>Ga0123352_10016605_pt1 | contig 11735 bp, 12 predicted proteins | sample TergutLab28metaG_FD_89700 | JGI IMG/M metagenome (GOLD analysis project Ga0123352, IMG submission 89700) | Labiotermes labralis P1 segment gut microbial communities from Petit-Saut dam, French Guiana - Lab288 P1 | ecosystem: Host-associated > Arthropoda: Insects > Digestive system > Gut ...
GCTCCACGCCGGATCCGGCGAGCGGCAGGCCGGTCGCCAGGTGCGCGAAGTCGTGCCCGCGGGCCTGGAGTTCGGGGAGCCGGGCGAGCAGGTCGTCGCCCTCGACGTGGGCGACGGACGGCTGGAGGCCGCCGGCCGCGGCGAGTTCGCGGAGCTTGGCGGCGAGCCCGGCCGGGTTGAGGCCGCCGGCGTTGACCACGACCTTGATGCCGCGTGCGAGGCAGGTGCCGAGCACCTCGTGCATCTGCGCGAGGAAGGACAGCGCGTAGCCGCCGTCGGGGTCGCGCTGCCGGGCCTTCCACAGCAGCAGCATCGTCAGCTCGGCGAGGTAGTCGCCGGTGAGCACGTCGATCGGCCCGCCCTCGACCATCTCGCGGGCCGCGGCGAGGCGGTCGCCGTAGTAGCCGGAGCAGTTGGCGACCCGCAGGGGTGCCTCGCGTGGCGTCGGGCGGGGTGTCTGGCGTGCGGTCACCGTACTCTCCCGTCACTTCTCCTCTGGGTCACCGACCTGGACGATCATCTTGCCGGTGTTGCTCCCGCGCAAGACCCCGATGAACGCGTCGACGACGGTGCCGATGCCGACGGTCACGGTGTCGTCGGGGACGACCCGCCCGGAGCGCAGGTGCGGCACCAGGAATTCCTCGAGCTCGTGCTGGGCGTCGCGGTGGTCGCGGACCAGGAATCCCTCCAGCCGCAGCGCCTTGCCGACCACGTCGTAGAGGTTGCGGGGCGCGGCGGGCGGGTCGGCGAGGTCGTTGTACTGGGCGACGCTGCCGCACCAGGCGATCCGGCCGGAGGGCCTCATGTGGGCGATCAGGCCCTCCAGTTGCTCGCCGCCGACGTTCTCGAAGCCGACGTCGATCCCGCCGGGGGCGATCGCGCCGAGCTGCTCGGCGAACGGGCCGTCGTGGTAGTCGAAGGCCGCGTCGAACCCGAGGTCGCGCACCAGGTGGGCGGCCTTGGCGGCGCTGCCCGTGCTGCCGAGGACCCGGCCGGCGCCGAGCAGCCGGGCGAACTGGCCGACGGCGGTGCCGACTCCGCCGGCCGCCGAGTTGACGAAGACGGTCTCGCCCGCCGCGAGCCGTGCGGTCCGGGTGAGGCCGACGTACGCGGTCAGGCCGGTGCCGCCGAGGACGCTCAGCCAGGCGCGCAGCGGCACGCCGTCCAGCGGCGGCAGGACCCGCACCTCCTCGGCGGTGACCACGGCGTGGGTGCGCCAGGCGTGCCGGTGGAACACCAGGTCCCCGGTGCGCAGCCCGGGGGTGCGGCTGCGCACCACCCGCCCGATGGAGCGGCCCTCCAGCGGGGTCCCCAGCTCCCAGCCGCCCTCCTCCATCGCCTCCCGCATGTAGGGGTCGACGGAGAGGTAGACGTTCTCCACCAGGGCGGTGCCGGGCCCGGGGACCGGGACGGGGTGCTCGGCGAACGCGAAGTCGCCGGGCGTGGGCAGGCCGGTGGGACGGGCCACCTGGTGGACGGTGACGGCGAGCGGTGCGGCGCCGGACGCTGGCCGCGCGGCCGGTACGGCCTGCGGGGTGGACGCCTCGGACGCGGACTGCGGGGTGATCGCTACGGACGCCGTGTGCGGGGTGGGCGCCGTGGATGCGGTGTGCGGGGTGGACGCCGTGGATGCGGGGTGCGGGGTCATGGCGGCCACGCTAGGAGCGCGCCGCCGCGGGGTGCAGGGGCCGCGGTCGATGGATGAGCCCCTTCCATGAGCGGCGTTCATGGAAGCGCCTACAGTGGCGGTCATGAGCGAACTCGCCCCGCAGGAACTGCGCGTTCTGGTCGCCGTGGCCCGCGAGGGCTCGTTCACGGCGGCGGCCGGGCGCCTGGGCCTGACGCAGTCGGCCGTCTCGCACGCGATCGCCTCCTGCGAACGCAAGGTCGGCGCCGTGCTGTTCGACCGCGGCCGGCACGGCGCGCGCCCGACACCGGCGGGCGAGCGGGCCGCCGCCCAGGCGCGGCGGATCCTGCGGCTGCTGGACACCCTCCCCGACGAGGCGCGCGGTGCGGCGACCGGCCGGGCCACCGGCACCGTGCGCATCGCGGCGTTCCGCAGCGCGGCCGCGCACCTGCTGCCGCCGGCGCTGGAGCGGCTCACCGCCCGCCATCCGCTGCTGACGCCCGAGGTGCGGATCGTGCCCGACGTGGGGCGCGGCACCGCGGGCGAGGTGGCCGACGGCCGTGCCGACCTGGCGATCGCCACGCTCGACGGCGCGACCCCGCCGCCCGCCGGCCTGGTCACGGCCACCCTCTTCGACGAGCCGTACGCCCTGGCGCATCCGGTGGGCGCGGCCGATCCGCGGGCGCTGCCGCTGGTGGACTGGACGGAGAACTGCTCGTCGTACACCCGCCGTTGGTGGGCCGAGCAGGACTGGATCCCGCGGGCGACGGTCGACGCCGGGGACGACAGCGTGGTGCTGTCGATGGTCGCGCGAGGGCTGGGCATGGCGATCATGCCGGGGCTCGCCCTGCTGGGCGGGCCGGCCGCGGTCGCGGTCACCGACCTCGGCCCGCGCCGGCCGACCCGTGCGGTCGGCTACGCCACCACCCCGGAACTGGCCGGCACGCTCGCGGTGCGGGCGCTGATCCGCGAACTGCGGTCGGCCGCGCCGCCGGTGCTGGATGGTTCAATCCAGAGGACCGACGCGTGAGATCGCCCCGTGACCGGCCGGGGAACGGGTCCGGCCGCGCGGCGAGGGAACAGGAAGGCCGACAGGTGACCGTATGAGCGACTCCCCGGGCTCCCCCGACGACCAGGCTCCGCTGTCCGCGGACGAGATCATCGACATCGTCGACGAGGAGGACCGCGTCGTCGGCCAGGCGCGGCGCGCCGACGCGTACGCCCGCGGGCTGCGGCACCGCTGCGCGTTCATCCTGGTGCGGGACGCCGAGGACCGGATCTTCGTGCACCGGCGCACCGCCCGGAAGCTGGTCTTCCCCTCGATGTACGACATGTTCGTCGGCGGGGTGCTCGGCGCCGGCGAGTCCTACGACGAGGCGGCGCTGCGCGAGGCCGAGGAGGAGCTGGGGGTCAGCGGACTGCCGCAGCCCGAGCGGCGGTTCACCTTCTCCTTCGAGAGCGACTCCGGCAGCTGGTGGTCGGCGGTGTACGAGGTGCGCTGCGACCTGCCGGTGGACCCGCAGGCCGAGGAGGTCGCCTGGCACGCCTTCCTCACCGAGGACGAGGTGGCGGCCCGGCTCTCCACCTGGGACTGGGTCCCCGACGGCCTCGACGGCTACCACCGCTACCTGGCCTGGCGCGGGTCCGCCACCGGCTGAGGCCGGCCCTAGGGGTGGGCGGCGAGGAGGGACTCGGCGACCGCGGTCCGCATGTAGAGGACGGACCGCCCGGCCCGGTGGGCGGACACGATCCCCGCGTCCCGCAGCGCGGTGAGGTGCTGGTTCACGCCGCCCGCGGACAGCCCCGTCCGGCCGGCGAGTTCGCTCGTGGACGCCGGCACGGTCAGCTCGGCGAGCAGCAGGGCGCGGGTGCGCCCGAGCACCGCGGCCACCGCGTCCGGCACCGGCGCCCGTGACTCCTCCCACACCGAACCCCAGCCCCTGCTGGGGTAGAACAGCTGCTTGGCCCCGGGCGTCGCCACCGTCGTGGCCACCGAGGACCAGGCGAAGACCGACGGCACCAGCACCATGCCCTTGCCGGCCAGCCTGGTGTCGGCCGCGCACTGCTTGTGCGTCACCGTCAGGGTGCCCGCGCTCCACCGAACGGTCGGGTGCAGGCTTCCCAGCACCGCCTCCGCCCCGTCCGTGGCCAGCCGCCGGGCCTGGTGGAAGACGTCCGCCGCCAGCACCGACTGCACCCGCGCCCAGTAGGGCGCGAGCGCCAGGTCCCAGTACGCGGTGATCTCCGCGGTCAGCCGGGCGAGTCCGGCGGCCGGGTCGTCGTACAGCTGCCTGACGCGCTCGCTGCGCAGCCCGTACTCGAGCAGCTCGCCGCGGATCTCCTCGACGGGGGTGGCGGCGACCTCCCGCAGCTCGGCGTCCAGCCCCGCGCCGCCGGGCACCGGCGGCGGGGTGATGAAGTCGGGGGTGTAACCGGCGGGCGGCACCAGGTCGGTGAGCAGCCCGCCGTCGAGTCCGGCGGCGGCCAGCCGCGGGGCGACCTGCTCGCGCCAGCGGCGGTGCACCGCGTGGGGGCCGGCGGTCTGGAAGGTGCGGACGCTGGCGACGACCTCCCACAGCGGGGAGACCGCGAACCTGGTGCGTGCCATGTCGGTCGCCGAGAAGGCGAACCGGACGTCTCCGGCCATGACGTTCCCCCGTCTCCTCCCGCACCCGGTGCGATCGTCCCGGGGCTCGCCCGGATCCCGCCCGGGCCGCGCCCGGATTCAGCCGTACCTTAATCAATGCCGTCAACGGGTGGGGCGGCCGCACGATTCCCGTCATGAGCGCTCCCGTACTGCCCTCCCGCGGCCCGTCCGACGGCGCGGCCGGCCGACCCTCGCCCCGCCCGTCCGGCGGCCCCTCCGCCCCGCGCGGGGGCGGCGGGCGGATACGGGGCGCCGCGGCCCGGCACTTCGGCGGGCTGCCCGGCCCGTTCTGGGTGGTCTTCGCGGGCACCGTGATCAACCGGGTCGGCACGATGGTGGTGCCGTTCCTGGTCTTCTATCTCGGCTCGCGCGGCATCACCGCGGGCCAGACGCCGTACGTGCTGGGCGCGCTCGGCGCGGGCGGGCTGGCCGGTCCGGTGGCCGGCGGGTGGCTCGCGGACCGGGTCGGCCGCCGGCAGGCGATCCTGGCCGGGATGGTCGCCACACCGGCCAGCCAGGGCCTGCTGTTCTGCTCGCCGGGCGTGGTGACGCTCGCGCTGGCCGCCGCGCTGGTGGGCGCGGCGGGCTCGCTGCACGCGCCGGGGGTCGCCGCGGTGATCGTCGACTCGGCCGGGCCGGCCCGCCGGCAGGCCGCGTTCGGGCTCTACCACTGGGCGATCAACATCGGCGCCGCCACGGCCGGCGCGGTCGGCGGCTTCCTGGTGGACCGCGGCTTCTGGCTGCTGTTCGTGGTGGACGCGGCGACCTGCCTGGGCTTCGCCGCGGTGGCGGCCGTCGCGCTCCCCCGCACCCCGCCGCCCGCGGCCAAGGGCCCTGCGGGCAAGGGCGGTTACGGCGTGGTGCTGCACGACCGGCTGCTGCTGGCCTTCGTCACGGTGTCGGTGGCCGGTGAATGCGTGTACGCGCAGACCGAGTTCACGGTCCCGATGGCCATCCGCGACGACGGGCTGCCGGCGTCCGTGTACGGACTGGTGGCCGTGGTGAACGCGGTGATCGTGGTGGTGCTCCAGCCGTTCACCAACGCCTGGGTGCTGCGCTTCGACCGGATGCGGCTGTGGGCCGCGGTCTCGGTGTTGATCGCCGTGGGCGTCGCGCTGACCGGCATGGCCCACTCGACGACCGGGTACCTGCTCACGGTCGTCGTGTGGAGCGCCGGCGAGGTGTGCGCGGGCGGCGTCGCCACCTCGGTGGTCGCCGACCTGGCACCGGAGGACGCCCGCGCCCGCTACCAGGCGGCCCTCAACTGGGCCCGGGGCGTGGCCCGTTTCCTGGCCCTGGGCGTCGGGCCCGCGCTCTACGCCGTGGCCGGTGCCGGCGCCCTGTGGTGCACGGTGGCCGCGGTCGGCCTGACCGGTGCGGCCGGCGCCCTGGCGATCCGCCCGGCCCTCGCCCGCCGAACCCCCCGCCCGGCCATCCTCACCACCATGTCCTGACTCCCAGACCCCGAAGCGGAGTCGGGCTGACCCGCTACCGCACCGCGGATCGCCACCCCAACGGCGGCTCTCACCAGGACGATCCGGCCGTCAGGGTCGCGCCAGCATGTCCCGCCTCCCTGGCCAGGCGGCGCAGTTGGGCGCCCCACTACCGCACCAGCGGATCGCCCCCCAACGGGCCCTCGCACCAGGACTATTCAGCCGCTCGACCCCGCCGCCACGGGCATGCCTCCCCCGTCCCGACGCGGAGTTGGCCGGACCCGCTACCGCACCAGCGGCGCGCCACCCCAACGGCGGCTCTCACCACGACAATCCGGCCGTCCGGTCGCGCAACGCGCGGGTGCCGTCAGGTCAGGACGAGCAGCCCGGCCAGCACGGACGCGGCGTTCGCGGCGGCCGACGCCGCGTACGGCAGGGTGCCGCGCAGCCGCAACAGCCGGGCCACCAGGGCGCCTTCGACCAGGCACACCGCCGACTCGGCGCCCGCGAACAGCGGCCAGTAGGCGGCGCCGGGAAGGGCGGCGGCCCGGCCGAGGAACCACCACAGCAGCGGGTGCGTCACAAGGTTGACCAGGACGGCCGCGGCGGCCGTCCTGCGCACACCGGGGGCGGCCGCCGCCGTCAGTGCGGCGACGTACACCGGCACCTCCACCGCCAGCGTGAGGGCGAGGGCCGGCGGATAGGACACGGCCGGATCGTGTCACGGGGAGGGGACCAGTGGCCAGTGCGAACGTGACCGCCGCACCGCGGGCGAGCGCACGGCGCGGGGCGCCGGTGCGTCCGGGGCTCGCCGGGCGGGCCGGACGGGCGGGACCGCTCACCGGCTTCGCGGTCCTCATCGCGGTCACCCTGGCGCTGGCGCTGCGGCTGCCCGCAGGGACCGCGGTCGTCGGCCTCGCCGCCTTCGGCATCCTGCACAACGTGCTCGAACTGCGGTACATGGCAGGCCGGTTCGAGGGCCTGCTGCGCGGGCCGTTCCTGCGGCTGCTGGCCGCGCTGATCACCGGGATCGTGCTGTGCCGGCTGCTGCCGGTCTCGTCCGGCACCCGGGCGGCCGAGATCCTGCTGGCCTACGTGCTGCTGGCGGCGGCCTGCGGGTACGCGCTGCGGTCCCGGCCGCTGTGGCTGGCCGCGGCCCTGCTGGTCGTCGCCGGCGCGGCGGCGGCCTCGCTGGCGTTCCCCGACTACCACTTCGTGGTGCTCACCCACCTGCACAACGTCGTCCCGCTGTTCTTCCTGTGGGAGTGGTCGCGGGAGATGGAGGGGCGCGGGCGGACCGTGTTCCGCGCCCTGCAGTGCGGCTGGGTGCTGGTCGTTCCCGCGCTGGTGCTGGGCGGCGCGTTCGACGGCCTGATGGGCGGTGGGTCGCACTGGACGGACCGGCTGTCGCGGTCGTACACCCCGCCGGCCTGGCAGCACACCGAGGCGGGCCTGCGCTTCGTCACGGTGTTCGCGTTCATGGCGCTCATGCACTACCTGGTGTGGGTGTGGTTCATGCCGCGCTACGCCCCGGACGCCACCGAGGCGTTCGAGCGGCGGGTGCCGGGGATGACCGGCCGCTGGGCCTGGGGCCTCGGGCTGGGCGGCGCCGCCGCGCTCGCCGTGCTGTTCGTCAGCGACTACACGCAGGGCACCTCGCTGTACGCGGCGGTGGCGAGCTACCACGCGTACCTGGAGTTCCCGGTCCTGCTCATGCTCGTCCTGGGCCTCGCGCCCCGTACTGCCGGAGGCGGCAAGTGACCTCGCTCGTGAACCCGACGCTGCTCGCCGACGTGGCACCGCCACGCGACGGCGGTTCCTCCGGGCATGTGCTGCTCACCGTGGTGGGCTTCGTGCTGGCCGCCGCGGTGGTGGTCGTGGTCTTCGCGGTGATCTCCCGCCGCAGGCGGTGACCTGCGCCCGTCACCGCCGCCCCGCGCTGGGCCGCGACCGGTTCCAGCCGTCGCGTGACCGGTACGGGCGGCCCGCCGGGTGGCCGTGACGGGCCCTGGTTAGGGTGGTCGGGTGAGCGACGCACGCGAGGCAGCCGGGCCGCAGCCGGCCGCGCGACCCCGGGCTCCCCGCCCGGCATGCGGAGAAGCGGACCGGGAAGAGGCGTGAGCGACATCGGCCGGCTGCGCGCTGCCCGGGAATCGGTGCTCCTGTGGTTCGCGCCCGCCAAGGTGCAGGAGGAGGGCACCACTCCCGACTACCGCTTCTCGCTTGCGAACGAGCGCACGTTCCTGGCCTGGATCCGCACCGCGCTGGCGCTGATCGGCGGCGGCTTCGCCGTCGACCAGTTCCTCACCGACCTCTCCCACTGGGCGCGGGCCTCGCTGGCGGTGGCCCTGCTCGCGGCGGGTGTCGCCTGCACGCTGCGTGCGGTCAACCACTGGGTGCGCTGCGAGCGGGCGATGCGGCTGGGCACGAACCTGCCGGTGTCCCGGTTCCCCGCGGTGCTCGCGGTCGTCGTCGCGGTGCTCTCCGTCGCCATGGTGGCCGTGGTGCTGTTCGGCTGGGCGGGCTGAGGGTGGCGCCGCCGCCCGGGCTGCCCCCGGTGGAGACGGACCGCGACCCCGGCCTGCAGCCGGAGCGGACCCGCCTGGCGTGGCGGCGCACCACCCTCACCTGCCTGGTCACCGCGGTGCTGGCGATGCGCCAGGCCCTGCGCTCGGGGAGTTCGGGGCCAGCGGTGGCCGCGGTGGGCCTGGCGGCGCTGGCGTTCCTGGCCTTCCTCCTGCTGGCCCACGTGCGGATACAGCGCCTCGGCGCGGCGCGCCCTCCCGCGATGCCGGTCCGCACGGCGGCGGCGGTGGCGGTGTGCATGGTCGCGCTGGCCGTGTTCGGTACGGCGGTGGTGTGGTGACCGGCCGTGCGGCGAGCCGCCGCACCGGCCTCGTCGGCCGCTGACCGGCTCGGCCTCCCCCGCGGAACGGCCCGCGGCCGCGCCGCCGGCGACGGACCGGGGCGCGTGCGCCACGTGGATGCGGCGCGGGCCCCGCCCGGTGCGATGACGCTGCCGACGGCGACCGGCCCCTGCGACGGCGATCGCTCTCGACGGCCGGCCGGCGCGCCCTCGCGGCCGGCCGCTCTACGGCGCCAGGATGTCGAGTTCGCGCAGCGCGCCGACGCAGATCTCGCGCATGAGGGACTCCGCGGCGACCGCGTCGCGCGCCCGGACCGCCTCGGCGACCCGCACATGGAGGGTGACCGCCTCCGGGTCGGGCGCGGTGAACATCACATGGTGCTCGGTGCGGCCGGTGAGCACCTCGGCGACCACGTCCCCGAGGCGGGCGAACATCTCGTTGCCGGAGGCGTCGAGCATCACCCGGTGGAAGGCGATGTCGTGCACGAGGTAGGCGTCCAGGTCGGCCGCCCGCCCGGCGGCCGCCATCTCCGCCGCCAGGACGGTGAGTTCGCGGCACTGCTCGGGGGTGGCCGCGTGCGCGGCGAGGCCGGCGGCGACCGGCTCGACCGCGGTCCGCAGCGTGGTCAGCGACTTCAGCTGGCGTGACCGGTCGGCACCCGCCAGCCGCCAGCGGATGACGGCCGGGTCGAAGACGTTCCACTCCTCGGTGCGCAGGACCGTGATGCCCACCCTGCGGCGCGACTCCACCAGGTGCATCGCCTCCAGCACCCGCACGGCCTCGCGGACGACGGTGCGGGAGACCCCGTAGCGCGACTCCAGTTCGTCGATGCGCAGCACGGTGCCGGGCGGGTGCTCGCCCGAGGCGATGGCCGGCCCGAGTTCGGCCAGTACGCGGGAGTGCAGGCCGTTGCCGGCCTCGTCCCGTTCCCGGGGGTCGCGCGGGGATCCCTGCTGAGGCATGGACCAAGCCTAGATGCCGACCCGTCAGCAGAGTCATATGACTATTAGGTCACAGCATCTTGAATAAGTAGTACCTATGAGGTTCAGTGGTCGCCACACCGCCGGACGGGGCCGCCTGACCACCGCCGGCGGTCGTTGACGAGGAGGTAGGAAGCAATGACGGCCGCCGCACCCGCGCCGCAGCCCGTGATCGTCGTCATGGGCGTCTCCGGTTCCGGCAAGTCCACGGTCGGCGGCCTGCTGGCGGAGCGCCTCGGGGTCCCCTACGCCGAGGCCGACGACTTCCATCCGCCGGCCAACATCGCCAAGATGTCGGCCGGCCACCCGCTGGACGACGCCGACCGGGCACCCTGGCTCGACGCCATCGCGGAGTGGATCGCCGCACGCGGCGACCACGGCGGCGTCGTCAGCTGCTCGGCGCTGCGCCGCCGCTACCGCGACCGGCTGCGCGTCGCGGCACCCGATCTGTTCTTCCTGCACCTGGACGGCCCGCCGGACCTCATCGCCTCCCGGCTGGCCGCCCGCATGCAGCACTTCATGCCGTCGGGGCTGCTCGCCTCGCAGTTCGAGGCGCTGGAGCCGCTGGAGGCCGGCGAGGCCGGGGCCGTGGTGCCCATCACCGGCGGCCCGCAGGAGATCGCCGACCGGGCGCTCGCCGCGCTGCCGGGCCGCACCGCGCCCGCCTGAGCCCGGGTGCCCGGGGCCCCCGAGCCCCCGAGGCACCCGCCCCTCCCCCTCTTTCACGGCCCGGTCCGGGCCCGCTCACGTACCGCCTGTTCCCGTCCCCTTGGAGTAACCCGTGTCCGCACTCAGCGTCGAGCTGCTGGCCGCCGCCGCCCCGCCCCCGATCGCCGACTCCGGCCACACCCGGCTCGCGCTGGCCGCGCTGGCCGGCATCGCCGTCATCGTGCTGCTGATCACCCGCTGGAGGATGCACGCCTTCCTGGCCCTGACCATCGGGTCCGGGGTGCTCGGCGTGGCCGCCGGCGCGTCGCTCGCCGACACCGTCACCAGCTTCACGACCGGGCTCGGCTCGACCGTGGCCGGCGTCGGCACGCTGATCGCGCTCGGCGCCATCCTCGGCAAGCTGCTCGCCGACTCCGGCGGCGCCGACCAGATCGTGGACACCATCCTGGCCAGGACCGGCCCCAAGCGGCTGCCGTGGGCGATGGCGCTGATCGCCGGCCTGATCGGGCTGCCGCTGTTCTTCGAGGTCGGCATCGTGCTGCTGATCCCGGTCGTGCTGCTGGTGGCCCGGCGCAGTGGCCAGTCGCTGGTGCGGATCGGCATACCGGCGCTGGCGGGCCTGTCGGTGATGCACGGGCTGGTGCCGCCGCACCCCGGGCCGCTGGCCGCCATCGACGCGATCCACGCCGACCTCGGCACCACCCTGGCCCTCGGCGTGCTGGTGGCGCTGCCGACGCTGGCGATCGCCGGACCGCTGTTCGGCCGGTTCGCGTCCGGCTGGGTGGACGTCACCCCGCCGGACCGGATGACGCCCGCCCGCCCGTCCGACGACCTGGACCGGCGGCCGAGCTTCGCGGCGACCGTGGCCACGATGCTGCTGCCGGTGGTCCTGATGCTCTCCAAGGCCCTGGCCGACGTCATCGTGGACGACAAGTCGAACCTGGCCTACCGGGTGTTCGACGTGATCGGCACCCCGCTGATCGCGCTGCTCGCGGCCGTGGTGGTGGGCATGTTCACGCTGGGCCGGGCGGCCGGGTTCTCCAAGGAGCGCATCTCCGCCACCGTCGACTCCTCGCTGGGGCCCATCGCCGGCATCCTGCTGATCGTCGGGGCCGGCGGCGGCTTCAAGCAGACCCTGATCGACTGCGGCGTCGGCACGATGATCCTGGACTGGTCGCACGGCTGGCACATATCGGCGCTGCTGCTCGGCTGGCTGATCGCGGTGCTGATCCGCGTCGCCACCGGGTCGGCGACCGTGGCGATCATCTCCGCGTCCGGCCTGGTGGCCCCGCTCGCCGCGACCATGTCCGGCACCCACACCGCGCTGCTGGTCCTGGCGGTCGGCGCCGGTTCGCTGTTCTTCTCGCACGTCAACGACGCTGGCTTCTTGCTGGTCAAGGAGTACTTCTGGATGGACATCCCGCAGACCCTGACGACCTGGTCGGTGATGGGGACGGTCATCTCGGTGACCACCATAGCATCAAAACAACCAAACACCATTGTGACTACAAA
>Ga0123352_10016606_pt1 | contig 11734 bp, 5 predicted proteins | sample TergutLab28metaG_FD_89700 | JGI IMG/M metagenome (GOLD analysis project Ga0123352, IMG submission 89700) | Labiotermes labralis P1 segment gut microbial communities from Petit-Saut dam, French Guiana - Lab288 P1 | ecosystem: Host-associated > Arthropoda: Insects > Digestive system > Gut ...
ACGATCTGTGCTCCTCACCCAATATTGTGTGGGTGATAAAATCGAGAAGAATGAGATGGGCTGGGCATGTGGCGCGTATGGGTGAGGAGAGGGGGGTGTATAGAGTCTTGGTGGGGATGCCGGAGTGAAAGAGACCACTGGGGAGACCTAGGCTTAGATGGGTGGATAATATTAGGATGGATCTCCAGAAGGTGGGATGTGGGTATATGGTGACTGGATTGGGCTGGCCCAGGATAGAGACAGGTGGCGGACGCTTGTGAGTGCGGTAATGAACCTTCGGGTTCCGTGAAATGTGGGGAATTTCTTGATCAGCTGCAAACCAGTTAGCTTCTCAAGGAGGACTCTGCACCATGGAGTGAGTAAGTAAGTAAGTAAGTATACCGTAGCAACACCCGTAGATTATTGAATATTTTAAATACAACAACCAGTTAATCTTTGTATTCGTAATTCTCAGGTTCGGTGAAGAGCAGCAGCAGTTCGGTTTTAATATTTTAATTGGACATTCTAATATATATTTTTTTTAACTTAGAGGGACAACAATGTTCGAAACACCAAACAAACATGTTTATTTTATGTTACTCAAATCCTGCATTTACTTACATCCAATATACCAATATTGTATTTTATTGAGGGAATTTGTTATTTAATACATTAACGATGTTTATTTTATTTTCTCGCTGTTGTGCGCAAGACATAATTCTTTCTTGCGTAAGTTTAAAATTTATAATGATATGATTCCAGTGCTTGTGTGTTTCGGGCACGGAAATACTTGATTCATAATTTGTTGTGGTCAGTCCTCACTGGTGCGGGAAGGTAACACACCATTAAAACTTTTTACTCACATAATACAGTCATATAAGTCACGAAATATTGCTTTATGAACTCAGTCCCCGGACGTTTAGTATTCCTAAGAGTAGTAGTTGCTTGTATTTTAAAACGAATTATGATATTAAAATGTATCTTCAAGAACTTAGATGGTGGGGCATAGACTGGATTAATCTGCTTCCGGTCAGAAGCACTTGTGAATGCGACAATGAACCTTCGGGTTCCATAAAATGTGGGGAATTTTTTGACTGGCTGAAGATCTGTTAGTTTCTGCCATGTCAAAGATGAGTGTCATAAAAAATGCAACTCGCTGAGAGTAGGTCTATTCAGTATTTAAACTGTTTTTCCTTCGACGCAGTTAAAAGAATGTACAGGTCGTTTCATAATGTTCTCCCTGATTACAAACATTTATAAACAGAAAACCAAAGGACTTACCTTAATGGAATTGTTCACACCAAACGCTTAACCAGAACACTCCACACTGTTGTTTTCGACATCGATAGCTCCTTAGCTGCAGATCCGTTGATTTCTTCGGACTATGCAGAAAACTGGCCCGAACCCGTTCAGTTTCAACTTCAGTGGTTAATGTGCGACCACTTAATTTCTGCTCGCACAGACACCCAGTTTTAGTAAGTTTTTCAGTTTTTCTTTCTATCTATATAGGTTTCGTAAATACGTGTCCTACAGCTTTCCTATAATACATTTTTGTAATCCCGGAGTACATTATGAAACGCCCTGTATTTTATCAATTCTTACTGATATAAATCTCACAGATATACGATGTGATATACAACACGTAAATGGAAGCAGTATCTCTTTGTATAAATCAAAAGCAAACAGGCAGCAGTTAATGAGTAATGTCAGAACACTAAATATCAAGAAACACCCCATTTAATTAACAAACAAATGTAATTTATAGACCGTAACAGGCAACAGGTATTGTGACTGACAACAAAGACTTAAACTGTGTAACGATGTTGAGCTTTTACTGAAGAGGCCACGTGCTGGAACATTGACAAGCAGCCTATCACTTTAAATAGCAAGGAGACTTCCCTCAAATGCATATCTCGTTATTTCAACTACTGTAGGAAGTAATTTTCACATTTGTAAGCTAAGGTAAACTTTGATACTTTAGGAAGTAAGTTTAAAAAGATCAGATACTGCTTTGCAGGATACAAACGTAATAGCAGTAAATAAAAAAATGCGCTCTTTAAATGTCGTTGATTCGTTACGGCACTTTTTTCATACACTTCCCTTTATTCTTACATCATTCAGTCAGTGTCATGTAAGATACAAATGCAACAGAAAAATCGACGACCCAAAATATTGTGAGATAAGTTGGAGTTGTGCGTAAGGTAAAGATATCCCATGAATGTGGGGCCCTCAGATTTCCACTTTAATTTTCACAGAGCCCCAATGATTAGTTCTACGGGAACTTATTAACTTATTTTACAATAGGAACATGAGGACGGCAGGCAAATTGTAGATAAATTACCTTAAAATTGTGCCATATCAGCGTCAGATATCTTTTAAAAACGAATTGGATTAACGCCTACACGTAATATTCTATTCTTTTTAAAATAATTTTGTGATAGAATTCAGTGCAGAATGCTCGTAGTAGATATCTACTTCTTTAAAATTCTGTTATTCACAGAGATTTTTTGGTATTGTTAAAAGTACTAACCACCATGAATACCAACACAGAAGTATTGTGACAACTAATAAATTTCTCTGTAAGCTCCAAGAACGACTCGGAATGTGCCGAAACTTTTTTCAGCCTTGTGCCACATTTTGTTTGAGCTGATCTTGTCCACTGTTTCAGATTCCACTGTGATTCGTTTTCTGGTCTTTTCTAATGCCATCGGTAACGGGGAAAAAATTATAAAATATAAAAGTTAAAGGTAAAGTGATCCCGTTACAGGCCCGGTGTGGCCCAGAGGTATAGCTCTACTGTTCCTTTACCGCGGCACTAGAAGGGGGTGAGTGGTCAGCAGCACGCCTCGGCCGCACTTTACCCCCGGGAAAGGCCCTGTACCCATTTTACAGGAGGCTGGGTGGGCCCCAGGGTCGGTCTGGACGGGCAGAAAACCTCTTCCCCACCGAGATTCGATTCCGGACCGTCCAACCCCTAGTCAGTCGCTATACCAACTGAGCTACCGGGCCCACAATTATTAAATATAAGCTCAGATTTTTACAACGACTGAATGCAATACAGCTTTTGCGGATTGTACCACCTGCAGGTGGCTAGTAGACCGAGAAATTTTGTAACATGGATATTTCTTTGACAAATCTCCAACTAAGAAAAAATCCATGTGTGTGGAATCTGGTAATCTCTGGGGTCATTGATAAAAAGCTTGTATCAAAAATAATCGGAGGTTGTCTTGGTGGATTTTACGTATTTGTACTGTCCCAAGAAAATCTGTTTGAAACAAATTATGGTAAAACGCCTTTTTACGTATCGGGGGCCATTTAGCGATACCCAGTTTGCCAGAGACCTCAGCAGGCTACAAACAGGGCTCCAAGTTCAAACTTTTTAACTATTTGATTTGATTGGAGCCATCCCGTTGTGTTGTAGTACTAACTAAAATGTCGTTCAGTCAAAAACACAACAATACATTAAAAAATTTAAATTTTACATTATTGAATATATTGTTGCGTTTTTGACTGAACGCATTTTTAGTTCTGTACATATCTCAGAAAAAAAACAGGGATTTATGACCCATATTACATAAACTGGTTGGTTTTTGTAACCGAGATGAAAAGTGTTTACAGCGCGGTACGACCTGGCTCTTTAAATGAAACAGTCTGCGCTTCGTGTTTGAAGGTTTAAACAAGCTGTAAGCGAAGCGTTTCCGAACTTCTACAGATTATTTAAGAACAAGTCATGTTAAATTACACCGAAGTCTTTCGAATAGCCTTGCTCTTAAAGCGGCATGAAAAAATAAATTAAATTTTAATGCAAATTTAAAAATTAACCGATCGCCTTGGAAGTTTTTTTAGTATGCGTACATGATTGGTATCAACTTGATTAAGATCAACCACACCTTTTTATGGCTGCGGGTTTTAAAATACATCAGACCCTATATTTTCGATTTTGATCCTCTGTGATTTAGGTATTTCCTAAGAAAAGTGTTGGTGAACCATTCTACTTTATGTTATGTTTAATACCTAAATTATAAAGTAGGTTAACTACAGTTGTAGATTTATGTAGATATACCCACGTCGGTGTAAAAATTACAGGTATGACACTTCCTACTACAGGATGAGAACTGTATGTATCTTGTAGTTTGTTAAATGCTGATCAGTCTATGAGTCGGTACAGCGAAAATGAAAAGTCTTAATGGTGTGTATATTTGATCTCACGATAGGCGTACGTAATGTCTGAGAGAATCTGCAAGATTTAGTTCCAGATTTATGTCAAGAAGAGATATAAATGTTCTAGACCTACTGCGGTAGGCTAATTCCTTCCAGCAACTTTTAATACAAACTTCAATACAAATTTTAAGCTCATGGTTCCGTTCATCTTAATTCAGGCCTGATCAAGCCTGATCAGGCCACGTTGGAGGGAAGTAGCTGTACCGATATTATGACCTGTACCGGAGGTTGCGGTTACAGTTTTTAGTACTCCTGATGATGGGTGCTGTGACACCCGAAACATGTAGCGTGAGTTTGCAGTAAATAAATATTTGCATACTGTTGCATCTGGTTGGATTTTTATTAACATTCAATACAAATATTGTACAATGATCTATTGAAACATAAACTGACACATGTAATGAATTTATATAAATTGTAACGTAAACTCAACTATAATTTATAATTAATTTTATAAGCATACGTTGAAGAATTCAGACAATTCTTTGTCACCATAGTTATTTCTGTAGACATTACATTTCGGCTAACATGCCCAATTATGTAAATCTGTCTCCATTAGTTCAAAATATAAACTGCACCTCTCCACTAGCCAATAAGAAATTTACATATCATTATACAGAAATTATTTTCTCATTCACCTTGAGCCAACATTCAACTTCTGATTACAGCAACAAAATATTTTCCATTAAATCACGTGACATGTGAGCAGAAAAGACAACAGGACAGATACCCGTGAACTTATCAAGTTAGCCCTTCACGCCATAAGAATTTGAAACATCCTGAACAAATTTCCAACATCTATCATTCAAAAATTATTGTAGTCTGGGTTGATAGCTCATGTAGTTTGGTAGAGGGAACATGCTTCCTCCATTAACACGCTGGTTCGAAGATGGATCAAGCAGGCTTCCCGGAGGTTTAGACACATATATATCACACTACACAGCGTCGTATAAGAGAAGACAATATTCTTCACGGCCAGATGTTCAAACCACACGTCTGTCTTTCTATATAGGTCTAAACACTGCAAAAATGCACCAAAAATTTTCTTTGTATCCACTGATACGAGGATTTAACAAACATTTTTCAAAATAAATATACTGTTTTGAAAGAAACTATCTTCTGGAATGTGCGACCATAGAGCGGGTTGATGAAGTACCAGTGTTTAGAAGAAATATATTTGCTATACCTTCTATTTTTACCCTAAAGCATAGTCGCCATTTTTCGCCGAAACATAGAAGGTCATCCGGTAACATAGTGCACAGGACCATAACATAACATGCTGTTGATAACACAGAGTACGAAACATCCCGTGCCCCTTAACCTAACGTGATGAGTATAGACAAGAATAATAGGAGGAGAGAATTTAAAATCAAATGGACAAAATACGAGTATATCGTGTAAGAATGATAGAATTCTGTCGCTTGCAGATAATGAAATATTTGCGTACGGTCATATTTAAATTACCACTTATTATTATTATTACTGTTTATAGTCGTTACTGTAGCTACATTGGATAAGGCTGGGTGATGGAACCTTATTTTTTACGGGGTGGAGGGGGTTTGAAAGGAGAGTATTTTCTACAATTTTGTATTATCTCTCCTCCTTGTCCGAATCTGTCAGTGTATTCTACATTTGTCCTATAGTTGGGAAAATGGAAATACAATAGGGTAGTAAGTAGGCTAATTATAGACTTCAAAAGAGCCTAGATTCAATCAAGAAGACGTCTTGCATAATATCCTCATTGGGTTTTATCTAAATGCAATTACTTAGATTAATAAGAATGTTAAATTAGACATAAAGTGGGGATAGACAACATTTTGCCTAATACATGTCCAATTAAGAATAGCCTGAAATGCGGAGATGCTTTCTCGTCACTGCTGTTCAACTTTGCTGTGCAGCGTGTCATTAGGAGGGTTCAGGAGGGCCAGGACGATTGGAAATGGATGTTAACACACCAGCTTCTGGTTTATGCTGGTGATGTAGATATACTGGGTGAAAGCAAACCTACTGTTAACCAAAACACGAGAAATTTATTGGTCACTAATAGGGAGATTATTCTAGAAGTAAATGTTAAGGAAACTAAGTCCATATTCATGTCTCATGAACATAATACTAGACAAAATTAAGAACATAAAAGTGATAAGTCTTTTGAAAGTATGGAAATATCAAATGTTGCAGAACAAACCTAACAAATCAAATTGTATTCATGAAAAATTAAGAGCGGATTCAACTCAGGGAATACCTGTTACCATTCGGTCTAGAATCTATCAAAAAATATGAAGATTAAAGCATAGAGAATTATAAATGTGTTTTGTAGGGGTGTGAAACTTGGTCTCCCGTATTTGGGGAGAAATGTAGGTTGAGGGTGTTTGAGAAAAGGTTGTTGAGGAGAATGTTTGTGCCTAAGACTGACGAGGTTAACAGGGGACTGGAGAAAACTACATAATGTGGAGCTTAATGATCTGTACTACTCACCCTTATTGTTCGGGCGATAAAATCGAAACGATTGAGATGGGCGGGGCATGTAGCACGTATGGGGGAGAGGAGAAGCGTATACAGGGTTTTGGCGGGGAAACCCGAGGGAAAGATCCTATTTGGAAGACCGAGGCGTAGAAGGGAGGATAATATTAAGACGGATCTTCAGAAAGTGGGATGTGGGGGTATGGACTCTATCGAGCTGGCTCAGGATAGGGACAGTCGGCAGGCGCGTGTGAATGCGGTAATGAACTTTCTGGTCCTACATAATGCGTGGAATTTCTTGACTAGCTGAGAACCGATTAGATTCTCAAGAAGGACTGTGCTGCATGGAGTTATTAAGTAAAATAGAAGCAGTCCTAATTTTCTTTTCTGTACCGTCTCACACACTTAAGAACAAAAGCATAAAGTGTTCAGCAACAGTGTGCTCAGAGGTTTCTTCGAACATAATAGGATTGTGGGAGAATTGTTAGTCTGGAGCTGAAAATTGCTTCTCCTAACACAGTTTATCGGCTGACAGATTAAAGAAGAATGAAAATTTTTGGCAAACATTGGAGGAAAAAGACCTGTAAATGAAAGAGACCATTTGGAAGCTGTAGGCATAGTAGGGAAGATTATATTAAAATGGGCCTTAATGAAATAAGATAGAAGGTTATGGACTGGATTCACAGGACAGTGGGGTTTGATGTGAACACAGGAATGAACATGGGGTTCTATAATTCGCGTGAAATTTCTTTACCATTTGAATCATTTTAAGCTTCTCAAGATCAGCTGTGTTACATGAATGTAGTTAGCCTACCCGTGGGACAGACGGACGGAAAGACACATACAGCGAAACGCCACGTGTCACAAAACTGAGCTCTGTTTTCCTGGAACAAAGAGACAGAGTCTATTGGCAAGCCTTGTGAGAAGAAACTGACATTACCGAAAACTGAAGATCAAATGTGTTCCAAGTGAATTAATTCTGTCGTAAGACCAGTAGCATCATCAGTTGATGATGTAAGATATTAATATGCCACGGAGAACACAGAATACCGATTGCTTATCAGAATGGACGATAATGGATGCAGAATTGAGGACGCTGTCCTTGGGCTTCGACACACAGGTTTGTTAGGCACGTTGACCCTGTAACTTGGCTAGAATCGCTTTGTAACACTGATGCTTAGGAATAACACGCATCTGTAAGTAGCTGATATCAGCTTCGTGTTTAAAATTTAGATTTTTTTTCTAAACTCATCAAGTTCCATCGCACTTAACACTATGAAAACAGAGGGCAGAAGGAGGAACGATAAAACAGGAAGCTGTAGGCAGTGTATTTAGTGTAGTTGATGGGGAGTGGGGAAATAGAATGTAAAGTTTTAATGTCTCCAGACTGGCCGCCTCGTCCTTCTGGTAAAGGTTACTTGGTTTCAAGGTGGAGCTTTGGGAATTGAAGATGTTAGTGTGATGGGAATTGGAATATTTAAGTATGCGTCAGAAGAATAAATTACTCTAAATAGGGGTGTACAAATCCAAGCGCCTGGTACCCGTAGTGTCTATATTTGTATTGTGGCGCCTAGTGTTTCAATCCTCAGTATGGATCTTGCTTTATATCACGTTTCTGGAACCTGTTGGATATGCTCCTAGATTTTAGGGAGAAATTTGTGCACTCTTGACAAAACATTTATGTAAAATTTCATTTCGTACCTCACAGTGAACGCAACCGACAGCTATTTTACAGACCAACCGGTCACCACTGTAGAGGAACAAAACGAATAGTCGCTCTTTATTGTGGAAGTTGCATGAAACTCAAACATACACCGCATGGTTAAGATACAGATTTTGGAAATGACGTTTTACGTAGTTCATATTTACATTTTCACTTTAAATAGCTGATTCCAGTTTTATTACAGAACCTGTTTGTACTTCGTAATTTATGGAATTTTCTATTTTTACCATTCAAATATTTTCCTAAAACTTTCCTATTAAAAAGAACTCGAACCCAATACCATCGCATAGCCGACTTCATCTGAAAGCTCTGCTTGCCAAGACCTGTCGCCAGAAAGGTTTGACTAAGCTCTGCACGGAGGCTATAGTCCCTTATAAATTCAATATTTCGTGATTTACCTTAGAGCATTGCGTGGATTATTCAATTTCTTGGTCAAACTAAGAACTTCGAGGGTCTAACCAGAGGTCACCACGTGGAGAGAGAGAGAAAAAATTATTTGGTATACTTGGGAACGCTGTATTAATATCAGAGGTGATAAGAAGTACATAAACTAATTAATATACAGGATGGCTTAGAATGCTGGGATGTATGTAGCACGGTGGTGGACATACTGTTATGGAAACCAGACACAACTCGAAACATTAGACGAATCATATAAAATCGAAGCACAGATCTTTATATTTGTCTATGAAGCGAGTTTACCGGTTTCGACTGTCTTCGTAGAGAGCCTCATTAAGAATTAAATTTTATTCCCTTACGATATATGGTTACCTGGATAAAGAAGCCAATGGACTTGTATAAGTAATGATCTGGTTCCTCCCGAGAATGACCAAGGGGATATTCGAAGCAAATTAAGAAAGGGTATGTATCCTTTTTAAAGACATATGTAAGAATCCGTGTCTGATAGCGGAACAGCAGAATTTGTAAAACAGTAAAATAATGAGAATCTGAAGGCAACCATCTCCAAAACACGGAAAACGATAGACCAAAAGCAACCGGAGAATGTGGAAAAGTTTAACTGTTTGTGTAGCATGAAAACAAACGATGTAAGATGTACACGTGAAATTAAATCCAGGATTGCCAGGGCAAAAACAACATTCAACAGGAATAAAACTCTTTTCAGCCGCTAATTGGACTGAACTTAAGGAAGGAACTAGGAAAGTGCTACATTTTGAGGATATATTTGTGTGGTGCTGAAACTTTGACACTGCGAAAAGTAGATTAGAAATAACTGGAAGGGTCTGAAATGTGGTGCCGGAGAAAGATGGAGATCAAATGGAACTATCGTGTGAAAAATGAAAAGTGTTACATGGAGTCAAGAAGGAGGTGAATATCGTACGTGAATAAAAGGAAGGAAGGCTAAGTGGATTGGTCACATCTTGTGTAGAGACTACTTTCTAGAACACGTTATTCAAGGAAAGACAGAGGGAATGATATAGGTGACGGGAAGGCGAGGAAGAAGAAGTAAGCACCTATTGGATGACCTTGAGGAAAAGTGGGGATATTGGAAATTGAACGAGGAAGCACTAGATCGCACACTGTGGAGAAGCCAGGAGGTCGAGATTAAGTTTCAGTGGAACTATTCAGCTACGCCCCCTATACGCCTTCATGGCGAGGACAAGAAAAAACGCACGGAACGAATGCTGACGTTAGAAAAAAGCAACTTTGTTTGACAGTTGAAATGAATGAGAAGAGAAACATTAAATCAGCAGCTGCGAGCACAACTCATAATCATGCATCCTAATGCACATGTTTCAAATTTAACGTATCCGTTAGCGTTATTGGGGACGGCGGTAGCACAGTGGTTAAGGTGGTGTGCTACAAATCGGAAGGTCGCTGGTTCGATCCCAGCTGGTGTCATTGGAATTTTTCATTGACATAATCCTTCCGATCGCACTATGACTCTGGGGTCGACTCAGCCCCCAATAGAAGTGAGTACCAGGAACATTTCCTGGGGGTAAAGGCGGTCGGTGCGTAAGGCTGACAACCTTACCACCATCCTGTGCCGTTGTCATGAATTCTGGGAAACTTAACTACCTGAAACCCTCTGGGCCACTCCAGGCCTATAATGGGACTGATTTACCTTTACCTTTACTTTTCACCTTTAGCGTTATTAATGCTGGTTAATTGTATTTTTGCAAAGAGATCTTTTTGGGAAGTGGGCCTACAGATTGTGCACTTTAAATATATAAATATGTGTATTGGTAGACCAAAAATCATCGTAGTGTGCAGTTATGTTCACGATTTTTACCGGTACAATTTGTTACATAACTAGCTGAATGATTCATTAGTTACGCCTCCAAACCAGCAGCCGAAGAGGCATATATGAATACCCAATTCTCCCTTCAAAAACATTACCCTAACTACACTCATTCATCAAGCAAAGACTTATTACCACACACATCAGGATCCTGAAATAAGTGTCTCCTATTTCATTCCCCTTCGAAAGTTCGCGCGTCAGCCATGTTGTTGTTGAAAATTAGAAGTATGGCTTTAGAGTGTCATCCAATGGCGTAATATTGGTCGTATTGTGATAACGTCGAAGTGGTGAAATCCGCGCGGGCATTCAAACACACAGACAGCTCTACATATGGAATTACTCTCCTTACAAATGCGGTACGGAGTTCGTTGAGGCAATGAGCTACAAAACGGAGGGTCGCGGATTCGATGCCCGACGAGGTCGGATTTTTCATTGAATTAATCCTTCTGAGTTCTACTCAGACGCTAACAGAAATGTGAATCAGGGATATTTGCTGGGGGTACGTTAAGTAGGAAAACCTTGCCAGTTTCATGTGACCACTCTCTAGAAATCCTGTGAGCCTCGACCTCCTGGAGTCCTCAAGGCCTCCCCAGGCCTGTGTAAGAATAGCCGAAGCTTTACCTTCCTTCCTAAGGTGGAATAAAGTAAAATTATAGGCTGTAGCAGCGGTCTTGCTGAAGACAAGGCCTTTTGCGAAACAGCATCACTTTCCAGAAACCTAGAGACTCTAGGACAGATATAGATCTCTGACATCAACATGTTGTGTGTGTGTGTTGCATTTCAAATTGTGGCTCGGATGTGACGCACATCTGTTACAGATGTCTTCCCATCTATGCGAACGATTGAATGCTACGGACTTCAAATTACTTGGGGCCAGGCTGTGACGGATATGTCCTTTTTATTGGACACAGTTCAACTCAGGTTCTCCGCCCAGCAGTTCTGTTCCCCTGCCACTCTTTATGCCACCTCGGCCCAGCAGTTCTGCTCCCCCGCCACTCTTTATGCCATTTCAGCCCAACATGTCTGTTACCCTGCCACTCTTTATGCCACCTCGGCCCAGCAGTTCTGCTCCCCCGCCACTCTTTATGCCA
>Ga0123352_10016611_pt1 | contig 11733 bp, 7 predicted proteins | sample TergutLab28metaG_FD_89700 | JGI IMG/M metagenome (GOLD analysis project Ga0123352, IMG submission 89700) | Labiotermes labralis P1 segment gut microbial communities from Petit-Saut dam, French Guiana - Lab288 P1 | ecosystem: Host-associated > Arthropoda: Insects > Digestive system > Gut ...
ATTTATTCTTGGCTATCAGTTATCAGGTGGCGGTCTCCCAGTAAGTCCAGATCGCAACAACAGATCACAGCGATTTCTCCCAGCACTTACCAATGCTCTATGCATTGTTCATTAGCTTGACCTTCTTTAGCTCTATGGCCGACCGGTGACCTGGGACCAACTGACGGTTCTGATCAGATCCCTTCTTAATTGTTCCTGATGCTCCAATTGTAACGGGCACAATTTTTGTCCTCACTGTACACATTCTGCAGACCGCGATAGCTTTGTACTTGCTTAGTTTTTCAGTATCTTTTCTTCTTCTTCTTCTTCTTCTTCTTATAATTATTATTATTACTAGTGCCTTCACAAGCTGGTAGATGCCTAGACTGTCAATATACACGTATTCCGTGTGCTCCACGGAACAGATGTATAAATAACTGTGCCCACAAGAGCCGGCGGCTGGATCCTGTCGTGAGCCAGATGATTCCAATCCAACTCCCCCACGCTTTCCCTTTCCATATTAAATCATCTGCTTCTTTAAAGTTGTCCCTTTGCTACTGGCTTCGTGACGACAGCTTTGTATCAGTATTGCTTACGTCATTTTGGTGTTGATTGTACCGTTCATCTCATCTCCCTTGATTTTTTATAATCGTAATGTTTAGTGAAGAGTACAAGTTCATTACCGTGTAATTTTCTCTATCCTCTTGGTACTTCCTCCCTCTTAGATCCAAATGTTTCCCCTAAACCCTTAGTGCGAGTTCTCTCCTAGCAACTGAGATTATGTGTAGTATCATCATCATCATCATCAAGCTTTCGCCGGAGCTGCTCTCTTAGTCACCCTCCACTTCTACCTCCGTCTTGCATTCCAGTTGTATCGTGCGGATGCTTCTGAACAGCACTGTAGTCCCGTTGCCAGACACTCGCTCTAACGTCGCTTCACTGTGCGCCCCCCCCTCCCCCCTCCCTCACGCCTTTTCACAAGACAATTAGACTTACACGAAGTCTGAAAAATTTTGGTTCAATTTCCACCAAGTTGCTCCTTCAAAGGCGAAGTCATGTATTGCAGCTCAGTGGCGGAATTGGACGGCTTCCGACGTCGGAAAGCGTTGGAAGGCGTTTGGTGGACTTTAATTTGGTCCGTTAAGTCCAGAATTTCTCTCCATACATACAGTTTACCTTAATAGAGAATGGCAGTACCTACCTGAGCAGGAAACAATAAAACGAATGATCAGTCAGTGCATTAAGCGAAGCTATTAGCTGTTTACCTGTGCCCACACAGCAGTTGGGTAATTAAAATGCGCAAACACCTGGTGCCGTCCTCCTCATAAGTGTGAAGAGATCGCAAACGCGCATTCTTAGCTCGTTCGCATAAATAACGAAAAGCGCCTAATAGCTGTGTCAGGTCTGTCTGTCCGCATGTCAGCGTGGCTCCCACTGGACGGATTTTCGTGAAATTTAATATTGGGGACTTCTTAAAAAATGTCAATAAAACACCATATTTGGTTAAAATCGGACAAAAATATCGGACACTTTACATGAAGACCTAATTTAAGTTTGTCTTGTTGACAGCAGAACGAAATATTTTATCTGCAACAGTGCACAGTCGCCTTTGCATAAATGCAGTTCTGTCGCCATTGACCTCGGGTCACCAAGCAGCCCTCTTCAGCACCCAACCGTTGTGCCCCAGTAATCTTCAATTCTCAGCACGCCACTTCCAGTTTGCGCTTGGTTCGCATTTTCTTGTATTGTCTGAGTTTCCTAGCTTCTAGGGTGTGACGGCGTGTAGTTTGGTGGCAACCAACGATTCAGAGGAACCTGCCACTCCCATTTCAACGTACAAGCATGGTGAAATTGTCCCCCTACTTAACTAAGTACCATTCTATGTAGGTGTGTGTGAACCTGGCGGTGTAACTCCATGCATTCTGAAACAGCACTATGTGCGGTTGAGTGATGAGCCTCACACCCCGGCCTTATGTGGTAGATGATGGTGCCTAATCCAGCCGTATTGATGGCTGCGTGGAGCCATGAGGGTTGGAGCCCTCTCAGCTGTCCCCAGTACTGTTGTCTTGATAGGCTGTCCTATGTAGACAGGAAATCACGTCTATCAGAGGGCAGTGTTATGGCTCAGGCGGTCAGATGGCAGCCTCTCACTGCGGGGGCCCGCTTTCAATCCCAGGCCAGGCCGTGTGAGATTGTGGCGGAAAAAGTGGCACTGAGACAGGTTTTTCACCCAGTACTTCTGTTTCCTCTGTCAGTATCATTCCACCAATGCTCCACTCACATTTATTTATCGATTGCCGACCTTGTGAATGCCGTTAAATGACACACACCTGGAACCTATCGTGAACCAGATGAATCCACTCTATATTATAATGCCTGGTTTCTGTAAGCTTGAAGTTATCGTCGTCTGCTTCAAGGTTTCCCAAGTGGGCGTCTACACCGGTTTCCCTACTGAAGTATATACATGTCGCGTGTTTTCCATTCGTGCTACATGATCGGTACAGTTGAAATAGGCGTGTATCAGACTGTTAAGAGTTCTCACCAATACGTCAAGATTTAGGGACAGTGGGGAGGCCGAAGTTATGGAAGTGCCGCGGTGTGCCAGTGTGCTGTCGCGCAGACAGCAGATATCGGGGGAGCAGGCAGGTGGATACGGTGCAAGTTCGTTGTGAACAAATTCCGTTGATGACTGACAGTGGCCGGGACCTGGACGGGGCGCAGTGTGTGGAAGGAAGCCGAAGCATTACTGAGATGCTGCGACGTTCGTGTGCCAGACATCGCGCGACCTACTGCGGAGGAGTAAGTTCGGCCATGTGTCATGGTCTGGACTTCGTTACTTGACGGTTCGGTGGAGCGGATGTGGTTACTTGACGGTTCGCTGGAGCGGGTGTGACCAGACACCTGCTTGCGTCACTGGCTGTCTGTCCGACGGTCCTTCAGACCCGTATTGCCTGCCCGTATTTTCTTCTCAGTTGTTTCGAAGCGTAACTAATTTAATTATCGTCTGCAGCCAGACATGGTATGAGTAACCTTTGCTTTGTCTGCCCTCCGTACTTTTTCCTTTCGTGACGTTATTTGTCGTCTGAAAACCTGGAGCCCGACCTCCCACCCCTACCCCTATCTGTTCAGCAGTTTTCTGCTCCAGTACCACTATCCCAGAGCCAACTAAAAGTTTTACTGTAACTCTTACGGACGGACGGACTACAACGAAACCATTCTCTTGGAGGCCATGTCAGCTGTGTTCTGTAGCACGTTTCAAGAATCCATTACGCCTTGTATTTTATGGTGTTTTTTTATTGTCCATTGTACCTCTGTTATCAGAGTTGCCTAACGACAGGGGGAAATTTTATCGGCTTTCCTACTTCGACCGTCAACGTGTTTCATAAAACTTCACCGTTTTCTTCCAAGATATTCTGAAAGTACGTCTGTTTGTATATACTGTTAGCGTCTGAATCCTGAAGACAAGACAACATGAAAGTACCTACCTTGCCAATGGCCTCCGAAAGAGCGTTGCGTTGTGTGCGAGTTTCCAGTCTTCGCCCGCTTGTCCTTCTCATAAGAACAGTATTAAGATGATGACGATTACGCAGCATGGCTGGAATGATACTGACAGGGGCAAACCGGAGTACTGGGAAAGGAACCTGCCCCAGCACCTCTCTGTACACCACGAATTCTATTTGGCAGGGCCTCGTTTCGAAACTGAGCCTCCACAGAGAGATCATGATGATAATTTTTATAAATTTAATTCTCACCCCGCAGAAAACATTGTCTGAATTACAAACAAGAAACGGCCGAAGCTTTCTTGTGGAAGTAATCGGCGGTGTATCGACTGCCCGAGGGCACCTTGTAAACTGCTTTAATGTGAGACCAGTGGAATCCCCCCCCCTTCCCTTCTGTAAATGGCCTGTCAACGCTGACACACACACCCGCACGCACGCTCATAATCCCTAGAATACAACATGTGAACGGAAACGTGGAGACGACATTAGACTGGATGCACCTGGCTGAGAATAGGGACCAGTGGCGGATCGTTGTCAACACGGCGACGAAACGTCGGTTGGTTAGTGTAATGTCGAAGCGGATGGCCACGTGAAGGGCGGTGGTCTGCCCTAGACACGCCAAGTGCACAAGCGGCGCGCGGACCGAACTGAACCATTAGTTTCATGCAATTTTAAACTGTAGTTTCTCCGGTGCGCGCACCGCTGTACATGGCGCGGTGTCTGCACTGTAGATTGGCTTTGCTGAAATTCATTTGTACCTGCGGTAACGATTTACAGCCTCTATAGACGACCATCAAACCGACCCATAAACACAGATTGAGGCATACAGTTAATGGACTGACGTACGGTAATCAGACGAATGTTAATGACATTGGGAGATGCCGAATCAATACCGACAGCGCTTCACAGGGTTGCAGTGAATAATATGTCTAGTCAACGTGGATTGGGCCGCTTTAGAGCTCATTGGTAACCATATGTACCACCTGCTTGAATATTTTCACAATAAACAGCCATAAATTTCCTAAACGGACTTAGCCATTTGGTGTTTGTAATGGAGACGCTGTGAGTTTTCTATGCAGAGCAGAATTATATACCAAGTGGCGTCCCTTGGGACCTTGATCTGGTCCAGCGTAGGGAACTGAACATGTGACTTCATATGGGCTGGACATTCCGTGAAGGCTAAGCGTTTTGTTCCGCTGCTTTAAGATGAATTTACCCCCCCCCCTCCTCCTCGGCCCGTGATGCCAGGCACATCTATGCGAGTAGTAAAATGAGGTGCGTCTGTCTGTCTGTCTATGGCAGCCACAACTTGTCAGAAAAATACAGGAATGCAGCTTGAGATGTTGGTGCTGTTGGACGGTCGTAACTATAATCAGAACTATAATAAAAAATTTTACCTGCGATCGGAGCTTAGCCCCCTGTGCACAGTGGCGTAAGTGACCCTACTGGGTTCAAAAAAGATGATGTGTCGAGTACAGCGTGGCAGAACAGATGCCAGCACTGCGACAGATTAAAGTATCTTGTGGTTTGCTTCGGTAATAAAGAAGGGACAGTGAAAAATGGCCGTGGAGAAGCGCGTGGCGATGATGAATGAGAGTACTTTGTTTGTTTGTGGAGTTGCCACACAGTACACTGATAACGGAGAATGTAACTTGAAGTTATCACGTAAGTTTACAGTAGAGCAACTGCACAGTAGCGACTGTCGTTACGATTTGTGTGTCTGAAGGCCGGATTGCTGGCTAACAGTCAGCGTGCATCAGGAAGGTCCTGCGGCCGACCTTTTGGATCAAGGTGGTCCGTGGTAACAGGACGACAGGACTGCCCGAGACCCCTGAGGGATGTCAAATTTTATGCTTAAGAATACCGTAGCGTCTTGTCATTAAACTGCTCTCACAATTCCTTATACTGCGGCTCCTTTTATGCGATTCAACGAATTAAGACAAACGTCACTGTGTCTTCAGTACCGATTGTGTCTTCAGTACCGATCGTGTCTTCAGTATCGATTGGGTCTTCAGCATCTAATGTGTCTTCAGAACCGATTGTCTGCAATACCGAGTGTTTCTTCAGTCCCGATTGTGTCTGCAGCACCGATTGTGTCTTCAGTCCCGATTGTGTCTTCAGTATCGATTGGGTCTTCAGTATCGATTGGGTCTTTAGTACCGATTGTGTCTTCAGAACCGATTGTTTCTGCAGTCCCGATTGTGTCTTCAATAACGATTGTGTCTACATTTCCGATTGTGTCTTCAGTATGGATTGTTTCTGCATTCCCGATTGTGTCTTCAGTATCGATTGGGTCTTCAGTATCGATTGGATCTTCAGTATCGATTGTGTCTTCAGAACCGATTGTTTCTGCAATACAGATTGTTTCTGCAGTCCCGATCGTGTCTGCAACCCCGATTATGTCTTCAGTACCGATTGTGTCTTCAGAACCGATTGTTTCTGCAATACAGATTGTTTCTGCAGTCCCGATCGTGTCTGCAATCCCGATTGTGTCTGCAGTCCCGATTGTGTCTTCAGTACCGATTGTTTCTGCAATACAGATTGTTTCTGCAGTCCCGATTGTGTCTGCAGTCCCTATTATGTCTTCAGTACCGATTGTGTCGCGCCTCTTAATTAGGCTTTGCAGCAACAAAGCTCCGTACGTTCTTAGGCAGCATATTATGACTGATACCATGGAGAAGAATCTTTCTTGAGAAGCTGATAGCTCCTAAGCTGGCCAAGAAATTTCTCGCATTTTATACAAGCCACCTGTTCATTACCTTATCGCAACACCCACTAACTTGTCCCATTCCGAGACGGACGAATCCGTTCCGAAAACTCCCATCACACTTACCCATTTTAGTATTATCTTCCCATCAAAGTGGATGTCTTCCAAGCTGCCTCTTTCCTTCAGTTTTCGCCACCAAAAACCCTGTAGCATTTCTCTTCACCACCATACATGCCACATGTCCTGCCCATCTTATTCTCATATGTGGTGGTAGGCACCAATAATGAAGTGCACTGTGCAGTACTATCCGGTCTCCCGCAAAGGCCATCATATTTAAAATGCGTCAAACCCAACCCCCTCCAATTGTGTAGGTCGTTTTGTCACTGGGATCAGTTTTGAACATCCGTCTTTAGTCAAAATGAAAAACTAGTTCTGAATATCAGTGTCGCTTTCCTCTAATCCTGTCTTTCGTTTTGTCTGTCTGTCAACAAGCCAGTATGTCGTTTCGACGTCAGAGCCATCTACCACAATCTTTTCTAATAACCTCACGGCTGCGTACTTCTTGGAAACGAAAATCGCAACATGAAGGTGAGCGTGCGTGCGTGTGCGTGTGTATGTAACTGATATCTGTACACACTCATATCTATCTGTGCCGGTGGAATGCTCTTCCCCTATTTTAATCTTATTTTCTAACGCTGTTTGCTGTACAAACAGAACAGGGGTGTCCACATTTTCTAAATTGTGGATGTGTGTTTGATATGGCCATCGTTCGTATTAACTCCTTAGAGAATGGACTGATCTAAATATTTAAATATTCATTTCGTACCGCACAGTAAACACACTCTGTGTCCATTGTAACAAAGTTGAGTCTGTTAATGGCACTTGGGAATGTAATCGCTGTCTTTGTAAGGATCATAACAAAACACACAGTGGGACGTGTTCGGCTGTCAGAGGGTGGCACTTTGCCGGAAGGAGTTCCAATATCAGAGCGTGGGAACGGGGAGGACCCCACGTCAACCCAGGGCCAGACGGCACGCAGTGTCTCTGAACCATTCGACACTCAGACCTTACAAGACCTTGCCCTCTTCCTGTAAAAAAAAATAGAAATTGAGTTGAAGGACGTGACTGTACTGTAATGGCCGCCGATTTCGTCTCCTTCTTTATCCTGTTTTCTCTTAAGAATCATTCTGCGTCGTCATATCCCTAAGTTCTCCAACCCGATCACATACCCCGCCACACCCCGCCCCCTTTTGATTGCTCTTCCTGCACGGTGCACCACTGGCAGGCACCAGCTCTGTTCACACCGATCACCGAACTATTGAAATGCTACAGTCACGAGATATTTCCCTCCGACCGCGTTGTTAATGTGCAGTGTGACGCCACATCCTTAGTTTTAGGCCCATTCGCGAAACAGTAGAGAAGAAGACTACTAACTTGTGTCCGTCCGTCCGTCCGTCCGTCTGCACGCAGGCACTCTGATTAACTTTTGTATTTGGGACTTACGAAAATCTCTTGAGGCATGTTGATCCGTTGAGAACTGAATTTGATGACAGGGACGATAGCACGCGCCAGTTAAAAGAGTTTAAAAGGATAGAGATGTAGAAAACTGAAGCACTATTACAATTTCGGGGTGATCAGTTCATTTTAAGTAAAACCCGCACGAAGAACTGGCACTAACCAGTAGGGCACGGAGTCTTCAGTCGGTGTAGTGACCGTCTTGAGTGTCGGGTTGGGGTAGCAATTTTGGTGTAGGACCAGGTTGCCTGTGTAATGTACCCCCTGGCAATAAAACTGTAATGGCAGCTGATCGTAGTCTGGTGTCGAGGTTAAAAACGTGCGGTGCTATGCCTTGACTCCCCTATACGTCTCCATGGCGTAGTGCTTACCCCTTCAAAGCCCAGCGGTCACTATATGTACCGCCAGTTTAACATTCAACAGTTCTACGTACTGCCCACACAGCGTATTTATGTGTTTTGTGTGGATCTGAGAACAAACGGCGGTTATTTCCCTATACAGCATTAACTGACTGGTTTTTATAACCGAGACTGAGAGTGTTTACTGCGCGGTACGGACTGAATTTACGCGTAATGTGTATTAACTCTTCAAAGCCCAATGGTCACTATATGTACCGCCAGTTTAACATTAAACAATTCTACGTCCTGCCTACACAGTGTGTTTGTGTGTTCTGTGTGGATCTGAGAACAAACAGCGGTTATTTCCCTATACAGCATTAACTGACTGGTTTTTATAATCGAGACGGAGGGTGTTTACTGCGCGGTACGGACTGAATTTACGCGTAATGTGTATTAACTCTTCAAACCCCAGTGGTCACTATATGTACCGCCAGTTTAACATTCAACAGTTCTACGTTCTGCCCACACAGTGTATTTATGTGTTTTGTGTGGATCTGAGAACAAACAGCGATTATTTCCCAATACAACATTAACTGACTGGTTTTTGTAACCGAGAAGGAGTGTGTTTATTGCGCGGTACAGACTGGGTCTTTATCTATAATTCGGGTTACTGTTAGTGTTTGAAGGGTGCTGTGCGTAAGATAACTTCACATTAGGCATGTAAGCAGACAGTACCATCAGCGTCACGTTTCGTGGTCATGCCGCGAGCGCCATGTCGCTCTAGTGTCGACTGAGACTTTGGAGTCCCATTTCACTACTTCGCCAGCAGACAGCTGCAGTGCATGTTAGTGCAGTTGATATGCAAACATCTCGTATCATTTTGGTTTCCCTTTTTTTGCAGATTTCTTTTGCGTTGTACTATAGGGGTCAGGAGTTCTCCGGTTTAACACTCAGTTCTCGTAGCCTTCCTCGTTAACACCTGTATAGCAGTAAAGTTAGGCCGGATCACTTTGCTGTCCAATTCCTTTCCAGTTCATCCGTCAGCCTACCGCTAGCCCTGTGCGCTCTGCCCCGTGCGAGCTCCTGTGAACCTATCTTGGCCCCGGTCCATCTCCCACTTTTCATCTCATCATTTATACCTCATCGTTTCCCATTCCGCTCAGACCTCATTACCCTATGACATACCAACCGCTTCTCTTCAGCCCCAGATGTCCGTGAGACCCCCGACGGACCCTCTGCACGACCGTCCGCATTCATTCTGTCCTGAAACTAAAAACACCGCATCCGATGACCTCTAACTGATTTATCTCGACCGCGTACTTAGCTGATAATGTTCGTTATTGGTCACCATAGCGCACTTCTCATGTTGTGGCAGTGCCGTGTGTTTCGATTTCTGGTACTGCCGTCGTCAGGGAAAAACAGAAATATTGATTTGCTGTGGCCTGTAATCCCCAGACTGCACACTGAAAACAAGTCATACGAACTCGGCACTGGTGGGTGGTTGCATTAGGGTGTCTAGTGGTATGTAACTGGTGGCTTGGCGTCCTGGCCTTCGGTTCGCGGCTGTGGGTTCTGCTTTTAATCTCTCCTGTGTTTTGTCATGACAAAAACACTTGACGGTGTTCAAATATAGTTGAAAGTAAAGTTCTCGCTGTCCAATCAACGGAAGCACAGTGGAGAAATGGAGGTACAGCGCCATTCATTCATAGCCTCGTCATTAGGCGCAGATAACTTGACACACCACCCCTTTCGCCCCTCCCCCCGACGGTTTTATACGCGGGAAAATTATCTCCAGAATCCATTCCAAATGAGGCTGGGTGGTCCCCAGAGCCGGTTTTGCGTTTCGGAGAAGAGAAACATCTTTTGTTCCAGGGGGGGTGGGGGGGGGGGGCATCGAAACCTGATTGCCCTGTCCGCAGCCCAGTTACTGTACCGACTGCGCCGTCCAGTCTATATAGCTGGGCTGCTTGTTCGTAATTGTTCATTTCAAACAGTGTTTCGTACACACGATATCTGGAGGTAATGAGTGCGTTGAAGAGCTGCCAGCTTACCGCATATAACGCTGTGATTTGTGCCCTTACGCTGCTCAGGCAACCGCTGCCGGTACTTTCTGTACCAGTGTTAACGGAAGTTACACTTGTTCTCAAACCGGATACGAGACATGGTGGCCCCAAAGAATGTGGTGCTAATGTCGTTACCGACACACAATTTTGCGCGTACGCCATGTTGTTACTACTGATTGTAGGAAATTAAAAATCACGTGGTTCAGGCGGCGTCTAGCGCCTTGACATCCACCGGAGGTAAAGAGATACAGTAATTGAAATGGAACACACAATCACACAACACAATCACATTATGAAGCCCAATTTTTGAAGCAGTGAGATTTCGTTAAAACATCTGTGAGCGGGTCGCTGTCATTATCATACATTGCTACCAACTACAGACAGAAACTATTATGAAACATCGCTACCAACTGCAGAGAGCAGCGGACTGTTATCAGACAGTGCTACCAACAGCATAGAAGCGGGTCGTTAACGTTAATCTACGCTATTAAGTGTCTCATAAATCTCTTAAGGCTAATAAAATTTCCTTTGAATCGAATTGTGGAGCGTAATTTAGAATTCGCGTGAATTTAAATGTGTGTGAGTGGGTTTGAAGAATAAAGCCAAACGACCACAACATTTTTAGGGCAGGAGGTGCGGGTGTGAAGAGAAATAGGGAAATAACGTAGTTAAATGGCCGTAGAATGAGAATACGCCGATGAACGTGGGCGTGAGAGAGACGGTCTGATACACTAGCTGCGTGCCTTGCCTTGGTAACCACAGCGAACATTAATTGCTTGTCTACACGCTGATTAAAATCTAAAGCACTGCGTCTTGCATTCCGCACTTGAGAGTGCGCCGGCGTTTGTGTTATGAGATGCCCTTCAAGATAAATGCACCGTAACGAGAGGCTGCAGCGTCTGATATTGTGATTATGAAGGTCGTGTTGCCGTGTGGGACTTCAAAACACTTTTTTAGTCCCAGCGGTCACTATATGTACCGCCAGTTTAACATTCAACAATTGTACGTTCTGCCCACACAGTGCATTTATGTGTTTTGTGTGGATCTAAGAACAAACAGCGATTATTTCCCTACACAGCATTAACTGACTGGTTTTTATAACAGAGACGAAGTGTGTTTACTGCGCGGTACGAACTGGATTTACGTGTAATGTATATTAACCCTTCAAAGCCCAGTGGTCACTATATGTACCGCCAGTTTAACATTCAACAGTTCTACGTTCTGCCTACACAGTGTATTTATGTGTTTTGTGTGGATCTAAGAACAAACAGCGATTATTTCCCTACACAGCATTAACTGACTGGTTTTTATAACCGAGACGGAGTGTGTTTACTGCGCGGTACGAACTGGATTTACGTGTAATGTATATTAACCCTTCAAAGCCCAGTGGTCACTATATGTACCACCAGTTTAACATTCAACCTATTTATTGTAATCTTACAATATGTCTTCCTTCAACACAACAACATTAGAATTAATGTTGTTTCGACTCAGGAGAGTCATCGTCACGCTGACGATGACTCTCCTGAGTCGAAACATGTTGCAATAATACATTAATTCTAATGTTGTTGTGTTGACGGAAGACATATTGTAAGATTACAATAAATAAGTTAAATTTGTAATAACACAAC
>Ga0123352_10016613_pt1 | contig 11731 bp, 12 predicted proteins | sample TergutLab28metaG_FD_89700 | JGI IMG/M metagenome (GOLD analysis project Ga0123352, IMG submission 89700) | Labiotermes labralis P1 segment gut microbial communities from Petit-Saut dam, French Guiana - Lab288 P1 | ecosystem: Host-associated > Arthropoda: Insects > Digestive system > Gut ...
ACATACATGCGTACATACATACATACATACATACATACATTACATACATGGTTGCCTTAGTTTTAAAATTTGCCCGAAGAGTTGCAGGGAGCACCGAAACCTACGGTGCTGGTCATTATTTTATGCCAGGTTTCCCTAGCGGAGTTTTTCTACCCAGTGATCAAATGTGGCCGTTGTTTTCCTGTTTTGAAATCCGATTATGCAACATCCCGTTTGTTTGTGGATCCAACGAACTGCGTCTTGCAAAATATATTAATGCTAAACCGGTAAATATTTAATGCTTTATTTTTTTGGACTGAGCAATACCATTTAGGTTCCAGAGCTTAAAAATATATTCCTGTACGAACAATGAATATCTTTGCACAGGATTTACACGGAAAAAGGACGACAAAATTGTATCGACTACCGCTGCAGTGCCTTAGGGCCGGCCGTATCCAGCACTTTATCCATCAATGCCTATCGTACGTAATCACACAATTTAACAGTCATAATCCGTGCACTTTACGAATGAGCTGTTCAAGCACAATGCTTTTAAGTTCATAATGTTTATTTTTTGGCTCCCGTCGTTTCAAGTTTTAATCTACCTGCCGACGTTCAGCGAATCCTAGCAACAGTATTACGACCCCAACGCCATACTTTAATACCCCTTAAATCAACAACAACAACAACAACAACAACAAGATGGCGCGCAGGCGCATTTCTGTGGTGGTAGTGAGAACTACGATACCCAGTTTTAGATTCTAAGAGGATACACGATAATAAAATATTAACTTTTGTTAAGATAATGTTGTAGAATGTAAAATAACAACATGGCGGCCGTGCGAAAATTTTCTCTTACTTTCTGATGGCGACAATATTTAAGGAAACACTAAGTCTTGCATATGGAATTTGATACGGAGAGAGAGAGAAACCATAAACTTCCCTTCACACTACATATAAAATAGTGGTTACAGTGGCCATGCAGTGTTTTCTGAGCAGTAGGAACTGGATAATTAAATATCATCTATATGAATTCATGCCACAGACGGCGTATCCTTTAAGATACAGCAGTTGTCATGTGTACCGCGTGCTTTATCATTCCCAAACTCTAATTTCTGCACACGTCGTGCATTTACGTGTTTCATGTGATCCTCGAAACAGCCGCATATCATTTACCTAGGGTATTCGTGCTGCAGACAGAGTTTTGTTTACTGTAATGTAGCAACCTGAGTTGTAGAGACTGAAAATTCAAGTAAACTTCATTGTACAAAGGGTTAGGTCTCTTGTTCATACCGAACTGGAGATCTTGAAATGGTGGTTACTTGAAATCAAAGTACTGTAACAATGAGAGTCACTAATGAAAAGAACGAAAGTGCCTTTCTCTACACGAGAGGATATGCAAAGAGGGCAGCAATGCTATTTCCTTGTTAAGTTAAGAGTTTTCCAAAGGTCGAGGGTTTCATTTTATCATACAACCAATCTGATGCATCAGAGATGAGACCAGGCGTCGAGAAGGGATCAATGAGAGGAAAGAGATGCCCCACAACAACATCACGACGCTACAGTAATCACTACGGGGTCCATAATTCGTGAACCCGGGAGGATCATCCATCACACGACACCCGCTATATGCGCATCAGTTAACCACAGAGCACCACAACTGGATTTTAGTTTGGTGGGGTCTTCGCATTGAACGGAATGTCTGGTTGCTATATTACTAATTCGGCAGGTTCTAGGAATTGGATGGAATCTTCGGTTATACATTTAGGTTGTTGCAACCTCCGGAATTTCTGCTCATATATAAAGGAGCGGAAATGCGGACTGGGAGGAAATCTTTGGCAGATATTTTGAATGTGGAACCTTAGTTTAAAAAATTAATTTGCTATTTATTTATTTATTTGGTTTGGTAGATTTATATAATGAGTTTTGTTTTAGTAATGTGTATATTTAAAGGTATTATAACTGTTTTATCGTTATATAAATATTTCAGTAAATAAAACTTTTTATAATCCACAAATCAGTATTCAATGTTAACTATTTAGGCAATAATCAGCAACTCTTAGTACAAGGATTAGCCCCTTTAAAATAACAAATTCACTGCAAATGAATTGACAACAACAACAACAATTCAATTAAAGCGATGTAATCACTAATTCCTCTTGTCATTGGAAAATGAACTGGTCAGTCTTCTCGAGGGACTCCATCTACTATAGGCCCAACGATACTTGGTTTGACTGGGTGTGGAATTCGGCCCCTCAGAGTGAAGACAAAACACATAGCTGCTTAAATTCTTGTAATAAAACCAACTAGATGCACTAATTTCTCAAATTTATTTTTGGAATAAAACTCTACATGTTTCGGACACTTTCTCTGTCCATCATCAGTTTTTCACTGTACACACAGCAATGGTATATGTCATACAGTTTAATAAATAATAAGAATAAGAATAAGAATAAGCTTGCGAGCAGGATCAGGACGGAACTGCAGTTCCGTCCTGATCCTGCTCGCAAGCTGTCAGCAAATCTGTGTGACGTATACCATTGCTGTGTGTACAGTGAAAAACTCCTGATGATATATAGAGGAAGTGTCCGAAACATTAGAATTTTATTCCAAAAATAAGTTTGAGAAATTAGTGCATCTAGTTGGTTCTGTTGTAAGAATTTATCACAATGCACGGTCACCAGAACGTCAAAAACATAGATGGTCATCTTGACAGGGTGCAAGTTGAGTTGCAGCATATCACAGCGGAACAACTACACTGGCAGCGAATTATGTTGAGTAGTTTCAATTGAAACCGATATTGGAACAATGCAACAATAGTATACTAAAAAACCAGCATGATTGTACAGCCCAAAGGGATAGAGTGAGGTGGGAAGAGCTGAGAGTGAAAGGAAATACTAGCTTCAAAAATTCCGATCATCCAGAGAATGGTAGTACCCAACACCTGACTTGAAGAGAAAATCGGGTGGGGCATGCAACGTGCATGAGAGAGATGAGAAATACAAGCAAAATTGTAGCTGTGCAGCCTGAGGAGATGAACTGCTTGGGAGACCGAGAGGTGTACAGAAGAACAGCATTAAAGTGGAGTTTAATGAACTAGGACTTGGCAGTGTGTGCACTGGACCCACTTGCCTCAGGGTAGGGTCCAGTAGGAGGCTCTAGCGACCAGGCAATAAATTATGATTATACAGACAGGCCTAGAGATCGAGGAATTTCTTTACCAGCTGAGTGAGTTTAAAATACTCAAGCAGGACTTTGCTACGTGGAAGTGCCCAATTGGTCGTGACGCGGGCGTTGCTGTTGAAATGACCAATACCTATCATTTTGGTGCAATGACGCGAGCCGAGATGACTGACTGCGCTACGTACTGAACCAACATGTGACTGGAATTTGGTCCTCGGTTGGGCACACACACATCAGCGGTCCACAGCATGCACACCGGCAATGGGCCAAACAAACTTTCTGTTCAGTAAGTAACGTAGGCTCTTTCTCCGTGGGCAAGTGGCCGGGAATGAGACCGACAACTCACCTCCAGTAGTGCCGAATTTAGGAACTCTTGGAGCTATTATCCTCACGGCACGGCGCTTGGGCAGAGGGGCCAACAAATTTACCTTCTCCTTGTATCTGAACCTTTACTTACAGTGTGGTTATGACGGTTTGATATAATTCAGGTAATCAAATAGAGACGAATGGGATGGACGGGGCATGCAGCAATTATGGAGGAGAGCAGAGGGACATACCACATTTCAGTGGGGGAATCTGAGGCAAAGACACCACTTGGGAGCACCAGGAGTAGATGTGAGTATAATATTAAACTGGATCTTCAAGAAATGGGATGGAGGCATGAACTGGATTTGATCTGGTTCATGACAGAAACAGGGGACGAGCTCTTGTGAATGCGGTAATGAACCTTCCGGTTCCGGAGAAATTTTTTGACTTGTTTGAGACCTGTTAGCTTCTCAGGAAGGATTCTTCTCCACGGAGTTAATGGCTCATGAGCGTGGTAAGTAAATATGACGGTAAAGAGTGAGCTTGGTGGTGGGTAGAAACAACAGTGCTCATCGGGCGGGGGTCGCCCAGACAAACGGTTACCGTTTCTTGATGAACACATCCGAAAGTAATTATGCCGAAGCCATACTGGTGTTCAAATACGTACCAAAACAAGTACGTCCACAAGCTTGCAAGGTCAAGTTTCACGTACGTTTAAACAAGATAGCGAGAGGGCATAGGAGTAGTGGTGACGTGCTTACACAATAGCTCAGCGCTAAATGAGCTAGCTACGGCCACAACACCCCACTGTGCTGGAAGATGGAGCGAAAAAAATTGCGAATGGTAATTGTCTATGCTTAATGGAAGAAATGACACGAGAAAATAGGCAGTTGTATATCAGGATTACGGAACTGCAAAATATAGGCAAATTTCTGTGCAAGTTAACAACCAAGGGGGAAAAATGGTGCAAGATTTAGGGTATTTATCATGTGGAGTAATTCAGATGACATTAGCACCTTTCGAAACACAACGGAGAGTATAAAATGAACTTTGGCCACTAGTTGTAAGTATAGTGAATTTACACTGGCAAAAACTTGGTGTTACCAGTGACAGCCAAAGAAATGTTGATATGATTTTACGTTGTTAAATATGCATGTGTATAAAACTTGGTCTCATCCCAGAGGAGCGTCTTGGTGATAGATAGCAGAGTGCTGTTAGAATATTTAGACCGAAAAGAAAGGAGATGGAGAAAATTACGGCTGCCATAATGAATTTCCTGAATTGTACTCCTCATTAGTGATCAAATTGGGCATAATTAACACCGACAGGGAATACGCTGTGTCACGCAAGGGATAGATGTGTAATACTTACCAAAGCTGGATGAGAAAAGCTTAAGGGGGGAGAGAATTTTGGAGACCTTCCTTCATGTGTGAGGATATTATTAAAGTGGATGTTAAGGAAATAGTGTGTGTGGGAATTTTATCTCGTATCGGTTGGCATAGAGTAGGGTCCAGTGCCTGGCTGCGTTTAAAACAGTTACGAAGTTTCTGGTCGCGTAAAAAGACCCGGAGTGCTTGCCAGTTTCTCAAGAAGAATGCTGTTTAATGGAGCGAATTACATGAAGAAAGGCAGACGAAATAGATCCCACTCGTGTAAAGCCACATATTTCATTCTCCTTCCCTCTTCGTGTAGAATTAAATTTTGTCTCTACTTGTAGCACGTTTCGTTGCCAGACGACGAAAAACCTTATTCTTTTTCTTGTAGCCACGTCCAGAAATGGTTTGAAATCCACCTATTGTGCGTTCCAGTGCCTGCATTTGATAATTCCGTGCTGGCGTGTGATGTACACAGTTACAGGTCATGGACTGAATCATCGCTATCATTGTGCTTATGGACGGTGTGTTTGAACTGATATTCATATGCTGCACTGAACAGACAAGATTAGAGTCGTAAGATAACGACTGACTGTCGTGAAAGGGATATGACCTTATTCATTCGTGGATGGGGTAATAACCCCGTTCTTTCTTCTATACCGGTCATCCATAACCTTATCATGTCGTTCAACTCTGTGACATTCAGCTCCAACAGCCAGGAGGTTTGTGTAACTTCTTCATAAGCATTAATGCATCTCAAAATTAAGGCCACTGTCTGCTGTATCTCTTCTACGCTTAGCACACAAAGAACCTTATTTTAAAGCACTGCCAAGTAGGGGAAACCATAAACATCTGCGTATTAAGTAAATACGCGATCAGTTTTAGCTCGAATGGGGAAACAACAAATGTTTGTGGAATTTTGGTTTTGAAACTCCTGGCATTGTTGCCACTTGGAAACCAGAAAGTAATCCGGACAGGGTGGAATGACGGTGGATTGTAATGAAATGTGCTTGTGAGGTCGGGAGGTGTGTGGAATGAGCTCGGCTTTGTGTCCGGTGACGGAAATTAGCTTATGGGTGCTGCTACCGGAGAGTTAGTTACCTAGTTTAGAGATTTAAGCTGCCTACGAAATAGAGGTAATGACTGTCTAGTTTGCAGTTGACCTTGGCAGTGGTTTACGCTGGGGAAAGCCGACTGTGATGGCCTGTGACCATTTAGCGATTTATTCCAATTAGAAATGCACTGGGCTGCAGTGGGCTTGCGGTTTTTTTTTTTTTTGCTTGTTGCTTGTGGGTTAATACAGATATATTCTGTAGTGACTTTTGGCTTGATATAAACGGAATGCAGTGATAGAGACTATATGACTATGTTTTCCCTCGACCGTCCTCGCGAGTGTTAAGGAACTCTACCCGCGTTGTGCCGGCCAACTGCGTCCCCCTGGAGCGGTGTTTCTCAAACTGGGTTCCACAAAGGGGTGTCGGAGGTTCCGTGAGACGAAAATGCGTAATGCCGGAAGAGTTTTGTTGGCGTTCCTAAATTTGTGTATACGAATTATAGTTCGTGTGGCTACCTTCGACACTAATCACTCCGTCACTGATAGCACGCAGGCAATCAATCGCTGTTTCATTTCAGAAACTTCTGATTCTGTAGTTAAGTCAGTCAACGCAGTTCGCCATAGACAGTCGATGTGTCAGACGAAACGATGAGATTATCTATCAGTTTGAGGTTAGAAATTGATTTTGCAGATGTAATGTACGTAAATGATAAACAAATGCACGTTTTAAATTTTATATTTGACTTATTGTGCACATGTAGGGGTTCCTCGGTAAGATCTGTAGCTTAACTGAAGAATAAAATCCAACTAGATGCCACTTATTACTTTATTATGTTTATGTTAGGCTCAACATGTTTCGGGCACCATTATGCCCATCGTCAGGAGCTCACGACGGTAGCGTTGGTTACCACATAGGCCGCCTGGTTCTCGAGTTGCTGCTGGTTGGAAGTTAAATGCAGGCAGGATGGATGAGTGTCCGGACCGAAGGCTGTAACACGACACTCATCCCTCCTGCCTGCACTTAACTTCCAACCAGCAGCAACTCGAGAACCAGACGGCCTATGTGGTAACCAACGCAACCGTCGTGAGCTCCTGATGATGGGCGTAATGGTGGCCGAAACATGTTGAACCTAACATAAGCACAATAAAGTAATAAGTGGCATCTAGTTGGATTTTATTCTTCAGTTATCAAGATGATGCACGGTCCAATACACACCAAACTCTGTTGCTTATTTAGAGTTTCTTGAGTTGAAGTAGATTTAGAAGCATGGCCTTACAGTAAAGGATATAACCTATTCTTGTAATAAGAATACGTACATTGGAGTCAATATCGTATTGTCTTTGTAACTTTTTAAACACTACAGAGCTTCCTTCTATGTAGCAATTGTGCGCACCGGAAGTGGAAGTTTTCCGAAGTATCTCTTTTTCTGTGTTGCTTTGTTCAACCCACAGTAGCTATTGATACAATGGAAGACGGCGCAGTCCTAAGATAAGTGGTCGGTGTTTCTAAAAATATCATTGTTGCAGTGCAGAACGGATAGGTCTGCCGGATTAAACTTTGTGTGTCACTGCATCTTGTTGCCTTCAGCTATGCTTCTCAGTTTGCATCGGCGTTTCTTACGTTGCTGCTAATGCTGCCATATTTTCGAACATTAAATTCTGGGAGCATTCCTGTGCGTTTTATTATATCATACATTCTGTAAACAAAGTAGGTGAAGTGAAAGCATAATTGGAAAGTCTCATGCATCTGTCTTTCCCTTTTGCTTAATTTCACCGAAATTTATTGAATTTCGAATTAAGATTGAGGTTTTGGTAGAATCGTGCATCGAGGTGTCCAGCTAAATGTATTTTGATCCGTACTTCTAGTTTTGTGGGCCTTAAGTTGCATCTTGATCCTTGCTTTAGTCACGTAAGGTTCAAGTTCGGATTTGATCCGTACTTAGTTAATGTGGGGCTTATTTTGGATTTTGTTTTACACCTTTATTTGCATGTTGTTCAAGTTGAATTTTGGTCGGTATCTGTAGTTATATGGGGCCCAAACTGAATTCCGGGGTCGTTTTAAAATGGATAGGTTAAAATCGTACAAGACTTCAGATTCTCGCCGAGAATTCATGGATGTGATGCATAATTAAACAACTGGGTGGGGGAGAGGAGCCTCAAATTGCTGATCCTTGTTGTGTGAATAGTTTTGGACAACTATGTCTGCAATGTGATGGGACTGACAAATGTTGTTGTTGTTGTAAACCGTAGTGTTGCGTAACAATAGCTGTGTCATGTAACAGGGGATGTCTTGTAGTTTGTTAATTTTCAAGCAACGTTCGTAGGAATGTTCTGCCTTCATCTTCAAATTACTTCCCTGAAAACGGAGTCGTCAGTTTCCTCCGAAACTTAGCTGCTTCGCAGGCTGCCCGGCGTCAATGCATGATAGCAGCAGTTACATAGTCACTGCCGTGAGTACCTGAGAAGTCACACGTGCTTGGATACTTTCTTAAGCAGTACGGTAATTTGTTTTAGAAATTTAAGAAAAACACACAATACAAGGAAGGAAACGCTGATTTAATATAAAGGCCTGTACAAGGTAGTAATTAAATATTCAAACATTGCGTCATGTGGATGGAGGTAATGTACAGCAGCAGAGAGGTAAATGAACTAGCAGCAGGTGTTGATAGTATTGCCGTCAGACAGAACAGATTTGTTAAATCCATGTTTCGGTCGTCTTCGGTCATATTCAGGTGTTTAAGTACACACTTGACAGTGTAACTGGATGTGCATTAAAAGCGTTTTGCAGAATTTTGCAAAATAAGTAATTTTACATGTTTATTGCAGTGAGGAATAACGTAATTTCCCCAGTACGCGATGTGCGTCGGTAATCAGTACGTCGAATTCAATGAAATACCAATGTAAACGCTTATTGTTATTATTATTATTATCATCATCATCATCATCATCATCATCTCCTTTATGCACGGTATTCCTGAGACAAACTATGACATTAGGGAATACAGTGTTGCAGCTATTCTGTTGTTACTATTCATGGTGCTTATATCGTTAGTTTCAGTGTTGAATCTATTGTACTTTTACATTAGTACTTTCCGAAGGATGTGTGCAGTGCCCAATATGACTGTTTTCTGGAGTTCATTGACTTCATGTTTTCCTGGTATGTTGCTCACGTATTTTCTAAATGACTTTGAAATAGTCCCAATCGCCCCTATTATTACTGGTATCACCTTTGTATTTACATTCCACATTCGCTGTATTTCTGTTGTAAGATCTTTATATTTTAGAATCTTCTCAGCTTCCTTTTTAATCACATTTCTGTCTCCTGAGATTGCAACGTCTATTAACATACATGTTCCGTTTTCATTATCACGGATTATAATATCTGGTTTGTTGTTGGGTATAGTTCTGTCAGTTTGTACTTGTTGATTCCACAATTTGGTTACCTTGCCTCCTTGACTTGTTTCTCTACTGATTTTGGCACATGTTCATGTTATTATTATTATTATTATTATTATTGCTGATGGTGGTGGTGGTGGTGGTGGTTGTGCTGGTGGTGGTAAAGCCGTGAATGTTGATAAACATCGCCTATTACTGCCTGTCTGGTGGTTATAACATGTGACATAGAACTACAATATGCTGATAAATTTTAAAGAACAGGGTTCCACTTCAGGTAAAAGTTAATCTTACTCTGTGAAAGACGATGACATCCAGTGGCTCGTACGAAAGTACTCTTACATCGTGGTCATTAACAGTGTGTTCCAGTGTTAGCGCATGGATGTTCTCGTCTCATAGTACTGCTAGGGAAGCCTACTGAAGTGTGTCCTTTACTGAGTCATACATGGGAAGCGGGTCCTTTGCGTGGGATATGGTCTGAAATAGCGGATCGGGAGAATAGGTTCTATAGGTACACGCAGTCAGAAATGACGTACACCATTCCACCCGAGTTGTGTTTTGATGCCATTGGTTTATTACCCTAACTGTCGTGAAATGGATTCGCAAGTAAAACTAACTTTTAATCCCTTTAAGACCGAAACTTCTCTGATTTATATATAGAACTTTAGTTTTTACCTCGCAGAGAACACAGCTCCTTCCTACTATGAAGATTAATCAGTTACTGCTGTTTAGAGCATTGATCGATGTCGCTTGTGGGGATCGTAGGAAAGAAATCCACTATGTTGATAACATTCAGAAGTTGTTTGTTATATCAAATGGTAGGTATAATCACCACCGAGGTGTAAACGGTTGAACCGTTGTCCTGCACAGCTTGTACGGCTGTCGTCCTGACACACCAAGTATCTGAACAAGTATATTTCGTTGGTCCGCCCGCAGAAGCCTACAAATAGAATTAAACTGTATTTAATTTGATTCCTCTTTGCATTCGATACGTTCTTGTGCTTTTCACCATAAGCATTTAGCATGGCAATAAAGTGCAGGACGGTGGCAGTAATATTCAATAACGGCATGCAGATAACTTGGCTTGGGGACTCATAGATATTTTAATATGCATTAGATTCCAAGAGGACGAGGAATCAGAACGTTTGATGGGGCTAGAAACCAAATCATTTCCGCTAAGCTACTGCTGAGACCATATCAGTCAGTCAGTGGTGTTGTTCAGTGGCGGATTGGGTTGATTGGTTGTTAATCTGCTCCAAGTGTGGAGTGCTGCAGCCGTCACAAGGCTGGTACCTATACTCGGACCATGCGATTTACTGAGAAGATTTCAGGTCATTCAGTAAGCCCTATTTCCGATATGTTCACTAATATTTTTTCCACTATGTTATACTGAAAATAATATTCTGTGTTTAATAATGGAATGCAGTGACTTTAGCCAACAGATAGCTTAAACGGTACATGTTGTTTTGCTTGCCGCGTTGTGCATTTAACGTTCCGGGCGCATTGAAAAGCATCGGACGGAAAGCACGTATTGCAGAATTTGTACTGCATTCTCAGGCTGTCGTCTGCTTTACGGCGCACGGACTGATTTCAGCTCATTGCAGGTTGTTGATCAGTGTAAAAATGAGCAGTTCGGAGGAGGAAACAACAGGGCTGTGTATGTGAGCTGAGGGAGAAAAAAAGGGAAGGAAGGGACGACGATTGTTGGTTCATAAATTCTGCAAGAACACGATGAGTCATGGGCAATTTAATTTCTCATATCCGGTCTTACTAGAAGATACGGCATAATTGTTTAGTAATTACCGTGGTGTTTAAGGAAAGTTCATGGCTGTCTTGAAATGTTCGGGCTTAATTGATCAAGGAAAAAATACGTCGTTGAGAGGAGAAAATTACCATCGATACCCCGGGGCTGGAGGGGAAAATATTTTGGTCCGGGAATTCGAAAAGCATTTGAGGAACACAGCCTTGAAGGTATGAACATGCGGCCCAGGGATTGTTACACAGATTTGTTTGTTTTGTTGACTAATGGTACATCTATAATCTCTCCTCACAACCGTGACCGTATTTTACTAACATAACAATTGATTCTTATAATAAAACCATCTAGACGCACTAATTTCTCAAATTTATTTTGGGAATGAAACTCTACATGTTTCGGACAGTTCATCTGTCCATCATCAGAAGTTTTTCACTATACAAACAGCAATGGTATATGTCATACAGGTTTGCTGACAGCTTGCGAGCAGGATCACAGTTTTTCACTGTACACACAGCAATTGTATGTCATACAGGTTTGCCGACAGCTGACGTCCTGATCCTGCTGGCAAGCTGTCAGCAAACCTGTATGACATATACCATTGCTGTTTGTATAGTGAAAAACTTCTGATGATGGACAGATGAACTGTCCGAAACATGTAGAGTTTCATTCCCAAAATAAATTTGA
>Ga0123352_10016615_pt1 | contig 11729 bp, 3 predicted proteins | sample TergutLab28metaG_FD_89700 | JGI IMG/M metagenome (GOLD analysis project Ga0123352, IMG submission 89700) | Labiotermes labralis P1 segment gut microbial communities from Petit-Saut dam, French Guiana - Lab288 P1 | ecosystem: Host-associated > Arthropoda: Insects > Digestive system > Gut ...
GAGAGGTAAGGTAGACAGAGTGAGAGGTAAGGTAGAGAGAGTGAGAGGTAAGGTAGACAGAGTGAGAGGTAAGGTAGAGAGAGTGAGAGGTAAGGTAGACAGAGTGAGAGGTAAGGTAGACACCGCGTCCATTTGCCACTGTTTTTTTCACTTAATGCTCAATTCTGCATAGTTTACGCAGTTTGCAAATTACTGGAACTTGGCATGCTGAAGTCAATTAAATATGCTGAAGTCAATTAAATAAATCATTTGATTGGTTTCCTCAAAGAGTGTGATGTCAGGGCGTTTATGCGAGATAGTTTCGGTAAGCATTCCCTTGTCCCAGTATAATCCTGCCATATTAGTCTCCAAGACCTCTGATGCATTGCGCATTTAGTAGGGGGCACTTTCTGTCAAGCGTTTTATGGCAAACTGTGATAAGTGGGTCCCTTTCACCACGGCTTGGCGCATCCTCAGGTTGCGGATGGAGGAACGGCCTCCAGTGTGGAGGGTAGCTAAGAATATATTGAATAAGAAGTCGCGGACAGCCGACAAGAGGTGGTCCTCCAGTTTGGGGGTTTGGCGAGGTGTTAACAACTCCTCACTGTAAAAAAGTATCATGTTGTGAAAGAGTCAAAGAGTAAGCACTTGTGACTGCGGTCATGAACCTTCGGGTTCCATAAAATGCGGGAAATTTCCTGACTAGCTGAAAGCCTGTTAGCTTCTCAAGAAGGACTCTGCTCCATGGAGTAAGTAAGTAAGTTTTATGGCAAAACTGATGTAGTGTTAGACTGCGCGTCCCCTTATCGAACAGATTTGGCTCCAGTGACATTTTGGCTATTTCCAAACTTACAGTCCGACTTGAAAGGAAAAAGATCTCAGGACGTTGAAGAAATTACGAAAAGTGTGATTGTAACACTGAAGGTCATTCCGAATGACGAATTCATATATTTACACGAGTGTGCGCATACCTGTGCTGGACGTATGGCGGCTGATTCGCACCCAAGGTCAACCACTTTATTATTACGAATTATTGTCGATGAACATATGCGAAGTTGTTTTGAAAAGAGAATACTTCACAATCGTTATTTCTTTACCTTACGCTTCTGAGAACACATTTCTTGTATTATGTAATGGACATCGGCAAGAAGCGTAGAAAGATCTGTCCGATTATATAATGTACAGGACACAGAGAGGTCGTAAATCGTAAAGTAATTTACGAACTTGGAATTGAAAGTTTTGATTGTTACATCTTGAACAGGGAGAAGCTAGAACAGCGTAGTCGGTATAGTGACTAGGTCACTGACTTGGAAACCGAGGAATCGTTCGATTCTCGGTAGATGCAAGAGTATTTTTCGTCGTGGTTCCACCCAGCCTTCTACTGAATGCTTACAATGCACCCTTTCAGCGACCAAGGTAACCTGTCGCCTCCATCTAGTACCGAGGTGAAGCTTCCCTTGCACGGCTTTGTAGATTTCGCAAATTCAACTGCTTCAAAATTCGACAGTAGGAGTTGCAAACGCAACACTACTCTCCCATTTTGTTCAGATGTACGGCACATGTACTGTACATGTACAGTACTTGTGCTGTACATGTAGAGCAGGTTACCCTGTTATAGCCAAGTTCAATATGAAGGCATGGCAAGACCTTATTAACGAGTTAGTATGACCAGTGGGGTCGTATTAGCCTTGAGGCATGTCCTCTGATGGAAATGTGGGAGGGTCAGCCTTACGCAGCAGCCTCCTTCTGGTGTTTATTGTTGTTAGAGGCTGAGTCGACCCCAGGACCATCGAACGGCCGGAAGGATTAAGTCAGTGAAAAATTTCATTGACCGAATCGGGAAATCGAACCCGCGACCTTCTGGCTTTTAGAGCAGTGCGTCAACCAACTGCGCCCACCGCGTGTCCTGCTGGTGCGTCTTAAGGTGGGTCCACACTTACAAAGTTACGCGGTAACGTTACAAGTGTGGACCCACCTTAAGACGCAGTAATTTAAGCAAGTCACCATTTCGACTCTACACGTCACGGCGGAAGGACAAATGGTACGATATTAATTGAAATGCAAGAAAACACTTCCGGGGACGTTCAATATCTGAGTGTCCAGTGACGCAAATGACGCTTGTTCAAGTGCTCTTACTGCTGTACAAACAGCTTGTAAGCACACTCTCGCTCACTAGCTTCGTACTGGAGCAATGTAACAATTATGCTGGCAGATACCTACTAACTCACAGATATTTTATGAATATAACGACGTTTCGGGAGTTGGCACTTCCCTGGTCTACAGGTGATTGTGCTGCTGTTGCACTTAGGTATTTTAGTTGTTCCTGTTTTCGACATTAATTTGTGCTAACCATTGAACCAGCCCCTTCATTGTGCTAATTTGTCGCCACTGTTATTTCTCATACGCGACGTGAATGAATTTGAAGTCTTGTCAGACCCCACGGCCCTTTGGATGGTTCATAAATTGTCATCATCATGATTATAATTATAGTTGTCAGAATTATGAACAAACTGTTTAACTATGAAGACTTGTTCTTTTAAAACGCAGTGAATCTCACTGAATGGCATAACAAGGAAAGAATCTCTGTTGAAATTTTTCGAAGCTGTAACAGTGACATACTGCTAAATGAAAGAGAACTTTAGAAGGAATATTCACAGGATACAATCAATAAAAATTAGTGAAAGGTTAAGTTGTCAATGTGGATGCCATGAACCCGCATGTGGAGTGGAGGTATTCTGAAACTCGACACTAAATTGGGGTGAGAAGTTTGCTTTATGCCGAGACTGCTTAACTCCCGATATCCAGAGGTTATTTACGTAAGGAAGGTTTGAGGTTGCAGGAGAGTAGTTCTTACTGAGGATGATGTTAGAAAGGAACTAGAAAACCAAGAAGTGTGAAATAAAATAGATGAACACAGACAAAGCTGAATAAATTTTTGGGTAGAAGGACTGAGGTAAGAACACCGAAACGTATTATGAAGGATAAATGGAGAGGAGGCCGGGACCACACAAGACATCGGAAAAGATAGGAAGTGGCTGTAAAGTCGAAGAGAGGCTGTTGCCTATAAACTAACACGGAGTGGAAATTGAAGGCCCGAAGGGAGGGGGTATTTTTTCATCCTACGAGTATATTAGTCTGTAGCTAGTTAAACATTTCGAAAAATAAAGATGTAAATGTCAGTATAATGACGATGAATTACCTGCACCCAGTAATAAAATCAACACTCAGAACGTCACGTGCATCACGAGGAGTACTTCCGTACCAACAGTCAGTTTGGAATGTGGGCACCCTACCTCTGGTTTTCAGGGGAGCATATTGGCATGAACAGGAATCCCTGTTCATTTAAATAATATGCCGGTTCCAAAACAAGATCTAATTTAATTATACACAACACTAATGGACTTAATTTTGATTTGCATTGATAATAGAATCACACTGCATAATGTTGCTGGAATATTAGCAACAGTTGTACAATGATTACGTGTAACATTAATTTGACCCTGTGCCAATATTTGATGATTTATGCTTGTAGCGTCACTAACTATATTAAGTAACACTGTTGTAATACACTAATGCGTGTTGTTACACTGTTCACAATTGAAATATAGAACGTAAATTGCCTTTCAATACACTGATAATTTGTAATTAAACTTGTTGCTTTGTTCCCAACGAATTTACTGTTGAATGATAAACCCCTGTGATTATAATCACATTTAAACCTGTTATCGCTTTCCCTATGAATACGATAACCTAATAATTTCAGTATGCCGTAGTTATGGCGAATGACTTGCTGCTGTAGTGAGCAGAGAGCGAGCACGTACACATCCGTTGCAGATACGAGTTCCTTATGAACTTGAAATGTTAACACTACAATTCATAGAACTGTTGTACAGCCCTGTGCAGTTGTAGTATTGCAGTGACTTGCGATTCCCCTTTGAAGAACGCAAGCTTTGACGCGTCTAGTCGACGCGAGTCCCTTTTGGATTTGTTAGAACAAAGAAAGAAGCGAAGCTTTGACCCTCTCCCACCTGGCTAAGCGAACTTCTCGTAGGTGACAAAGGCGATCACACCACCGTCTTGTGACCATTACGTCATCAAGTGCGGTGTGTGCAAAATAGCGTGTGGCCACCGAATCACAAGCCTAGGGTGATGCATGGCGCATATGCAATTGGACATGAAGTAACATTATGCAAACTGCAGCAAAGTTATTACACAAAATTCGCTGCACAAAATTGTTACGCAAAAATTTGTTCTACCCATGAACACACTGCTACCTCCTAACGGATGGGGTTATAGTTACTATTAACAAACGGAAATGGGCAAATTTTTGTAGTGGGACGTCTGAAAGTTCTCTTGGTGGTCTTAAGGGTAACTACTCTAACAATGCCATCTGGTCCTGGGTGAACCTTGGTGTTGACAGCTATGGGCCAACGGAGAGGAGTCGTGTTGTCCTCCCTCAGTAGAACGACATCTCCCGGTCGTGGGTTGGGGGATGTCCTCTGCCAGCGTTGTCGCCGTTAAAGTTCCTGTAGATAGTCGGATGACCATCGTTGCCAAAAGTGTCGTAGTTATTGTTGGTAAGTTTGCCACCTGGAAAGTCTCTTACATTTGACATAAGTGTAGTCAACAGAAGGTAATTGGGTTAATGGTTCATCAATCAGAAAGTGCCCAGGAGACAAATATATTGGGTTAGAAGGATCACTGGATAGGGCACACAAGGGTCTGGAATTCAGGCACGGCTCTATCACAGCCAGTAACGTTGAAGTTCCTTGTAGGTGGTGTTCTTCGCAGATGATACTTCATGGATTTCACTGCTGTTTCCCATAATCCTCCGACGTGAGGTCCATGTGGGGGGGGGGGGGGGAATCTCCAGTCACATCCTTCAGTGGCCAAGAAGTCGTGTACTGTTGCCATGTGTGATGAAGATTGAAACATGTTGTATACTTTATGAAGTTGATTGGATGCACCTTGGAAGTTTGTGCCATTATCAGTGTAAACCGCTTTTTGCTGCACAAAATTGTTACGCAAAATTTGTCCTAAGCGTTAACACCTTACAGTAAGACTGACCGTGACTTCTGGGTCATTCAGTCCGTAGGCTATTCGTTATAAGAACTGTCAACCGCCTTACGAGAATAGTAAATTGCAAATAAATCTTTTTTATAGTTACGGGCAGTTTCTTTCAGTAACCGTTCTTTAAAACTTAAGCCGTATCAACATTACAACAACAAATGTCACTCGAGCTTTCTGATATAATAATTCCCTACGGTGTTTTCAACGCTACACCCAGTGGATAACGAAAGTACAGATATCTCTGTAAAGAAAATGTTTTGCCAAAAGACTTCTGGCGTTGTAAGAAATTCTTGATAAAATATGCATTGTCTCCCTTTCCCAAGGGTTTATATAAAGACAGAACGCGAAAGTGAAGAAAACTCGGTTGCGGATAATCTACATTTCAAGGGGTCGAGGGGAGTCGGCCGGGCCGTACAAGGGTCACTAGGTTGCCTAGGGGGGACACTGGAGGCCTGAGGGGGCTCTAGCTATTCTCAAGGGGCGGTAGGTGCGGATTATAGCCTCTCTCCGCCCAAGACCGTCTGTGCGTAGTGAAGAGCCACATTCTACGATTGGTGACCCTGTTGCGCAGAACACAGCGGATCTAAAGGAGTGAACCTTGAAAAAAAATCCCCAATCCTACGGTGTGCTTGCCGTGCCTAAGGGATGAATGGCAGCGGGTGAGTCTGTCTTCAGCGGCACCCTCTGGGATACCGGGCGACCTCCCAGTTTTATTTAGCCTTGCCAAGCATAGGGGCTCTGCTTGGTGGACCAAATACTTTCCCAGATCCTATGGGATCGAGATGAGAATAATTCAGAATCTAAGAAGAGCTCTGCAATAGGGGACTTCAGCAAAACTCTGAGATTGCGAGTAATTTAGAGTTTACGGAGAGCTCCACATTACAGAACTCCAGTAAAGATTCTACAGAGGGCTCCAGTCAGGTGGAACTCCTGTACAAGGCAACTATACATAGTAATTTTGACATTATACCTCCAGACATTATACCTGGGTTCCTTTTTCTGGACCCGGAGGTTTTCCCCTGATCCTGCGGGATTGAGATTGAGAGTCATTCAGAGTTCAAGGAGAGGTCATCAACAAGGGACTCCAGTAAGGATTTTACGGAGGACTCCAGTTAAGTAGAACTCCGGTAGAAGGCACTTGTACATAGTAACTTTGCCGTTTATACCTGGGTTCCTTTTCTTTTGGACCCGAAGGTAATTGGGAATTAGTTATGGGGGACCATCTGGAACTTTGTTGAAGGAACAGGGCTCCTTTTAACTTAATATAGAATGTGGGGCACAAAGGGCCTGTCTTAAGGCCTAGGTGCATCGGGCCCGGAACAGCTCGAACCCGATTATTATTCTCTTCTATCTTACATTTCAAGAATTGAAATGCAACTCCGTGTCTGCGGTAAATATGTTTTGTCTGGGGGAATGAAAGAGTTTGTGTTTGTGAAAGTTTCGTGTTTCTGATTTTTAAAGTTTATTATCGTTTAATTTTAACACCCTCAAGTGCCCTTCTTTTTATCAAGTGACTTTTCTTCACTATTCCAAATGGAAAACACGTTGTGATTGGATTCCACGTGTCAAAGTATATGGTCACATTTTAAGAATAACAATAACCACATAACCATTTGGTTATGAAGTATTAGACACTAAACATTGAATAGTATTCCTGTTGATGTCATTGTGAGCAGAGACTTATTTATCTTCTTCTGGAATTACAGTCCTGTTGGACCTTCTCCCCTTCCAGAGTTGTCCTCAAACACTCAGCTTCAAATTTTAGAAGCCTCTCAACACAATACATTTTTTATGGGGTGGGGTTGCCAGCCCCACACCTAACCCCCAACCTGGAGGACGATGGTCATCACCTTTGACCTGTCTGGCATGGGAGGGTCTACCATTAGCTGCTCTACCCCTAGTATTATTCTCAGGATCATTTGACCACGCAAGCCCCACCACTGCTTCAAAAATATGGATACTTGGGGGGGAGAGGAGTGAGATTAAACGAAAACAGAGTTCGAAGCGGCGCCTACCAAGCAAATGCCTATCAATTTACATTACCTACTTCAGAGAGTGCGTTAAATTGTGTTTAACAGAGACGCGTGAAAGGAGGCAGACAAAAGTTCACTACCGTCTTTCGGTATTGGAGGATGGACGGAGAGTGGCTTCGGAAACATACCAGTTTGGAGGGTCGTTGGGTGTTTGTTGTGAGCTCCTGAGCAAGGGTAGACAATGGGTTGTAACCTGGAAGGCTACCGGGCGAGACTGGGTACCTGGGCTGGGAGATTCTCTTGCCGTGGCGTGCCTAGGCGTGGTGACGTTAGCGGAACGACTGGTGACTGCTTGAGTTTGACGGTGCTAAGTTCGATGGTTTTAGCTGTTTTACTAATGATTGGTCCTGTTGTGGTAGTGGAGAACACCGTACGACTCTTATGTACTGGGTGTGGCAGGAATCTAAAATCGGGAATTCAGTGAGAACTGTGTGGACGTTGGTGTCATTATAGTTGTGGACGCGTGAAGACTCAAGCGGCTGAGAGAGAGAGAATTTGAACTGTGATAAGTGTAGGACTGAAAAAGTTAGAATTACAGGCAAAGCAGTCCCATTACAGGCCTGGAGTGGCCCAGAGGGTTTCAGGAAGTTAAGGTTCCTAGATTTCGTGACAACGGCACAGGATGGTGGTAGGTTGTCAGCCTTACGCACTTGCCGCCTTTACCCCCAGGAAATACTCCTGGTACTCATTTCTGTTAGAGGCTGAGTCGACCCCAGGGCCATAGTGCGATCGGAAGGATTTTGTGTCAATGAAAAATTCCAATGACACCAGCTGGGATCGAACCAGCGACCTTCTGATTTGTAACACAGCACCTTAACCACTGTGCTACCACGGTCAGAATGCTACAGGAGGATCTGCAAAACACCCTGCGACAAATTGATGAACTGAAGGCTAGAAGCATGGAGTCTGAAGCAAAGTTACTACTGCCGGTAGCTGGAAAGAGTGAAACAGTGCCTGCAAAACAAAAATTTACAAAGTGCATGGTGGATGGTGACTCAAATGTTGCGCAACGTTGGAGCAGAACATGCAGATAGGATAGTGGAATGCTTTGCGGGGATTAAAACCGAACCGCTACACAGAGTGATAGAAAAGAGGGATCTAAGTATTCCAGAAACTGTTATTATCACGTATGTACTAATGACTTGAAAACAACGAGAAATCTTGATTTTGTAATGGGAGAAGTATATGCGTTCGTGACTACGGAAGTGAAGAAAATCCCTAACTGCAGACTTGTCCTGAGTGGAGTGTTGCTTCGTAGAGGTAAGTGACGGAGGCGTATTGGAGCACTTAATGATAGATATTACTTGTTAGCAAATGCCTTGGGACTTAACCTTCGTTGATCCGAACAGCTGGATAGAGGACGGGGACTTCGTTAGAAATGGACTGCATCTGAATGGAAGAGGAAAGAGACGACGTGGACAACTGTATGCTAGAGTTAGTGGACGTGATTTCGGAGGATCGGCAGGTGAGTAAGATGAGACAAATTTTGGAAAATGGAAATCACAGAACGAGGGATACCAGGGAAACTTGATAATCATCTATCGAAGAACAGAAGACTTTACGTGAAGAAGATGGACCAGTGACTAGTGTCTTAATGAGTAGGGAAGTTGAAGTGGGGTCAAGGGTTAAATCTATAGCTGGAGCATCTGCATATAAGATAGAAGGTAAATCGCTAGTTGTGCTGCAGGTTAACTGTAGGAGTGTTTATAATAAAGCATTAGAATTCTGGAATTTAGTTGACACCTACAATCTCAATGTTGTTATAGGCACGGAATAATGGCTTAAGGAGGATATTAACAAGTCTTCAGGGCCTTTCTTAGCCTTCGGCTTAGTTACGGTGGTCATGTGGGGGGAGGGGTGCTCTTCAACGAGATAAGTCCCAAAGATAAAACTCAAATGTGTGAATTGAAGTAACCGGCATGTCCCGCTGGTATGTTTCCTACATCAGATATAGCCCGAAAGTCTATGGCAAACGTTTCTGCGTTTTTACTGTCATGTTTCTTTCATTAGTGCTTATTTTGTAACGTGGTGTGAACAGCATGACACTGAAATAGCAACACTTGTTCAAAACATTATAACTTTACCTATGTACCATAAAAACAATACAAAACTGTTTTTACCAGCGATTGGTTCTTAGGGAAGACGGGATAGCGTACTTGGTACAGCGAGCAGGCTACGTGGCTGGACGGTCCGGGGTCCAGTCTCGTTAAGAGCAAGAGATTTGTTTCTTCTCCAACACGTCAAGAAGGACTCTAGGCCCCACTCAGCCTCCTATTCAATGGGTGCCTGGATTTTTGAGGGGGCTAAGTGGCCAGGGCTTGATGTTGACCACTCACTTTCGCTGTAGTACCGAGGTTAAGAATGAGTGAATCTAGGCCCTCCACTCCCCCTTTATCCTTTAATGGCGGATTTCTAGTTACTTTCATTTATTTTGTTGAAGTATATGAAGGTAATAAGGAACAAAAATGAGCAACTTGGTTATGATATTACTGTGTGTGATCGTTAGGTATAGAATGTTCACACACTGGTCTGCCAAAAAATGCGAAAGAAGTAAATGGGGTTAATGATGAGCTTAAGGAACTGAAAAATAACTTTAGATCGCTGAAGATCAGGGTGTATGATACAATAATTTTTTCGGGTAAATTTTTTATCTGTCTGAAACGTGGTGCCCTCTTCTGGCAGGAAAAACGTAAATTTCATTTGAAGCCTGTGGTTAGGGAGACACTTAAAACAGAAAATTGACGACTCGAGAAATTTACGCTGTTATGTAACAAAATTTGTGAATTATGCAGGTCAGTTCCCACTCTATATTCTCAGCTTCTAACAGGTTCACAAAGTAAAAAAAGTAAATAAGTAAATACATAAATAAATAATGGCCTTTTTTTAGGAAAATAAAATATTGTGGCCGCGATGGCCTGAATATGATGGGCAGTGATGGGAGACGAGGAAAGGATTCTTCTAAGGGAACCTCTTTTGAAAAGTGAAATTGAAAAACTAGTAAGGAAGTAGTAGTAAGAAGTTATATTAGATTTAAGAATGTAGCTTGAAGATGGGTATTAGATAACATGGACATGATGTTAAGATATTGTGTTTTGAGGAAAGGAAGCTGATTTGGCTGCTTCAGATGTGTCTCATTAGAAAGCTTTAGAAGTAGTAGTGTTGAGATATTAGCTTCTTACTCGATACGGTTACCTTAGTTTAGGGGTCCACAGATTTTCCAAAAATGTAGATTCCTTCTCCAAATTCTGGGTGTGAGACAGGAGACACGAAAAAAATTCAACACTTAAGGGCCCATAATTCTGGAGTGACATTTGAACCTCGTTCTCATCTGGCGTTTTCTGCTGGGTGCATATCAAGTGATACACATGTTTGAGTGCAAGGGCAACACTGCACTGATCTTGCGTGTAAGGGAAACACTGCACTGACCCTGCCAGTTTTACACAACCATTTTTCCGTCGAGGAAATCCTAAAACAATTTCTGTATCTCAACGAACTGCGCTGAAAAGTTTAGGTGGCACATAATTTATTTTCCCTAGTTACACTAACTTTGCCGACCGGCGGCGGCCGCTCTGTCGGTATAGTTCGCGTGCGGACTAAGGCCACGGAGGAGGAGGAGGAGTTACACGGGCCACCATGACCCCTGGAGATTTGTACCTCTGTCCTAGTAAATCATTATCGGTTCTAGGTTTACGGTTAAAATACATATTTTGTGGGACAGCGTAGAGCCCGTTTATCAGTTAATTAAGAATGTCAAGTTTTATGGCACTTATGCTGATATATGTACTGTACCTAAATTGGATTCAGTTGATATGTCTTATACTGAAGGGTCTTCAAAACTAGGAAGGCACTGAAAAACTGCAGTCGGGTTTGTAACAAGGAAGAGTCTGCCTAAAGACTATCTAGACGATTTCACATGAAATGGATTTCATATATTTAAAAGTATGTATAGACAAGCGCTCGAAATAACAACAAGAGGGAACTAAATTCCAAGATAAATAAACATCCACAAACGTCCAAATACGCTCGTTTAGATACACAACAAAGAACGACTCAATCGAACATCACATTCTACGAGCAAGCACGTACGTCCCAACATGCTACTACCGAAACAACGAATCCAAAATATACATTCTCCCTAAAGACACTCTCCTACGCTTCTCCTACAATACTATTTACATACTACACATTATTTACCACTATTAATACATATTTGCCTGTCCAAGTGGCCGCGGGGATCTCAGACGTAGTTCTGCGACTGCTCGCCTGCTGAGATTGTGGGTTCGAATCCTTCCGGGCCCATGGATATCTCTTTGTTGTGAGTGTTGTGTGTTGTCAGGTAGAGGTCTCTGCGACGAGCTGATCACTTGTCCATAGGAGTCTTACCGACTGTGGTGCGTCGTTGTGTGTGATCTAGAAACCTTGTGAATGAGGAGGCCCTGGCCCACTGGGGGGGCTGCCGCGCCAAAAACAAACAAAATAAAACTTCATAATTAATGTACTTTTATAGTCTCTTATAAACTTTATGTGTAAAATTTTTATAAGTACACAAGATTTTTATTTCAGAGGCTGCCTAATTACATATGTATATAATATAACAACATATTTGCAAACGTTTGAGGTCCCGAAACTTCCGCGCAGCTGTGAGCA
>Ga0123352_10016618_pt1 | contig 11727 bp, 7 predicted proteins | sample TergutLab28metaG_FD_89700 | JGI IMG/M metagenome (GOLD analysis project Ga0123352, IMG submission 89700) | Labiotermes labralis P1 segment gut microbial communities from Petit-Saut dam, French Guiana - Lab288 P1 | ecosystem: Host-associated > Arthropoda: Insects > Digestive system > Gut ...
CAGGAACAATAACCGGCGTACTTGAGCCAGCGAGAATACTCATACTTTCAACCCACAAGGGCGATGCCAACGGAGGAATAATTTGCATAACGCCTCTGACAGGACCATCTGCGTTTGAATATTGCGGAGAAAATGCATAGCCAGCCTGGAAGCCTGTGAATAAGTTTCCTCCTCCAGGACGATTTTCCCACGCATTTGCCATCGTTAAAGAATGAAACTCCAACTCTTGACTTCCTTCCACTTGCGCTATTCTTCCCACAAAAGAGGCAAGCATCAAGTTACCATCTGCTACATTATCGCCCATTGCGTACGAGGCAGTGGCGGAAGCAGTGGTTGCTGTAACTCTTGGAAGAAAAAATGAAGCAGCGGCTGTCAATGGATATTCAAAAGTCAAAATTCCGTTCGCAGCAACCCCATCCTCGATTGGAGTATTTGCTTCGTTATCAAGTGTCCATGTAAAAGTTGCGGTTTCGGTTGCACTCGGTCTGAAAACGAGCGGAGTCATTGCCGGGGCGTGCACTCTAAACGCATTAAAAAGGCGATAATCACGTAAAAATCCTCCAAAAAGAACTCCGCTAGGCGGGGAGTACCAAACATCTAGCTCGCTCGCAACCGAACGCAACTTAAACGCACTTGCCAAATCAGAAAATGCAACTGCTTCAAACTCGACATCAGAAGCCGTAATTTCTTTGTTAGCAAAAGACACAAATTCTTCCGCTTTTTCCAGCGCTGCAAAGTCAGTACTTATACCAGGCAGAAGGTTAAATCGCTCCATGTTAATTTGTCTCGAATCAATTGCCAACTGCGCAAAACTCATTGATACCGCCAATGAGAAAACTAATAAAATGTTAAACTTTTTCATATTTATTTTTTTTAGTAAATGAATAAAAAATATTTGAAACTAATAAATTATATATTATTATCTGAAAAATAAATCAAACCACTTATTCGGATTGTTTCTGCTTTGAAACCGGAAAGTAGTCGGCGCAAATCCGCCATCTTGAAAACTCACACTGTAAGTATCAGCTGCGAGCATAGCAATAAAAAAAGAAACATCGCATTGTTCGTAAAAAACACGTCCGTTAGCATCCATTATGCCTGTAGCTGTTATCGACAGTTCGTCATCACCAACTTTTGTTACATCAAGTCCTATAAACCCTACAACAGCTCCAGCTTCAACAACAAGTGATGGGCCAATAGTTCTGTGATTCACAAATCCGATGAAATTCAAGCTAATAGAAAACGACGCAATTTTATCTTCAACCATTGTATAAACCGCGTGTATATCCGCGCTCATGTCCGCACTGCTCCCGAACACCGTAGGTACAGTTCCATTATTTAGGTTATCAATAAATACATCAATTGCCGGTGCAATTTGAATTCTTGAATCAAAATTCACATCTGCTGCAATTAATTGTGTTCTTTCTTCGTTGAGAACAAATCGCCTTACTGCGTTACCGCTGTTTTCTTCAACAAAATTTTGCGATAACGTAATTCCCTCAGCAGTAACTACAAAAGGAACTCGTCTCGCCGCTATGTTTTCGTCAATAATAGGCATTACGAATGTGCTTGTTCTTCCGTTTGCAAAACTAAATTGTTCATTTCCAATGTTAAGAACTAACAAAGGATTAGTGCTGAACAAATAATCTCTCATTTCATCTACTTTGTCAAGATGCACAGACCAATCCTGATTGTCGGGCAAACGGCGCATTTCTACATGTGTATTGCGTTTTACGCCTCTCAAATGAACTACATCGGGACTATGACTTACAATGACAAATTCAAAATCGCCTTGCATACCTTGACCTTGAGGCGGTCTGCTTGGGTTGGCAAATTCGTGAATAATCGGGTTTTCTGAATCAAACGACAAAACCGTTGTTTGAATCGTTCTAACACGATACGTTCCTGTTCCTGTTGCAGTTTGATTGTTTGTGGTAACATTTCTACCCATCATAGTTGCCATTCCGTCTTCGCCAAACCGTACAAGCAAAACGTGTCCTATTTGTGTATTAGTCGGGAAATAATGCATTTCCCAACCGTTCGGTGCACTTTGCAAGTGTGCCAAAGCTTCTGCTGCATTTGCTGCTAAGCGATTTGCCGGCGATTCGCCGAATATATCTTCGTCAAGAAACAAGTGGTTGCAAGAACTGAACGCAACGGCAAACGCTACAATTGATATTACAAAATATTTTCTTTTCATATCTCTTTTAATTTTGTGTCTTTTCTGTGCAAGACTGTTGTTGTTTTATTTTATTGCTGTGGGCATGTTGGACAAGAACAGCCAAAGATAAAAATATCATCATCGCTCCAGTTTAGCGAGTTTGTTCCCAATTGGGGCTCTTCTTCGCCAAATGTAAGAAATTCCATTGTCAAGACTTCTTGTGCTCTGCGCAACGAAATTTCACGCATCAAGTCCATATCCAATCCCCAAATTTCCCACATATAAGTTTTTATGATTGCCAGCTTTTGTTCAATAGCCTGACGTCCGGTAATGGAAGTAGCCGGAACAATGCCGGTTGCTGCGATTTGCATCCAACTTTCCCAAGTAGCAGGATCGGTAAGTATGTACGCCGTAAACATTTCTACAAAATCTTCATCTGCCGAAAATAACGAATACGGAGTAATAACGCCTCTGCGAAATGCTTCATTCCGTGAAACTGATGGCCAATCATTTCCTATATACACTGCCGGCGTTATCTCTCTGAAAGAGAGCGGATACATTCTAACTTGGTGCAAAATATGTGCAAATTCATGATGCATTACCCAGAAATAAAATCTGTTTAAAAAATCTGTATTCATTTCCAAATGATTTACCATATAAAGCGTTACTTTCATCCCTCCCTCAGCAGTACCGAGTGTAAACGTACCATCGGCGGGATTGTAAGCGCGAGAGCCAATAAATTGTATTATTCTCGGCGAGGTAAGTCTCAAGAATTCTTCACTAACCGCTTCCGCGTAAGCATCAAACCATACATGTTTTGTTATTTGTGCCATTTTTTTGGCAAGACCCAATTCGGCAGGAAGCAAATTGTATCTAAAATCGGATTCCATGTCCTCATATCGCCACAAAACTCTTACATTGAACGGCTTCACAAAGTTTTCAATCAACCAATAGTCAAATGCTGTTCGCACGGGCGGATTGACATCAAAGATAGACGGTCCTAATTTTTCCTCACTGCACGAAGTGAATGTGAATGAAAGCGTACACGCTATCAATAAAGCTAAAATTAAATGTATCTTTTTCATAAAATAAAATTTTTATGTGTTTAACTTCTCTTTAAATTATCTTCTTGGATTTTGCTCCACACCTGCTGCAGCCACTGTTTCGGGTATTTGTATTGCTCTGCGCGGGTCGTCATAAGTTAAAATATCACCCGTTCTTATCACAGTTAAGTCTTGTACATCTCTGCGAACAATCTCGATACCATGTCGTCTTATATCTTGCCAGCGCAAGCCTTCATGCATGGTAAGAATTCTTCTGAGATGTAATACCGCATGCAACAAGTTTTCTTGAACACTTCCTTCTACTATTCCCGAATCGGGATTCATTAGGCGTTTTTTGGGAGTCGGCACAAGCGGCGTGTGATAAGGCATGTTGTTATAAAAATTCACGATTTGCTCCAACGTTCGCGGAGTTGTATTCGCGAAATTTACCATAAACGTATTCATATCGTTCACCGCTTCTTGGTATCTTCCTAACATAACAAGTGCTTCCGCGCGCATAAGCAAAGTTTCATCGGTAGTGAAATGCACTTGAATGATATGTGGAAATCCAATTCCTGCTATTGGGTCGGTTATTCGAAAGTATTCAGTAAATTTAAAGCTAATGATTTTGGGATTACCTCCGGCAAATCCTACCGACGGGAAACGATGTCCACCAGGCCAAGGAGTGCTTGACCTCGACGATTCTGTACTCGCAATAAGTTGGTTGTGTGCAAATCTTGTGGCTAAACCAGTAGGACCAAGTATACGAAAATGTCTCGATGACGCTACTGTATTAAGCAAGTTTGCATGATTATTCATAACAAACCAATTCGGGCGAAAATCACCTTGCAACTGCAAACTTCCGCCATGCTGCCAATCTCTCAACACCGCAGCCGGATTGCTTCCCAATACAACATTAGCGTATCGTACAACTTCTTCGAATCGCCGATAGTGCAAATTGAAGCGAGCTGCAAAAGCATGTGCCGCCCTTCTGTTGAAACGATATTGCGGTACAGCCAAGTGTCCATCAACAATATGAGGTAATGCCACCACAATGTCGCGATTGATGTTGTAGAATAAATCTGCCAAATTTCCGCGCGAATATTGGGGCGCTACCGTGCTTTCTATGTGAGTCATATAATACACTCCCAGTTCGTTAACAGCATTGCTTCCATAAGGCATACAAAAGATACTTGCCAGCAAAAAATGGTTGTATGCTCTTGTCATCAAAGCTTCTGCTCTGAGTGCCCGCAATGTGTGAGTCAGTCCGCCGTTTTCTCTTTCCAACCGCTCTATTGATATTAAAGCCAAGTTGGCATTGGCAATGGCACCATAAGCAGCTCCCCAAAATGCATGAGGCGTATCTTGGTTTATGCCAGTAATTTGAGCCCAATTGAATGCTTCCTCGTCGAGAGACGAATCTATATTGAAACCAGGACCTATCATGTGGTCAACATTGTCCGACGAAAATTCTGCCATTACCCATTCCGAAGAAGTAGTGTATGCAGCAACTAATAACTTATTGATTTGCTCTTCGGTATGTATGTCTGTGCGGTTGTCGAACGGCACATCTAAATAGTCGCAACTTGTTAATGCCACAATCAGCGACAAAGCCATTATATAATAAAATTTATTTTTCATCTTCTATATTTTTTAAATCAATTAAAAACTTGCTCTTACAAAGAATGTAAATTGTCTTGGCATTGGCGTTGCCACACCGCCCGCGTTCATAAATTCGGGGTCTTGTCCGTTCAGTCTTCTGTCGGCATACAGCAGGAACAGATTCACCGCTTCTATTCCCAGCGAGAAAGCACTCATGTTGTCGAGCATCATATTCTGCGGAAAATCGTAATGAAGTGAAACTTGCTGCAAGCGAATAAAATCGCCTCGAGCCACACGCGTCGTAGAGAAATTATATGCATTGTAAATTGTCCTTATGTTTCTTCCTATCGTTTCGTACTGTCTTCTCGACAAGATCGCGGGTATATCCGTATATCTTTCGTCCCCCGGCAGTGTCCAGCGGTTTCCAAATTCGCGCGGCATCGCCATGATGTCGTTGTATCGCGCGTTAAACACCGGATTGAGACGTACTACGCTTCCAAAGGCATAACTAAAAAATACGTTTGCTCTAAATCTTCCGAAAGTGAACTGATTGGATATTCCACCGGAAAAAATCGGGTCAACCGGACCTTCGTAAACTAAGTGGTCGAGACTGAAACTTTGGAAATTTACAAAATCGGTCGAAGTGATTGAACCATCCGGCTGTTTGAGCATTGGAAGTCCGTTTTCGTCCAATCCCATAAACGGAATTGAGAACACAGCGCGTGCCGGAAAACCTTGCTTAGCAAAACCTTCGCCCATAACCAAATCTATAACTCGTGTCGGATTGTCAAATCGAGTAATTTCTGTTACCGCTCGTCCGAGTATGTAGTTTGTTGTCCACGAAAAATTTCTGTTTGTCGGCGATGCTATAAAGTTTCTTGTAGAGATTGACAAGTCAAATCCTCTACCTCTCATATCGGCTACGTTAGCAAATTTCATAATATCACCGCCAACTCCTTGCGTTACTACACTTCCTATCAAGTCAAAATTTTCTCTAAAAAACACATCGAAAGATACATTTATGCGGTTTACGCGGTTTATCATTACAGACATTTCCATACCGATATTCAGTTCGTTCATTTTCTCAAAAGTAAGTTCGGTATTTTGCAGCGCGGCAATCCTCAATGCGCCTCGTTCTTGTATATCCGTGAACGGACGGAAGGGCACAAAACTTTCGATAAAAATCTCGGAATTGGTAATCCAGTCCGGCACCGGCATTGCCGTCAAACTGTACGACGACCGGAATGACAGAAACGAAATATGATTTCTCAATGGGCGGAAGAAATACTCTTCAGAAGCATTCCATCCCAAACCTACATTCCAAGTCGGCAGCCAAGGCGAGCCGGAAACCGACGATATATTTGTTGCTTCATTTCGGAGCGTCAAGTTTGCATTGTATTTTCCATCGAAATTATAGGTTACTGTTCCGAAACCGGCTAGCATTCTCCTGCGAGTCTCAACTACCGAATAATATTGATTACCTTGCTCAATTCCTTGTCTAAAAAAGAGATAAGTATAATTCGGTATCAATCCGTTGTCAAAATCCATTCCCCAACCGATAAACTGATTATTATATCTGTCAACTGCTGTTGTTTCATAACCGGCAAGAAAGTTGATAAAGTGTCTATCTCGAATTAATTCTCTCCACGAAAATGTGGTGCGCGTATCAAATGTTTTTACGTTGCGATTGGCTACTCGATAAACACCGGCAGTCGCTCCAGGCAACACAGTCATCGGCGGCAAATTCGGGTCGCGCGGGTCTCTGTGAAGAAGGCGGTTCATTTGACGTATTGCATCGTCTTCAGGCTCTGCACCTGCTCTGTACGCCATTGCTTGATTAGACCTTCCTGTAATGGTATGACTTTGACTGCTTGTTCTATAACTCATCGAAGCCATAAATCCAAATTCGATACTTTGCAGCCTTTCCGGTCTCCAATTGATTTCACCTTGAAATCTTGTTTCCAAAACGTTCAAATCAATAAAATTATTGTTCAATTCACGAAAAATATTGAATGGAGCAAAGTTTGCTCTGTAAAACGCATCCGGGTCCGCCGCGCGGCTTGTATGCAAAGCATAAGAAAACGGGTTGATGTCAAAATCCCTTCCAACCGTTCCGTGAACTGGGTCAATTCCTTGCCCCATCGTTCCGGGCGCGCGCTGTTCGCGATACGAAAAATTACCTAACAATCTAACAGAAAGCCCTCTAGTAAGATTATATGTTGTATTAAGACTTCCGGTGTACATATTTACATTACTTTGCAAAGACCATCCCGGGTCAGTCAAAACACTTAACGAAGCACGCGAAACAGCTCTTTCCGTACCGGTAGAAATAGCGACAGAGTGTCGTTGCATGATGTTATTTTGAAACAACAAGTCAAACCAATCGGTATTACGCCTTTCTGCTCGCTGTAAATAGAGATTCATGTCTTCTTCCCTATGGAGGAGCAAACCGGCATCTATCAAGGAAAACATTCTTCCATATATGCCAAAATCGCGCGCGCGGAAAGTTTCTGCAAAATTCAGCCAACCTTTGTTAGCCATTTCTTGTTTAATTCCCATTTGCTCTTGCGAGTTCATTATATTGAAGTTGCGGTAATTCGGCTTCATACGGAAAGTTAATTCGCTCGTATAATCAATAGAACTTCTTCCGGCTTGTCCTCTTCTGGTTGTAATAACAATAACTCCCGCCATAGCGCGTGCGCCGTAAATAGCTGTAACCGAGCCATCTTTCAAAATATCGAAACTTTCAATATCGTCGGGATTTAATCCTGAAATGGCAGAGGAAATCAACGTAATAGCATCACCCGACGAAAGCGCATCGTTACTCACTTCGACAATCGGCTCAACAATAACACCGTCAACAACCCAAAGCGGTCGTGAATCACCCAAAATAGAGGTTGCACCGCGTACGCGAATTCTCGGCGCAGCACCAAATGTGCCCGATACGTTTTGTACCGAAACACCCGCAGCGCGTCCTTGCAACGCACGACTGATATCAGTCATACCACCCAACATAACATCGGAGGCATCGAGCCTTTCGGTGGCAGCCGTACTAAAACGCCTGTCAATTACCTGCTTACCGGTAACAATAACATCGGCTAACAGCTCCGCATCTGGTTGCATTCTGATGTTCATTACCGCTGTTATCGGCAATTCTTGCCTCGCCATACCTACAAACGAAACAATTACATGTGTCGCGTTATCCGGTACAGACAAACTAAAATGCCCATTAAAGTCGGTTATCGTGCCAACTTCAGCTGCGCCTCTTACCATAATACTTGCGCCGATTACTTCTTCACCGGTAGAAGCATCAATGACAGTACCCGAAATAGTTCGAGCAAACCCGACATAAACACTCAGCAACAAACAAAACAAAACTAAAGTAATTTTTTTCATCATCATAAAATTGATATAAAACTCTTTTTATTTTCATTTAGACTAAAAAAACAGCATTTCAAGTTGCTTTTTGCAGTCAATTATCCAATCCTACTATCTATTTATAAATAAATTGAGCTGCAAAGATATGAATAAAAAGTAGAATGACCTAAAAAAATCGCTCTAAATCATTAAATTATTTCACATTTAACATTGTTAATACACAAAATTTCTTTATTAATTTCAGTGCTGTACACACGTTTTATATTGTAAATCAGAACAATAATTTTTTGGATTGTTGTTTTTATCAAAAAAAATATTACTTTTGAAATTCAATTTTTTATGTACTCATTATGTCATTTTTTGAATATTACTTCTCACGTCACCCAAGTTTTTCGGCATTTTTTGAATGTACATCCAAAAAAAATACAGGTTGTATTGTCGTTATACCGTGTTACAACGATGATTTTGTCTTTAAAACATTGGCTTCGCTGGAAAATACGGCGGAAACCGATTTCGCTGTCGAAGTAATTGTTGCGGTTAATTCGGGCGAAAATACGCCGAATGAAATTATTCAGGAAAACAAACGCATTTTCGACAAATTAAACGAACAAAGCGAGCGGTTGCACTACAAAAGATTTCGGTTGCTTCCGATTTTGATTGAAAATGTTCCGCGAAAAATTGCAGGCGTTGGAAATGCCCGAAAAATCGGAATGGACGAAGCTGTGAGGCGATTTGACAGCATTGATAAGCCGAATGGAATTATTGCTTCGTTGGATGCCGATTGTTTGGTGAGCGAAAATTATTTCCGCGCAATAGAAAAAGCGCACAAAGAAAATCCCAAAAAAGAAGGATTTGTTTTTGAATTCCAACACGATTTTGACAATAGTATATATAGCGCGCAAGAAATTGAGGCTTGCCGATTGTACGAGAATTATCTGCGCTACTACAAATCGGCGTTGAAAATGAGCGGATTTCCTCACAGTTTTCACACTATCGGCTCGTGTTTTGCGGTTACGGCGAATGCTTACGCAAAAATCGGCGGAATGTCGCGCCGACAAGGCGGTGAGGATTTTTATTTTCTGCACAAACTTGCGCAAATGACCGAAATTGCAGAAATCGACGAAACGCTCGTTTTTCCTTCGCCGCGCATATCGGAACGCGTTCCGTTCGGCACAGGTCCGACGGTGAAAAATATTGTGGGAAACGGCGAATTTCGCGTTTACAATTACGAATTATTTTTAATTCTGAAGCGTTTTTTTGATTGTTTCCAAAAATTTTCGGAAAATAAAAAGGTTGAATTGGCTGATATTCCGGCGGAAATTATCAATTTTGCAGGCGAGGAAAATTTATCGGCGATTTTCAATGAATGTTTTTCAAACGCGCAAAAAGGGCAAAATTTGAAAAAACGGCTTTTCTCGAAATTTGATGCTTTTTTTGTTGTCAAATTTTTGAATTCGTTTGGGGAAAGCAAGAAAAGCCCCCTAAATCCCCCACAGGGGGACTTTTTGAGAAGTGCAAAAATGTAGGGACGAATGGCATTCGCCCGAAATTCCAAAATTTGAAAAATTATGACTAAAAATTCAACAAACATAGCAAGTTTGGAAGCCTCCCTTGCGGGGAGGTTGGAGGGGCTTTTTATCCGCGAACATTTGCACGACGATGTACATCAATTATCGCTGCAAGCGAAGCGTTATCCCGACTTGGATATGAATTTCGTCATTCGGCAAATAAGCGGTCGGCAGAAAATTCGGTACAAAGTGCCGAGTTTTTATCAGTCCGACGAACTTATTTATCCGCCGGCTTTGTCGCTGGAACAGGCATCGTCCGAAATCACGGCGCAATACAAAGCCTCGCTTTGCGCGGGCGAAACTTTCGTTGATTTGACAGGCGGTTTCGGGATTGATTGTTTTTTTATTTCGAGAAAATTTGAAAAAGCCGTGTATGTCGAAAAACAAAAAAACTTGTGCGAAATTGCACAACATAATTTCACGGCGTTGCAAACTGACAATATTATAATAGTAAATGACGAAGCCGAAAATTATCTGCAAAAAATGGAAGCGGTCGATTGTATTTACATCGACCCGGCACGACGAAGCGGAAGCGGAAAAAAATTGGTGTTTCTCAACGATTGCGAGCCGAACGTACAAATGCTCGCGCCAAAACTTTTGGAAAAAGCCGAACGAGTGCTGATAAAACTTTCGCCGATGCTCGATATTTCGTCTGCCGTAAACGAAATTCCGCAGATAACTGAAATTCATATTCTTGCGATAGAAAATGATTGCAAAGAAATTTTACTCGTTTTACAAAAAGAAAAAACAGACGATATTAAAATTCGCACCGTAAATTTTCTCAAAAACGGCGAAGCGCAAATTTTTGAATACCAACTCGCGCAAGAAGCAAGCACAAACGCAACATACACCGATAAACTGAAAAAATATTTGTACGAGCCGAACGCCGCCGTGATGAAAAGCGGAGGATTTAAAATGCTTTCGCAATATTATAATGTAGAAAAATTGCACCCGAACACGCATTTGTACACTTCGAGCGAGTACATTTCTGATTTTTGCGGACGAGTGTTTGAAGTTGCGGATATTTGGAATAATTCCAAAAAAGACCGAGAAAAACGCGCCGAAAAAATCCAAAAAGCAAATATCACCGTCAGAAATTACCCAATCGGCGCAACTGAATTGAGAAAAAAACTAAAACTTTCCGACGGCGGTGATTGCTATTTATTTGCGTGTACATTGGCAAATAATGAAAAAGTGATTGTCGAATGTCGAAAAAATTTGCAAAATTGAATTAAAGGAACGATATTTGCAGGATAATTGAACATTAAACAAAAAATTCAAGATTTATGAAAAAAGTATTATTTTCGTTTTTGGCAGTGTTATTTTTATTCGCTTCGTGCGAAGGTCCTCCGGGAAGGGATGGGAGAGATGGGAGAGATACTGTTCGGATGATTTTTGATTACGAAATCAGAAATTCAAATTGGCCACTCACTTGGCAATGGACAGGTGATGCGTATGTTTCCGTTATTTCGATTCCACAACTGACAAGACAAATTTATGAGAATGGAGTTGTAATGGTTTTTCACGAATGGTTTGACGGTAGTATTTGGCGCCAACAACCACTTCCACAATCTATACCACAGGGAAACGGAGTTGATTTATGGACTGAACATCTCGACTTTGATTATTTCATAGGCGGCATCCGTATTTTTTACACAAACTCCGACTTTTTTTACGAAATGTCACCCGGAATACGTTTTTTCAGAGTTGTATTTTTAATGTAGTTTTTTAAGATAATTACAAGTTCACGAGTTACAAGTTACAAGCAACCATTTCTTGTAACTTGTAGCTCGTTACTCTGAATGTAATGATTAAAGCAATATTTTTCGACATCGACGGAACATTGGTCAGTTTCAAAACGCACCGAATGCCCGAAAGCACAATTCAAGCTCTCGGCGAATTAAGACGGCGAGGCATAAAAATTTTCATTGCAACAGGTCGCGCGCCTGCTTCGATTACCAATTTGGGAAATATC
>Ga0123352_10016619_pt1 | contig 11727 bp, 3 predicted proteins | sample TergutLab28metaG_FD_89700 | JGI IMG/M metagenome (GOLD analysis project Ga0123352, IMG submission 89700) | Labiotermes labralis P1 segment gut microbial communities from Petit-Saut dam, French Guiana - Lab288 P1 | ecosystem: Host-associated > Arthropoda: Insects > Digestive system > Gut ...
GATGATGATCCATTGGGATCGAAACATGTAGGAGGTGATAATGACTTTTAATGTGTTTTAAAGTGTGATTTTACCAAGTGAAATACATTGTGTGCAACTAGTTGGTTTACTATAGTTTTAAAACGTGTTCCTTCTCAAAAAAAATACCATTTTGGTTAAATAATTATGTAAAGACGCGTGGTAACAACGGTCGATACCGTCGACGACGATAATGAAATTAATTAATGTCAGCTCCCAAACTTCATACCACGTAACACCTCTACATTTCCACAATTGCGAAACAGATCTTGAGTTACACATTCCCATTTTTTCACTTCAGTTCTGAAAATCAGCTGACAACCCCTTATATTTGTAAAGCACTCACTTAATCGTCGAAATTACACACACACACACACACACGAGCATACGAAACACATAAATACATTATGTGAGCAAAATGCAGGTTTTCTTAACGTTACAGTAGGTGGTGCATACAGTTACCACTGGACTTTAAACGGTTAATATTATGCCAGCCCTCGTCCAATTTATACACTAAGTGTCAGGCTGTGTGCCAATAGTCAAATTGCAGTGCACTTGCCAAATAACATTCATGTTAGGGAACGGTGCGACAGACAAAAGGTAGGCCTAACTGAAGTGCCTTACAGACCCTACCAGTGTACAGAAGATATAATGGCAAGTGAACGTATACATGTGGAATGGAATAAAAACGCCACAACTCAGACAACTGAAACATCAGTAATGTGAACACTACAAGCCAGAATTCAGTTCAATTAATTTCCTTCATTTAAGTTACTTAGATTTATTTATTCTATTGCCTGCATAAAGACGGGATTTTTGCAAACCGAGCATAATGCCATCTGTATAATTCATCATATTCCCTTGATGGAAAGCCATTTTCAGCAATGCTATACACGGCGAGGACGTCAAATAGTAGTACTTTAAAGGTCGGTTCTCACCTCAAAGAAAACATATCGCACATCCATTACAAGGCTCAGTCGAAACATTACTATGGAAAAAAAAATCAAGGTTCTGAGCAAAAATAAACCCCACAAATAAACTGCTAAACGAAATGTCGCGTAATTTCACAATAAGGCATGGGTCACACAGTTGCAACTGCCCTATAAAGCTTTCTTTTTTAGGAAGGTGCGCTAGAGCTTTAGTTGCTAAAACAAAAACAATTTAAAAAGCACACTTAGAATATCGTGTCATACAGCAGGGGAAATTGTTAAGCTCAATTCGTTCAATAAAACGACACTACTCCCAGAACAGTGCAGCAGCATTTACCTTACATACACCTTCCTTAACAGTGAAATATCTTCAGGATTTCCCCTGACTTAGTAACCCCTATTTTCTCTAGTTACGTGATAAAGAGTTCCCACGTTACACAGTTAACAATTCTCCACTCTGCCGCTCATCCGGTTTGTACTTTGCAAACAAACAAACTTCTTGTCACATTTGCTGATACCTTAATTGAGGAAGTGTGTACTTCCTCGCTACACATTTTAACAGCGGCTAGAGTACACAAATCTCCGCAGCGGTCAGCTTCACCATCTCCCTAATGGATGAACTAATTTAATTATGTTGTTCCAGATGCCAGAAATTTAAACAATGTACTCGCAGCAAGCAAAAACAAATATACGACACTGGATTTATAATTCTATTCGTGGAAAATGGGAAAGCAAATCCCAGAAATACGCCATGAGAAACAGTCTCACTAATTCAATCTCCCCTTTCCACCTGAAGATCGAGACACGTCCATTCTCCGGAATATTGTGGGTCTTTTAGTCTGACAGAATGGACAATACCAAAAATATCAGTCACGTCTGTTACACAAAACTATAATTTTGTCAGCTGTTTTGTGTGGGAATGAAACTTGGTAAGTTCTAGACTGACAGCGTTCGAAAACAGGGCGTTGACGAAAATGCGTATCACTAAACCACATCGCTATTCCAAATCGTGGAAGCAATAAAAGCACAAAAAAAATTCCTTGAAAACCCTCTAGGAGAGCAACTGTTCAGAAGATCAAGACGGATAAGGGAAGATAAAATTACGGTGGATTTCAGCTATATGGGAATAGCAACGCAATCTATACTGAGATGTTAAAGGGTTAGATCCAGCTGTAGGCATTAGACTCAGAGGTGTGGAACTGTGTGTTTGTAACATAAAAATTAGGCAACAGTGCAGCCTGTCCGTAAATAAAAATTAGAGGCAAGTCTTTCTTAACTGGAAACAAATTTGGGAATATGGACTATGTTTATTCAAATGCACACAAAATTCCTTCTTCGGGTATCTTGAGTTACAATTTCCGACATCTTGAAGCACATTCAAAGTTCAATATAACAACAATGAATAATAAAACATCATCTTAGATTGGTGTGCAAAATAAATTTTGTCTTAAAAAACTTTGATTGAACCAGGCGTATTTGTTAGCATAATTATTATAATCGTGCCTTAAGTCGCTAAGGTGTTTCCCTAACCCACTGGTTCCAAACAGCATGAGCAACCGAAATTAGGGACCTCCGTATGGCTGCAACAGTTCATCAAAATCACTTTAATGCCGAAGAGTGCCTCATAGCTGCTAGTATTTTGAATGTTCATTTCCACTTTTTATACAAAAGACACACGACGAATAAAATATTGTGGACAAAATAAGTAATGTTAAAAAAGAATAAGATTAACGTTTTCCTTATAGAAAATACACATTATTTTCACATCCAACTAATGTATTCACTGTCACTCGTACTTATTCAAATCGAGGGGAAGCTACGAATAACCAACGTACAGAATAAGTAACAAAGGTTAAGCATTCAGTGCTAATACAGGCACTAAAAAAATTAACAAACAGGCCTTACAGATTTTATTCAGTACGCATTTTACAGTTGTTCTTTAATAAAGCACTAAATGAATTTTATAATTAAACAGAAATCTTTTCAACGCAATCTAAATGCAGTCACAACTTTAGCCTCTTTCTCGCGAAAGAGAATTTTCATTTTGATTTGTTCCACATATACGTTCGGAAGTGAACAAGCTGCGGCCCTTTACTTTAATCATTTCGAAACCGTAAACGTTACGATAAATGTAATGCGCATACAATACGTTTCATTATATTCTACAACTTGCGTTCGAGACATATTTCATACTGGTAAATATTAACCAGTAACGCTAAAATGCACAGCTTTATGTCATAAAAATGTCCGTTACCTTTCTGCTGTTTTAACTGAAACATCTCATTAATTTTTGTAACATTCTCCAAAACTAAATTTCTTCAGAATAGCTCCAGCAGTTCGCGATATATGTATATGAATACAAACGGAGAGACAAGAAGGATAAACGGGACATTTATTAGGCGTACTGCAGGGATGTGAACTGGTCTGAAACTTGATTAAACCCACATGAATTACGAGGCCGTGACTCACAAAACAATTTCCTCGTTTTGCATTTTGCTTCATTTATTTTGTTTTCGGTGTCACGTGAATTTCTTAATGTTTCTTAAGCTGTACGTCTTGTAGGACTTGGCCATGTAATTTCGATCGCTTCTGCAGACTTCTAAGTGACTGGCTGGACCAGTTTGTGTTGTCGTAGTTTTATTTCGGAGGTTCACAGACAGCGTGGCAACAGGTCTGTGTGCTGGGTTCCCAAGCAACCGGCTATGATGAATGGAGATACCGACATTTGATCTTCTATATTCTTAAAGCAAACCATTTCCCCTCTAAACTAATTGCAAAAATTGTTTCAAATATGCTGGCGCAACAATGTGCCATAGATAAGCACCAAGTAACTTGTTGTTGCTATATTTCGAGTCGAAAATAAAAGAGAAAGCTGCCAGGATGGTCACACACACACACACACACACACACACACACACACGATAGAGTTTTACTTGTCCACAACATGAAGGCATACAGTAAGAGTAGAGATATAGCTGCACTTATTCTTTAAATGGGCATTACACGGAGGTGAATGGTTAACATCACGCCAGGGTCTCTTTACCCCCGAGAAAGTACCCCAGTGCTCACTGAATAGAAGGCTGAGTGTGTCCCATAGTTGATATGTTTGATTTGGAGAAGAGAAATATCTCTTGCCCCTACAGGCATGCGAACCACGGACCTTTCAGCCCGTAACCTAGTCGCCATACCGACTGCTATCTTCAGATATAATTAACACGTTACATAGCTTGTAGATTTCTATTTTCAATTGTAACACAATGTAAGAGTGAATTCTCACCGGTAGATCTGCAAATTTACACCCTACATTCAAATGCCTGCTTTGTAGCACATTCGTGATAGCAGTACGTAGGCCAATTGTCAGCTTTATTCCTCCCGTAAAATTTTCAAACTGAAAACTGTGAGGGAGTTACTTGTACAGCGATAACGATACTACTCTATGTTATGTGAGTCTTGTGTTACTCATGGCGGCGTAGTCGAGGACCCCGTTTTTGTGGGATACGACACTGCGTCATTGGGCGGTCGGTTGATTTGAAGGAACACAGTACCGTCATGTTCAATGGTCTAGGGGTCACTGTTCCGTGGAAAACACCTAAAATTTATTTACTTATTCATGTACGGGTAAAATCCATGTTCTTCAGTTTAAACAAAAACCACTCTGGGTTAAACAGGTACAGTAACAATATCAGCTCCATAAAACGTCATTCGAACCAAGCTATTAGGTTCATACGCATATAAATCGACAGGTGAACGGGTCGACATGGGGAGACACTTTTGCAATTTTTAAACATACATAGCAACGACGATTATAACGAGGAATGATCATAAATTACAAATGTGTGAACCAAAATTTCTCCGGCAAATATTCGGATTCACGAGGACTGAAGTGAGGACTGGCACATCAATAGCATTAAACTCATGAAGTGGTAATATCAACAAAAATCAAATACGATGGACACGTAGTTCGGCCAGGGCAGATAAGATATGATCAGGCTGGAGCAGAAACTTCTTGTGTATAAAGGATCGGGAAAGAAAGGCGACGACAGGTTATAATTGATATGAAATAGATAAAATTAACGTAGGATCGCATAAAGTGACGGGTTTTGTGTCTGGGATTTTAAGTCTTCGGGTTCTGTTACTAGATATTTAGACGGTGAATAAGGCATTTCAAGGTGGGGGCAGCATAGACTTCTTTGATACTACTCCATGCAGTATGAGAGTATCGAAGACAAAAAAAATGTAAACCTCTACCAAAAATTGTGCCATGTGTATACAGTTCAAAATTATTCAAGAAAATCATTAACCGATTCAAAGTAGATACGCAAAAATTTACTAAATGTCACACGGTCACTATTTCAGGATGAGTGACGTTACATAATCTGGCACGGGTTCAGGTGGGTACGCAGCCATCAAGCCGCGTGTCATATCTTCGATATTTATGAAACGTTTATTGAAGTACTTTTTGTTGAATGTTAAAAACAAGATGTCAGCGAGTTATCTACATTTACGTCTGTCTTCTGTTTTAGAGCAGTAACTAATTACTCATTTCATCTAAGGATGTAAAACATAGCGTAGAATGGGATTTTCAATAGAAAATTCATATGAAGTGTTCATTAATTTTTGTTAGAAAGAATTTAAATTTTTGGGTAAGACATCCTGTTGTGATGCTTAAATAACTGCACCAATAAAAATTTAAAAGCTGTATCTGATAATTTTATGAACAGAACGAGTAGAGGAAATGATACACAGAACCAGAGCACAAGATTTCGTAATTGCTGATTTATAATCCCTTGTGAACCATCATAGATTTAGGCGTTTGTTGGGGTGCAGGTATCAAAATTCCTTCCAAGAAAATGTTTAAAATTCCGCTGTAGTAGTATCTTCTAAAGGGGCCCAGTAACCAAGACTCATATCTGTTACACGTTTCTCACAAACAGTGCCCACATCTGCAGGTGGGAAGCACTCTGCAGTGGACGAAAGTAATCGTCACATTCGTCAAGCCCTGTGAGATGAATAGCTGATGCAGCCAAAGAGTAAAGTGACATAACTCTTTTATGCAGAAGAAAATTGATGCGGTCAGAGTCAAGAAAAATGTCTCGTGCTTGGAGGAGTTAAGATGGTGACGCAAGAAATGTTCAGGGATTTGCCGACCACTCGTCAATGTTGCCGCAGCTCATTCATTAGGACAAATACTACTAATGAACTAGGACAGAAGATACTGCAACCTCTGCAGCCCCATTATTACTGATACTTCTCTTAACCGAAGACTTTCGGCACCAGTAAATCGACTTGTGCGGCAACAGGAGCCATCCAAAGCCGGTATTAAACCTGCTACCTTGCCTTTTTTTTTTCGCAAGTAAGCTAAAAATGAATGCCATTTGAATAATTAGCAGATAAAGATACAAAAGTTCCCCACTCCTTACATTTCCGAAAATTAGTGACCATAAATTCTACAACTAACCAAAAATGTCAACATTAGTAGGCCGAATTCTAAACACCACAACATGCTAAATTGTATAAACTTGTGGGCTTAAACAAAAGCGGCATGTTGCCGAGCGCGTAGAACAGCAAAGGAAAGAGAAATTAATGTATAGGCCTACAGGTCTATACCACGACAAACCAACCACACAAAAAGAAAACTTTTTTCCGACACACGTAAGTTAAATAGAATGTAACAAAATCACTTACGGAAAATGATGGAACACATGCAGTAAATAAACATAACACAACTATAACATGTTCAATTCCCAATTCCTAAGAGAGAAAGATGAAACACATAAGAGAATGCGATCGCAAACAGAGTAACGGTGAATAATATTAAAATAATCTATAATATTATCACAAGGCTTACACATAGTTTGTATTGAATTTTAAAAAAGATGACTCTAAGTAAGCCAAAGTTTATACAAAGACCGTTAATTTACCTTAACAAAGAGCAAAAGCGACATGTGCCTTTAATTAAAATCATGACTTGACTTAACAGAAGGACTCGCTAGTAATTTCAGTGCAAAGATCAAAAGAAGTTTAAAGTTTAAAGTAAAGTTTACAAGTAAAGTTTAAAAATGATTAGGAATACCCCAAAACGTACAGAACGTCTCATTGCTAATTGAACAGAATAGTAAAATAAAAAGAAGCTTGGATAGCTCAGTCAGTATCGTGAACAGACTACGGACTCCATAAGCAGGATTCGATTTACGGCATAGGAATTTTTTCACTTCTTCATAGTATCTTCATAAATCTATGCTTAATATCGCACTAAATCAAATATAGACTGAATCGTAGTCTCCAGGAACATGGTAAGTGAATTAAATACTGCAATTTGGTATGGAACCTTTGTATCCGAAGAGTAGTGTAAAACAAGGCACTATTATAACTTATTTAGCGACTCTGGAAACATGTTACAACTCGATGGTATATTGACTCTATGGGGGAAAATGAACAAGTTCGTTAAAAAATAAGTTTTCAAATGTCATTCGTGACGCAGTATCAACTGCACAATTCCACAGAGCAGAAATATTTAACACATAATAAATTCATACAATAAAACCAACAAATGTACTAATGTTAAAATTATATTATTTTAAACACAATTTGTCATAACTCTGACACGTTTCGATCTATCTTGATCATCCTCAGGGAGGTACCAAACATTAATACAGCAAGTACAAGAACACAGATTGTTGAATATGTTAAAACGTGTGCTTAAAATGTCTGCAGATATTATAAAATTTGTTTGTAACAGTGTGGAACTGGCCCATTAGACGAGGAGGTTGTAGTTTTATACATTTTTTTAATGGTTCATAACAGGGGCATGTCAAGTTTATATTTTGGTAGCCAACATGGTACACAGGATTTCAGAATCATGACAATTCTGTTGTCTCCCTTTGAACAATGGCAGAACCAAGCAAGTTGGGTCAACCAATATCAGTTGATTTGTATTCGGAAGATACCCGCTTCAAATCTCGGCCGAGTTACTAACTCTCCTGGCTGTTTTCGTGGTTTTCCTCAGTCTCTCCAAGCATGTGCTGGAAAGATACTTCTAATTAGAACATGGGGCCACAAATTTTCGAAATATCTAAAAGTCACCTTAAAATTCTAGGTGCTACAAGGATGACATTAAGGTCTCGTATTAAGGGCTCACAAGTATTAAGCGCCACTGTACAAAATTCAGCCGCGCAGGCTTCCTTCTAAATCCTGTCACGTATTGCCCTATCATTCGACGCTACATAGCCTGAGATACTGACAGCGTCGTTAAATAACAACACAACATTGAAGAGTAATATTAGTTGCCTGGGCAATAAAACAGATTCATAACTGCAACAACGTATTTCTATTAACAATAATTAACATATAGGCTAATCAGGAATGCAAAATCGAAAAACAAACAATGGAAACTATGTGCAGCTAAATAAGAGGTAATATTTTCCACTCTTATACGGATCCTACGAGTTAGAAATATTTATTCTTAACACAGCTCGTATTACAAACCGTTCCTGTATTTGAAGTCCTGTTTTAAACACGCATACAAAACGAGTGTGCGGGCTTCACAACAACGCGCTCTGGTAGTTTTAGTCCGGGTGTCAGCTAATGAGTCATAGCAGTGGAGCAAGGCGTAACTGGTTCATATGTCACAGAAGCCTTTACGCAAGGAAAATGTCACGTTCCTGACACCTGTTACAGAACAGACGACATTTTCCCGCTTCTTTTCCTCCTCTGATAGTCACAACTGACTACTTCTAGCAACTGCGACTTACCCTATTACACATTTGTATACTTGCTTTAAAATGGTAATCCGCTTGCCGTTTAAATTCTTCAGGACATGGACGCAAAACTTAGCGCGCACATCAGGACACTGTTTATTGTCATGTCATAACATCAAATTTTGATCCTGAGGGCATTAAGCTGCATAGAAGGAAGACTGGACACCATAATTTTCCAACAGGAAGGTTGTTCAGTTTTGAATGAAACATTTCTTGCTAGGCGTCTCGGTAGATGTGATCAAATGACGTGCCGTCCTTAATCGCCCGACCTTAATCCCTTACGCTTTTGTGTCAGTATTCAGTCGTCTGTCATATGTGCAGCACTACGGGAATGTAATCGGCCAGTCTTATCTTAAAGCATATAAGGACAAAATAACTTAAAATTGAACAAAAAGTAAAAAAAAAAAGTGTAAAAAAAATTTCAAAAATTCTTATTGATCAGTATAAAAACTTCCCTTAAAAAGAAGTACATTGTGTAATTTTACGCCAGAAAGTTAGAACAGGAGCTGGAAAAAAAAAAGACCGAATGGAGAGCAATGACCTTATTTGGACTAACGTGTCCGTTTAGACCGAGGAGAATAGGAAGAGTTTTCATTTTTATTTTTATTTACAACAATTTGGATATTTTAGCCTATAAATAAGATGCATGTTTATTATTTTAATAAATAGCCAAATTGATTGAGATGTCACTAACAAGATAATATTGCAAGCTGAAATGTACCTATATTTCATAAAATGTTGTAAAAATAAGTGCCTGATGATGGTTCACATGAACCGAAATTTGCAGCACTGTGTGGAGTGACGTTAAAGTGGTGTGTTGGACGGCATATTTTCGTTTGTTTATGATTTGTGTGTATGGGTTTGTCAAGTCCCACGAGTATATAACAAAAAACATGACTTCTGCAGAAATTAAAATGTGAATGCAAGAAGCATTTGAGGTAACTACAGACATGCGGTGCTATGAAAAACGTGGATGGAGCTTAATACCGTCCGACTGTGTGTGTGTGTGTGTGTGTGTGTGTGTGTGCACAACCACATGTGGCATCCGTGATGAGCTACTTGGAAATTCACTGAGCTTCGAAAAGCTACTACACAGTAACAATGGAAATTAATGTTACATCAGTCAATAAATGAGTTAAAATACCGTGGCCCATTTTGAGATATTGAGCATCTGCCACAATAACGCACCAAGAGCCAGAAAATAAGCAAAAGGTGGAGGAAGGGTATGGGACAAAAGAAAGGATGGACAATAATACAGTTCACACTACCCAAAATTTAATTTTTATGAAACACCAACTTCCTAACAATCATTTCTGGTTTCTTGGATCTGAAAGGGTTAGTACCCTGAGAGCCCACGATTAAAAGCCAACCAGGCCAATAATGCCTACTGCACATCGTCAAGGAGAACAAGAAAAACCTTCTTTAGTACTTCGTCAGAGTTCATACAGTACCTAGCCGCGAGGGCTGGTAGGTCTCTGCGCGGACAAACCACGGCGCACCCTACGTCTTTCCTCCGGTACCAGCTTCACACAAAGCACTGTGATCTTAACACGACCGATTCCCAGATAAGGTACAACGTATTTAAATCGGATAAGATTTGAGATTTCACCCTCCAATCACCCTGTATAATTCCATCCTTAACTGAACATGAATACTCGCATTCGAAACCTAGACGTAAATAAGTACACATTAACTCAAGACGACGACAAGCAACAGCAGTGAGAACACTAATGCAATTCAAAGAACGCTGTGAAAGAGGAAGACTTGTTTACGTCAAAACGTCAGAAATAGATATAACTCTTCAAAGTAGGTGAAATAAGCTGGTTTCCTTGCCACTAATTTAACGGCAACGTGGCGCTAAATGGACACGAGATGAGTAAGTAGGACGTCTCCAAAGTGGCACCCCACTGTGTCCAGTAATTCATGTGGTAAGAAAACTGCCTCATCAAGAGAGAAACATCGCCACAATTTCTCGCCATGCTGTACATTCAGTAAGGGATTCACAAGGAAACCGGATAATACTCTTTACGGACCCCGGGGCTACTGCATAGCATACGGCACACCTACGTTAGAGCATCGGTCTGTATGAAAGCATTTGCGTTATTGTCTCATTTAACGACCCGGTTGATTATTACGATTATTTAGCGTCGAATGTAGATGTATAAAATACGAGTATGTAGCATTCGTGTAAATTACGCTGACAGAGGAGGGTCGAAATACGCGGAGAAAACACTGGTCCATTATTACACTGTTGGCCACAAATCACACACGGGCTGTCCTGGAAACAAACTACTGCCTCTCTAAGGTCAGAGTCCGACGATTAATTGTTTAAGTCATGGCACGGCCCCAGATTCTGTTCGTTAAGATCACCTACATTCACAAAATGGGGACCGCGGTGGCACAGTGGTTAAGGTGCTGGTGTCACTGGATTTTTCATTGGCATAAAATCCTTCCGATCGCACAATGGCCCTGGGGTCGATTCAGTCTCTAACAGAAATGAGTACCAGGAGAATTTCCTGGGGGTAAAGGCGGCCGGTGCGTAAGGCTGACAACCTGCCACCATCCTGTGCCGTTGTCATGTAATCTGGGAACCTTAACTTCCTGGAACCCTCTGGGCCACTCCAGGCCTGTAACGGGGCTGCTTCATCTTTACATTCACAAAATAACTGTGCTGTTTATCTATACCGTTCTTTCCTGGTTAATTCTGTCAGAAATCCCTTTCCATTCATGCCGTCTCAAAAATTTCGTGTACGGTAAGAGGCGGGACCGACATGTAGGCCATTTTCACCCTTCAAACACAGTGTCGTGCTGCCCTACGTGTGCATTCATGCACGCCTGCAACAACACATAACAGAGTTACAAACCGCGTGTTATAACGAACTAACCAACTTCGTGGAGTAGGTTAAAATAATTCCTACAACTCCTACATGTTTCAGTCTGTCAAGACCATCTTCAGGGAGTTTTTTTTGCCTTATTTTGAAGTTGCTAATGCTTGTATGCTTAATATATATGGTACTGCAGCA
>Ga0123352_10016621_pt1 | contig 11726 bp, 7 predicted proteins | sample TergutLab28metaG_FD_89700 | JGI IMG/M metagenome (GOLD analysis project Ga0123352, IMG submission 89700) | Labiotermes labralis P1 segment gut microbial communities from Petit-Saut dam, French Guiana - Lab288 P1 | ecosystem: Host-associated > Arthropoda: Insects > Digestive system > Gut ...
GAAGGACACGTTTATTTCTCCGGTCAGATTGAAGCACTTTTACGCCTGGCTATATAGGCTAAACTGTGTCGAAAAGAAAAGTACGAATGTATATATATATATATATATATATATATACATATATTGCAATTGGGTTGTCACCCGGCGACAGTGGTTATTTTACATGTAAACAAAACATGAAATTGGTTACTACTAGATTTAAGTCGGGAGGGCTACATAAGAAGCATGTAGTGGCAACTTGGAATGTTGGGAACCGTCTCAGCATTTGCTTTTAGACACAGGGAAACCAAGAAAAACCCGTGTCGAGAGTCACTTTCAAACGGCTCTGCGTGTAGCATGATCTGTAATTCCTTCTAGAGTGGTCCTTCGACTGTCCCAATATTTGTCTTCGCTACAAGAAGCAGCTTTCTGCTCAGTAAACACGAGAAATCACATACGAATACAAAATATCGATTCTGAAGGAAGATATTCTAGAAAGGCTTACATAGTGAAAGAAGTTATGTCTGTTGTAAAAGTACCGTTTTTCATGTTTCATTGTACCTTACATTTCACTACTGTGGGCTCGGTAGCTCAGTCGGTATAGCGACTGAGCTACGGGCTGGTCGGTCCTGGGGTCGAATCCCGGTGAAGGCGAGATATTTCGCACCTGTCCAGACACGCCCTGGGGTCTTTCCCGGAGGTTAGAGGCGGCCCGAGCGTGGGGCTGACCACTCACCCCCATCTAGAGTGCCGAGAAACTGGAAAGTGTACAGCTATACCCCTATACACCCTAAGGGCCTTTGTGGCTTATAAAAGGGTGAAAAACCTACATACTTTTCACTGCTGACTGGCAAAATGTGTATCTAGGACCTCTTCCGAAACCTTAACGTAATTTTGTGATGAAATGTTAGTTTCGGAGTCTGCCGTCCGAACAGGTCGCCTAGCATCTGTCTTTGACACACTGACAGACGCCTGTTTAACCCAATAAACGCCGAATAAAATCCCATCTATCCATTTGCTGGCCTTATTAGGAGCTCACCATATTCTCCACATTAGCAGAATAAGGGTTAATATTTCGGCTTTTGCTGTTTTTAAGGCTCCTGCGCCCAGTAATCGTCACATATTCCGACGTTTCGGAATAACGAACTGGTTAACAGATCTTGCAAGACCAAATGTTTTATCTAAATAAAGAATGCGACAGAATACCACCCCCCCTCCCCCCAAAATAAAACGCACCAAATGCACCGACACATGGCAAAGGAAACAAGATAGTCAGTGTAACAGACCGTAACACTGTGGTGCGTTCGGGTAACAGTTCTTGAAATTGAAACTCGACAATGTTTTTTTTGTATTATTGTTGACCTACACGTCCTCTGATCGTAGCCATGGAAATGCACTGCTGAAAATACACAAAACATTCCGCACTGACGTCAACAATATGAAAGTTACCTAGGTCTTCACTTAAAGTGTCCGGGATTGTTGCCCGATTTCAACCAAATTTGGAGTTTCGCAACAGATTAAAAAAAAAAAAGAATTTGCAATATCTCAAAATTTCATGGAAATCCGTCCAGAGGGAGACGCGCTTTATTCGTGCTGACAGACGGGAGGACAGACATGAAGAAGCTAATAGTCGCTTTTCTCTGTTTACGGGAATGCGCCTAAAAATGGTCACCAAGCTAAATGCTAATAATGACCAACGTATCTTAACCACAGACAGGAAGCAGACAAAATTCACTTTTCTGGTACTTTCTCGGACATCTGTTTTCCCATCGGCTCAGGACAGTCCTACCTCTTCTGTCCTCCGTCACTGTGCCTGGCCAGACTACCTCAAATATTCAACCAAAACCAGTGAAGAATCTCTCCCAATAACACAGGGTAACATCCCAGAAGACACAAATCCCCATCAGCACCCTTACCGGTGTGCTGATAAATCTTTAGCCCGACCGGGAAGGAAACAAGCTCGGAAGCATTTCATGGACGTGCGCGATTTCAACAACATCAAGACGCGAGGTGTCATCAAGATTTTCCCCTGCAAGGCAAGGCGCCTGAGGAAATTCACACCATTCTGACAGAAGCATTAACTTGTTTCGTACCTGGTCGGGCTAAGGACTTATCAGCACCTCCTGTATAAGAACCTCAAACCTTACACAGAACACAACTGTTCACTAGTTAATTAGAATAAATTCAAACAAAGCTACATGTTTCGGCTCCACATAATATAAATTGCTTAGGAAACCATTTTGACGTTGCGGGGTTTCAGGCCCCTGCCGCGGTGTGAATATTAAGCAGCGTTGTTCCGAAACGTCGGTTGCTAACTACCAATACACCCTGCGTAACATCCCAGAAGAGTGAAGGTATCAAGTATGTGAAGTGAGAGAGAAAACCAACAAGATGCAACAGTTAGATGTTTATTTTCAACAATTTCTCAACATGTTTCGGGCATAATGACGCCCGAAACATGTTGAGAAATTGTTGAAAATAAACATCTAACTATTGCATCTTGTTGGTTTTCTCTCTCACTTCACAATTTGCTCACGATGCACGGTCACAGAAACCTAAAGTCTCAAATATATTATCTATTATAACAACACAATATATTTACAAAACTTGTATATAAAGTTTGTGTCCAGACTCGTGGTCTAGTGGTCAGAGTCTCTGGCTACTAATCATGAGGTCCCTTTATCTGTAGCTAACTTTAGTTAGCTACAGATAAAACTCCCTGATGATGGTCATTAAAGACCGAAACATGTAGCAGCGATATTATTGTGTATTTTAATGTAAATGTAAAACTTTTAACCAGGTTAATAAATAGCGCATTTGTTGGTGAGTGAACTGCGTAGATTTCAAAATGCACGTTGCAACGATAAACAAAAGCCAATTATACTAATTTCAAACCAAAAAAACAACTCTTGTTTTGTGATGTCATCCTATCTGTAAGTCGCTTTAAGTCTTCTATAAGATTTTCATCTCATGACGTTACGTGCATCCCACGTCAGCCTTGGGCTAGTCTACGTTCTCTCGCTTTTGGAAGCATCTTCACAGGATACAAATTTTTAAAAGTCTTAACTTACATAAATCGTTGTTAACCCTTTAAACGCCGGGTTAAATCCCTTCTCCCATTTTCTGGCATTATTAGGAGCTCAACATATTCTCCATGTTAGCAGAGTAAGGGTTAACATTACAGCCATATTTGGCGAAATTAATGTTAGTTGTTAAAATCTAAAGCTTGTAAACTCATAAGGAAAATTTTTGTTTTCATCGACGAGGTTCAGTGTCGTTAAAATTTATAAGTATCCATTATTTATTACGCACTACCTGCGTCACATCAACTGCGCAAGTTCATTTCCAACTGAGAGCTAAGGAATAAAGGAGGCATGTGAAGTGACAGCTGATAAAACTTATAGAAAAGGAAGAAAATCTGTTTATGTGAATATTGCAGTTAAATTGTCTCCGATACACATGGCACAGTTACATGGAAAAAAAAAATTTGTAATACTTGACGTTACGACACCTCTTAGACGTTCAATTCACACTTATAGGGCTAAGAATAACATGAATTTTACATAAATATCCGGTCCGTACCTCGCAGTAAACACTCTCTGTCTCGGTTATAAAAACCAGACAGTTAATGTTGTATAGGAAATAATCGCAGTTTGTTCTCAGATCTATAAAAAACACATAAATACACTGTGTGGGCAGAACGTAGAATTTGTGAATGTTAAACTGGTGGTACATATAGTGACCAATGGGCTTTAAAGAGATCTGAATTTTATATAAAGCTCCAGTCCGTACCGCGCAGTAAACACACTCCGTCTCGGTTATAATAACCGGTCAGTTAATGCTGTATAGGGAAATAATCGCTGTTTGTTCTGAGATCCACACAAAACACACAAACACATTGTGTGGGCAGAACGTAGAACACTTTAATACTAACCTGGTAGTCTTTAAATGGTTAATTGATTGTATGATATAAAAGTTTACATTTATTCTAAACCCCAGCAACTATGATGACGTCACGTTACATTGAATTTAACCCTTGTTTAATTAAAATAATGCCAATAAAATTAACATTCTTTCAAAATATTCATATTTTCCATGCTACTGTTTTCGCTTGAAAATAATTTTCGATGAAGCATAAAAAATACCTTCCGAACTACGAGACAAGGGAGGATCTACTTGACAAATACAGACGACAGAGCTTACTCTGACAAATATCGAAATAGATTCCCCATAAAAACCTTACATTAAAATCGTATCGCATGTATTGATGTGGGTCTGCAACATACTGCATGCCCCTCTTGCGCCCAATTTACACAGAACTCGCTTTATAATTACCCAATTATTACACCAACTACTGCACATATATAAAATTTACACATTAAAACATTAAAAACGCTCCGACATGTTTCGGTCCTAAGACCATCATCAGGGAGCTATATATTCCTTGCTAAAGTCACACTAGAAATAGTCACACATAAAGTTGGGTGTTGTGGCAGCATGCTGCCACAACACCCAACTTGTACAACGAAATTTATGTGTGACTATTTCTAGTGTGACTTTAGCAAGGAATATATAGCTCCCTGATGATGGTCTTAGGACCGAAACATGTCGGAGCGTTTTTAATATTTTAATGTTTAAAGTTTATAACTTTTATATATGTGCATTAGTTGGTGTAATAATTGAGTAACTCGACAACTTGCACGGTATAATAATAAAAAAAATGCTTTATAATATTATATATGTTTTATATATATATATCTTTTAGTTTAATTACATCCTCCTACTTTCGATTTTATAGGTCATGCTTTTTCTTCTTCTTTCATTTGATGTCAAAATACTGTAACGTAATTACATCTGTGGTAATGGAGCAAAGAACGATTAAATCATTTGAATTACTTACCTGAATTGAGTCACTGGAGTTGTAGTTCGATATATGTTCTTCCCTGAAGTATCTTTTCAACGTCAAACGAATTCATAAGACGTAGTAGTGTCTGTGTGAACATCGGTGTGATGTGTCGAGCAAGCTAGCCTCTAGTTCGAATCATTGCGATTTGCCTCACTCTTTTTAATGGACATTTCGATATTACTTTCGTATAAGCCGATTTTAGTGCTGCGGACAGAGCGATACTGCAGTCACACCTCCTTTCAGATGCTGGGGGTCCATATCCTAGCCAGTGAGGCAGGAGCAACGCCAGACACATCGATTCAGCACTTCTATCTGGCTGCTACCAACCGGCTCGGCACGGACATGCTCTTTGCGGCTCTCATTGGTACGGCCTGGCTGATGTTTTTTTTTAGAAGCGTTTCGCAAAGTTGAGAAGAACGGCTATTAGCTTCGTCGCGTCTGTCTGTATATCTTTCCGTCCGTCCGTCCGTCCGCACGGAATAACTTGGCTCCCAATGGATGGATTTTTTCCTGAAATTTGATATTTCAGAATTTTTTTGCAAAATATTTTCTGAAATTCAAGATTCATTAAAATCTGACACGAAATAACGATCACTTTACATGAAGACCAATACACATTTTTGGTCAAATCTCCTTCAGTTGTTCTTAGAACAAAAATTAAAAAAAAAAAATTTGTACAGAAAATCAAAACACACATTTTATGTTAAAAAAACATTTATCCTAAAATCATGCCGTTTATGATTTAATGTGGGGGGAAATATTGTACAGCCGGACAGGTCACAGATGACGATATGACGCATGCGTTTTGCACGCTGGATACCTAAGGCTACAGACACACACTCAGAATGTGTAATTCAAATTACTTCCCCACGGTCAACACTATTTCCACGAACGCGTCTCATTGTTACGCTATGCGTACACCTCGTATCTCGTATACCAACGAACTTCACACTGTACCCAATAATATATATTGACTAATCGCATTGTCATTCAACTGTCTGTTTAGACTCCTTCGGAACCCTGAATTGATCCTGTGAAAACTCTGCGTCTGTATAAATGAAAAGAATTCTTACCCGCTAAATACATTTTCATAAAAATTTTATATTATGGAGTTCTATCAATCTTGCCGGTACTTCCCTCTTTTGGCCAAAATAGATTAAAATAGCTGTACCATTTCCGTTCTTATTTATTTTGCTTCGCCTTTTAAGGTAGCCAACTTCACTATAGACACTGATTTTAGGTCAAACATTTTAAAAGGAAAATTGGTTGTTTCTGAGCCCTTCTTGAGAAACTAAAATTAAGGTATTAAAGTCCTTAATATCAGTTTATGTTTAGACATAATATAGAAGTATTTCAATTAGGCATTTTGTCAGATGCTTTGTCAAGACTTCTGGGTCACTGACAATTCTTCAATTGAAATGAGGCATGGGTTCAAGATTCAGGTACTGTGTGTGCAGACTGTGAGTGAACGCGCTATCTAAATAAGAGTACCTGAAATTTGGTTCCAGGAACTGATATAATTTACAGAAGTTTCTAAACAGCCCGCTATATCCTTCTTCATCTTTAAAGAATTCTTCCTCCAAGTACCCTGAAGAAGGAGGCACTATATTCCTCCGAAAATTTGGTAAATTTCTAACACACGCTATGACGTCACAACCCAAAATACAGTATTATCCATCTTTAGAATCTCACAGTATGCCTACATCACAAAATCCCTGCTCTTATGGTTTTCAGATGGATCATCCCCGTTATGTTTTCAATTGTCAATAGAGTATATGTGTGTGTGTGTGTGGGTGTGTGTATGTATGTGTATATATATATATATATACATATACATATATTACAGTCTAACACAACCTTTATTATATACATACAATTAAGAGGCAATTAAGTAATTATAACAGCGACATGTTTCGGTTTTTTCAAGAAGCCATTTTCAGGCTGTGATCCATAAATTTTCGTCAATTGTGAAACACTTCATTATCCAACTAATGCACAATATATAATATGTACATACAATTAAAATTATAAAATATTTAAAAGTGCTCCAACATGTTTCGGATCACAAAGGATCCATCATTAGGGAGCCTTGTACAGTGCTTGGCTAATAATTACAAGAATCATTATTTAATAATATACCAACTGATGCACATACATGAAACTTTTTCACGTTAAAACACTAAAATTGCTCCGACATATTTCGATCCAAGGATCATCCTCAGAAAGCTACACTTTCCTTGTTAATGTCACTTTTAAAAACTATTTACTGATCGCGTTCGTTATATAATCCTGGCTCTGTGGCAGGAGCAATTTTAGTGTTTTAATGTGAAAAAGTTATATTTATGTGCAACAGTTTGTATACTAATTAAATAATGCGACGATATGTACACTGCAGCAACAAGAATACAAGGATCATTCTTGTAGTTTTTAGCCAAGCATTGTACAAGGCTCCCTGATGATGGATCGTCTGTGATCCGAAACACGTTGGAGCACTTTTAAATATTTTATAATTTTAACTCTATCTACATATTATATGTTGTGCATTAGTTGGATAATGAAGTGTTTAATTATCACTGATGCACGGTGCAAACACGAAGATTTTCGTAAATTATACATAAAAATCTGTTGGGGTCAAAAGTCTGAAGATTGCTATATGAAAAAAAATGTTCGAATCATGTCGCTGGTATAATTTTTTAATTCTATTTTATTCGTATTTACATTATAAGTGTTACGTTAGACTCTAAAATTATATACACGTATATTCTACTATCCTAATTATACTCTGATATTAGCCTTAGACTACACCGGTCTATAGGACACGGACTGAACCTGCAACACAACGAAATCCATTTTACAGCAGTCCCTTACGTAAAATTCAAGGTGCAGAACTCCGGCCTGGAACTGAATGACCCAGCCTCTGACACAGAAGATACGTGTCATAACGAAATGATTCTGTTATAAACGAACACTCAGAATCTATATTTTTTTAACGTGCATTTTGAAATCTACCCAGTTCACTCACCAACAAATGCAATATTTATTAACTTGGTTAAAAGTTTTATATTTACATTAAAATACACAATAATATCGCTCCTACATGTTTCGGTCTTCAATGACCATCATCAGGGAACTTTATCTGTGTTTAACGAAAGTTATAAGAGGTAAAGTAAAGTGATCCCGTTGCAGGCCCGGTGTGTCCCAGAGGGTGGGTAGAGGTATAGCTCTACTCTTCTATGACCGCGGCACTAGAAGGGGGGTGAGAGGTCAGCAGCACGCCCCGGCCGCACTTTACCCCCGGGAAAGACCCGGTACCCATTTCACAGGAGGCTAGATGGGGCCCAGGGCCGGTCTGGACGGGCGGAAAATCTCGTCCACACCGGGATTCGATCACGGACCGTCCAGTCCTTATTCAGTCGCTATACCGACTGAGCTACCCAGTAACTAAAGTTATATTTATGTTAAAACACAGATAAAGCTCCCCGATGATGGACATTAAAGACCGAAACATGTAGGAGCGATATTACTGTGTATTTTAATGTAAGTTTAATACTTTTAACCAAGTTAATGTAATATATAATATATTTATTTGCTGCAATTGGGTTGTCACCCGGTGGCAGTGGTTATTTTACATGTATACAAAACATGAAATTGGTTACAACTAGATTTAAGTCTGGAGGGCTACATAAGAAGCATGTAGTGGCAACTGGGAGTCTTGGGAACCATCTCAGCATTTGCTTATAGATACAAGGAAACAAAAAATCCCTGTGTCGAGATGGCCGGTCGCAGGACCTTCCGGATACTGACTACTAGCCAGCAGTCCGGCATCTGAAGTAAAAACAGTAATACACAAACAGTACAATAAATACTCGTAAGATAACTTCAACAATACACACGGCCAACCAACAACAATTACACACAGGACAACTTAAATCTAGCTACAATACACACGAGACAAATTAGAATTTTAGAACATGTACCAAAGTTAAAAACACCCAAGCAAGAGAGTACTGTGTAATAAATAGTGCATTTGTTGGTGAGTGTACAACGCAAACATTCAGAAGATTAATTCCACCGATCACGCATGCTCTCGAAGCACAGTAACCTCCAATTAGCTTCGTCAATGTTTGCTTAGCTAGTCGTTTTGACACTGACGATACATTTGGGACCACAGAAGGCTTGTGTGGCGCAGTTTGCCAATTTCACATCTGACAATCAATCGATGCACTAATTTGGCCTGCCTTCACAGACACATAATGCGGACATCCCAGGGTACAGTTCGCTGCAGACAAGCTTGCTATAGGGACTTAATTGTGTCTGGCGACCGCCACGGTTAACTTACTTGAAGTCTACCCTCTTAAACTGTACAACGTTTCTGTTGCCTGAACGCCTGTCTTCTAGGTGAAGACATGTACGGTAAATCAGTCAATATAAAGCACAACCAGGGCTGAAAACAGGTGATGTAGCTGTTCGCTTATATTCAGAACGCTTTTCTTCGATAGCATTTCTAATTGCTTAGACGACATATTGTTCTGAAAACCGATACACACAGAAAGGAGTTCCCAAACATGTGTTACAGTAATATTGTTGGAACTTTATGCGTAACACTGTTCGTTACTCACTTGGAACTATCAGCTAATGTGGAACTTCAATATAGTTCCGAACTGAAGAACCAGCCTAATTCCGAAGCGGACCGTCTAAGTAGCACTGAACTGAAGCATAAACCTACTTACGAACAAAACCATCGACTTATTTCTGGGCATAAGTATCAACTTAATTCTGAACAGCATCAACCTCGCTCTGCGAAGAACGTTTGAAATATTTCTGGTCAGGAAAATCAAACTAGTTCTGAATAGCATTAAATTAGTTCTGAACATAACAATCGACCCATTTCTAGTCAGGAACATCAGCCTAGCTATGAATATCATCTAACCATCTTTCCATTTCTGGGCAGATATACCAACGCAGTTCTGAACAGTATTAACAGTATTAACAGTATTAACAGTATTAACACAGCTCTCAACCGAACCATACATGTATTTTGGGGCATAAATATCAAACTATTTCTGAATGCAAACTTGAACCTGCTTCCGGACAAACATATCAACCTAGTTCTGAAGAGCATGAAACTAGTTCTACGGAGAGAGCAATGAATCTATTTTTCGGCAGAAATATCAACCTAGTCCCGCAAAATATCAACCTAGTTCCGCAAAATATCAACATAGTTCCGCAAAATATCAACATAGTTCCGCAAAACATCAAACTAGTTCTACGGAGAGAATCATGAACCTGAGACATACATGGCGGCGGAAGACTGATATCACATACAGAACCATGAATATATTTCTGGAAAAAATTATCAACCTAGTTCTGAACAGCATTAACCTAGTAATAGAAAGCACAATCAAACTACTTCTGGACGGAAAGATCAAATTAATTACCGGTAGAACCATCAGTCTATTTTTGGGCAGAAATATCAACCTAGTTCCGCAAAACATCAAACTAGTTCTACGGAGAGAATCGTGAACCTGAGACCTACATGGCGGCGGAAGACTGATAACACATACAGAACCATGAATATATTTCTGGAAAAAATTATCAACCTAGTTCTGAACAGCATTAACCTAGTAATAGAAAGCACAATCAAACTACTTCTGGACAGAAAGATCAAAATAATTACCAGCAGAACCATCAGTCTATTTTGGGGCAGAAATATCAGCCTATTTCTGAACAGAAGTATCAACATAGCTGTGAACAGCTACCCAGTTGTGTCACAAATGGCTGACATTTTTAGGGAAATGAATGGTAAGGAATTCTTAGCTATGACATGTGACAGAGGATTGACCTCATCAGACATGATCCTATAAGCCCCAAATTTATTGTACTACTTGAGGGGTATTGTTATAATGCTCGAAACAAAAGAATTATAGTTTACTGTACAGCTTTCCACAGTTTCTGAACACCCAGTTTTAAAAAACTTAATCCCCACCACCCCCAGTGGATTTGGGACACGACCAAATGGCAATGTTTATTCCCCTTTTCTCCAGTATCATCTAGCAACTGGACAGAAAAATAACGGAAAGCGGAATGATAATGGAAAACGTAAAATGAAAAAAGGAAAACAGGACGTGAATAAAAAATAGGGAAATATGGGAGAGAGAAAGTAACAGAAGACAAAGAGAATGATAATGGAAGAAAATAAACATGAAGAGAAACATGTGGAAGGAAAATATTGGAGGAAAAAATGTCCTAATAAGGGGGGAGAGTATGTGGAGAGACAGTTGATAGAACGGTAGAAAGCAAACATAATTTACAAGTAAATGGCGTGATATAGGAGGAAATTGAAGAAATAAAACAAGCAAGAACACAAAATAAGAAATTTACGCAGATAATACGGCAAGAGAAATCTGGGTCAAAAACAAAGGACTGTAAAGGGGAGACACATGGCATTTCAGTTTGTACAGTGACATTAGGAGTAGTGGCTTGCGGCAACATATATATATACTGCTGCTACTGCTACTGCTACTGCTACCACTACTACTGCTACTGCTACTGCTACTGCTACTGCTACTGCTACTGCTACTACTGCTATTACTACTGCTACTACGACTGCTATTACTACTGCTACTACGACTGCTACTACTATTACTACTGCTACTACGACTGCTACTACTACTACTACTACCACTACTACTGCTATTACTACTACTACTACTACTACTACTACCACTACTGCTATTACTACTACTACTACTACTACTACTACTGCTATTACTACTACTACTACTACTACTACTACTACTACTGCTATTACTACTACTACTACTACTACTACTACTACTAC
>Ga0123352_10016623_pt1 | contig 11726 bp, 6 predicted proteins | sample TergutLab28metaG_FD_89700 | JGI IMG/M metagenome (GOLD analysis project Ga0123352, IMG submission 89700) | Labiotermes labralis P1 segment gut microbial communities from Petit-Saut dam, French Guiana - Lab288 P1 | ecosystem: Host-associated > Arthropoda: Insects > Digestive system > Gut ...
AATTATGGGTTCTGTTCGGTAGTGCTAGGTGCCGTACTGAGTACAGTGTAATTATGGGTTCTGTTCAGTAGTGCTAGGTGCCGTACTGAGTACAGTGTAATTATGGGTTCTGTTCGGTAGTGCCGGTGCCGTACTGAGTACAGTGTAATTATGGGTTCTGTTCGGTAGTGCCGGTTCCGTACTGAGTACAGTGTATTTATGAGTCCTGTTCGGTAGTGCCGGTTCCGTACTGAGTACAGTGTATTTATGAGTTCTGTTCGGTAGTGCCGGTTCCGTACTGAGTACAGTGTAATTATGAGTCCTGTTCGGTAGTGCCGGTTCCGTACTGAGTACAGTGTATTTATGAGTTCTGTTCGGTAGTGCCGGTTCCGTACTGAGTACCAGTGCTCACACACATTGGCCCGACAGTAACATTCTAACCTCCTGTTCGGAAAGCTCTCATTTCCAGTCTGTGTGCACAGCAGCAGATGGAGCATAAATTGTCACAGCATGGGTTGTGTGAACGAAAATAACTTTGTTGAGTTTATCTTTAGAAAGTCGTGTTTTTTCATTTTATTGTGACTATTACTTTTGACTATTACTTTTTATGCTAGTGTTTTAATCACCCTATATGTCTGTAGTGTTAAAAAAAAATAATGCTGTCTCCAGGATTTCTGGCTACGAAATTTCGGACCCTGTCGATACAAACTAAATGGCTATCTAACCAACCAACTAACTACCTAACTCCAATCAGCAGATTCCTTCTACGGAAGCCAGTACTTCCTCAGCTGGTCGAAATATCTCCCGCATTTTATAAACCCGAAGATGCACAACCCCCTTCACAACAGCATGCCCCTTATCTCTATCCAGAGCCATTTGATCCCAGTCCACACAATCATACCGTATTTCTTTAAGATGCGTTTTAATATTATTCTCTCATCTTATGCTGGGTATTCCAGATGGTCTACCTCCTTCATGTTTTTTCCACATAACGATTTACGCATTTTGCGTCTTCCCATCCGTTCTACACGTCCCGCCCATTTCATGCTCCTTGATTTTTCCAATCGACGGGAGATGGAGAATTTATAGATGCCCTGGAGCATGGCTTGCAGTTTGAAATAATAGCGTTTAGTGCCTCGTCTGTAATTCCGACCGGGCGTTGTGTAATGCTGTAGGGTGACAGTGTCACTTGGGTCTCACCGTCTGCTCGGTGGGCAGCAGAACTATGCGCAGGCTCATTACTTCGCTGTCACGGGACCCTGGCAGATGAACACGTCACATCAAAGATGTCGAACTCATTGTACTTGATAAATAGACACAAGTCGTTTACAAAGTCCTTGAAATTTGCTTGTCATCGATTATGCGTAGCTTACATTTGTCATTTGTTTTGCTACATGTTGTCCGAACTGTCCGTTTTTTTTAGGACTGACGATGATTTAATAATCGCAATAATTACGTTAGATAACTTTGGACTTGTTTATTTTTTTTAAAATTAAGACAGTGAATTTCTTCATGTGTTGACGCGTTAATATCTGGCCATTTTGTGCTTAAAAATAACTACTTTTTTTTTTTGCCAGTTGTAGAGCTGCTTTCGTTTTCAGTGTCACGTTGTGTACAGCATAGACAGTGACACCTTTACAGGACGCGTACCACCGAAAGTTTCCTGTTTGTTGCCCAAAACATAAATGTTAAGATAGACAGAACTGTAATTTTGCCTGGTGTTCTATATGGGTGTGAAACTTGGTCTTTCACGTTAAGGGAGTAACGTAGTCTTTAGGTGATATCCCCACTGTCCTTCAGTCACTGTATTTATTTATGTAGCACACAGTCACGCACAACACAATCACACATATTAGGTTACTACTTTCGACCTATAGAATAGAATAATAAATGGGTTTGAGCCCTTATGGTCCGGATGCACCTAGGCCCTTTAGACAGACCCTTTATGCCCCCATAATCTGATGTCTAAGTCGTGGGAGCCCTGTTCCTTTACTAAGTTCCGGATTTACCCCAGATTATAACTTCTAACATCCTCTGGGTCCAAGAAAGAGGAGTCCAAATTAGGTGTGTCTGAATGCAGCCGGAACGTCGCACTAACACAAAATGTTGGCTGCGGTTTCCTCCTCCTGTGCCCCCACACCTCCTACATAAGGAACGCGTCGATCAGCCCCATTGTGTAGAGATGTCTTCTCAGGGTACTGTGTCCAGTAAGAAGGCCGGTACCATCCCTGGATTGTGTCGTGTCAAAGGACAGTAGCCTGGTCTTAGCAGTTGGGCTAAGGCCCGAAACCAGTTGACGAGCCATTCTGTGGGTACTGACGAGACCGCACCATATTGCCACATGCTGTTTGTCCAGCCAGCGTTTTATCTCTTTCCTTACATTCTGCCTGGAAACCCCCCAAGGCCGGTCTGGTCCAACAAATTAATGAACAGTTCCCTCTCTCGCGAGCTGGTTGGCAGTTTCATTTCTACTGTAAAAACCCCATTTTTTAAAAAGAAATTCTATTGCTTTTGATAAACTATTGTTTTTAATTACATCCAATCTTACAAGCTGTTTTAACACGTGTTTTTTTTGGACGTAATTGTAGTTGGAACGAGATATCTATCCCATATATGTATGCATATGTATGTATGTATATTTATTTATTTATTGGAGGAGCATAGGCTGAGGGTGTTCGAAAATAGGGTGCTGAGGAAGATATTTGGATTCAAAAGAGGGACAAGGTAACAAGGGAGTGGAGAAGACTTCATAACGAGGAGCTTTATGATCTGTATCACTCACCAAATATTTAAGTGATCAAATCATTAAGGAATTAGATGGGGTGGGCGTGTGGCACATATGGGAGACAGGAGAGGTGCTTACAGAGTTTTGGTGGGGGTGACCTGAAGGAAAGAGGCCACTTGGAAGACCAAGGCTTAGATTGGAGGGTAACTTTACAGTTGACCCTGAAGAAACAGGGAAGGACGGAGTGGAATTGATTGATGTGGTTTAAGAAGGGGGCTCTTCTCTCAGCGAGACAGGCCACGTTTCCTACAACAATAGACAAACGTTTATTTCCTTATATTTTAATATCTCTATTCTAAGACAGTTACGGAGGAGATAAAATTTAGCGTCAGGTTTTAATGTATGAAGCGGCATTTTGCGCACACTTCTGCGACCTCCTAGACACGGACTGAGCACTCTTCTTTAAGAGGTCAAGAGCAGTGGCGGTAACTCCATCTGGACCTTCTTTAGATTGAGAAATTTGTGTATCTTGTATTAGAGTATTTTACGATTAGCCTCACAAATGTTAGAGTGTTTTCTACGAAGTTTGTTTTTAGGGCAGAAATGTTACACGTATACATATATTGTGTGTTTTTTTAAATGAATTTTATGCTCAGTAGTTTTACTTTGAAACTTAAACGGGTTTTGTACCTGGTCTTTGAAGAAAAGCACACTGGAACTCAATTCTAAAGCTTAGTGCTAACAATTAAAACATAGCCAAACTTCCTCATGTCAAGTTACCGCTATTGTTACTGCATCCTGTCCACCATCGTGAGAAGGTGACGACGTATTGTAACCCAGGTTCACGTGACCTAATGCCATTTGCGCCAGACATGAATTGTGCCTTCTGTCACAGGTATGAATTTGCAGTTTGTATGAACAGTCTCCTGTTCTGTGCGAGACTGTACTTAGTGGCAAGTGTCACTGTGGGGCGTAAAGTTAGGTTGGTTTTAGGAACAAGATAGACAATGTACTTATAAAGTGGCACTGTGGCGCGTTCGCGGAATATTTATACATCTGCTAGCCTAACAGCCTGTTACCATTTCATTCGAAGACCGCTTCTTTGGCGATTTAATGTTCCCAGCGACACTAAAACCAGCTTAGGTCTTATGTAACGTGGCCGAGATTTTTGACTGATTTTTAAAAAAATGTGGATTTCCTCGACAGATATTCGGAAAAGTTCCCCATATGAACTTCCAGTAATGTTCGTCCAGTAGGAGCCGTGCTGATATGTGTAACGTGAAGGAACGACACACAGACAGAGGGACATGAAGGTAATAGGCGTTTTGCGCGATCATACCTAGGCGCCAAGAACAGCGCAATATGCTAGCCGTTTGACGCTTTAAGGACCAAAGAGAGAGGAGGTAGAAGAAGAAGAAGAAGAAGAAAGAGGAGGAGAAGGAGAATGGTGCAGTGAGAGGCTCTGCATTTATTATTAGAGGTGGGGAATGAAAATCTTACTGCTCTGAAGCTTCCCATCCAGTCCCCGCTCGTCCTTCTGGTACAACTAAGCTGGGAGTATGCAGCATATAAAAGAAGTCGAGCATTTGGAATCAGTTTTGTGTTTCGAGGGCACTGTTACGAGGTGCAAGGAAATTTTGATCGTTTTTTGGAAGGCTTCGTTTTGGCGTAAAATTTGAAGTTATTGTTGGGGAGGGATGCATGGGAAACATGAAGTGCAACGTGGAATTTTTAGTACGAACTCAGCGTTTGCTGTAGGACCGAAGAGAAACCACGTAAAAAAGCTTAGATCGATTTGGTCAGTCGTAGGACTTGCTGAATGCCTACTGACTTCTAGTCGGCAGTGGGCATTTCGCCTGAATTGTAGTTCAGTGTTCAGTCCGTACCGCACACACTCCGTCTCGCTTACCACAACCACTCAGTTCATACTGCAGGCCTGTATGGAAAAATAATGACTTTTTGTCGTGAGATTAGTAACTATAATATTATTTTGTACTTTAGATGCCGGACTGCCGGCTAGAAGTCAGTACTCGGAAGGTCCTGCGACCGGCCACCTCGACACAGGTTTTTCTTGGTTTCCCTGTGTCTATAAGCAAATTCTGAGATGGTTCCCAAGATTGCAAGTTGCCACTACATGCTTCTCATGTAGCCCTCCCGACTTAAATTTATTAGTAACCAATTTCATATTTTGTATTGTTGTAGTTGTCTTGTGTGTATTGTTGTTAGTTGTCTTGAGTGTACTGTAGTTGTCTTGTGTGTATTGTTGTCATCTTATATGTAATTGCTATACTATGTGTGTATTGGTGTTTTTACTTTAGATGCCGGACTGTTGGCTAGAAGTCAGTATTCGGAAGGTCCTGCGACCGGCCACCTCGACACAGGTTTTTCTTGGTTTCCCTGTGTCTGTGAGCAAATGCTGAGACGGTTCCCAACATTCCAAGTTGCCACTACATGCTTCTCATGTAGCCCTCCCGACTTAAATCTATTAGTAACCAATTTCATGTTTTGTTTACATGTCAAATAACCACTGCCACCGGGTGACAACCTAACTGCAGTGAATAAATAAATATATAACAAAATATAAACAATGCGTGGACAGAGTACACACTACTTAGTGTTAAACCTGGCGGTACATATGCAAGCCACCAGGGTTTATAGGGTTAAAACTTGGCGGTAACCATCGGATATTACAGTTGTGACCCTGCATTTCAAGAAATGTTGACTTTAGAAGATAATAATTTCCGTACTCAATATTAGCTGCCTGGCGTTTTTAAAGGAGGACGAATTTTTCTTCGGAGTGTAACGCTATGTTTGTATCGTAAATTAGTCTCAGCGTTCGGAGCACTGAATTAATACGGCCTTGTAATTGTGTTGACCCTCTCAATACAAAACAACAAAAAAAGTGTTGCAGATATGCAGACAGTCTACAAATAAAATTTAATTTTTATGGGCTGTGAAGCCGTGTCGTTTGGCGAGTGTTTCCATTTATTTTGATTGCTAGTTGTATCGCCAAAACGTCGAAACCACTGGCCCAAAGACGCGGTCTAACATCCCGGAAGAATCGAATCTTCAGCAACGTCACTGAGAGAGCATCAAATATCGAAGTCACGAACTGGATTTAAGTATGTAAACAGAAAAGAAGAGTAAAGTTATTTGGGACTTGTGTCAGAAATCTAGTTGCACTCGCTCCATGGAGCAGAGTCTTTCCTGTGAAGCTGACCGGTTCTCAGCTAGTCAAGAAATTCCCCGCATTTTATGGAACCCGAAGGTTCATTACCCCATTCACAAGTGCCCGCCACCTGTCCCTGTCCTGAGCCAGCTCGATTCAGTCCATGCCCCAACATCCCACTTCCTGAAGATTCATCTTAATATTATCCTCCCTTCTGCGCCTGAGTCTTCCAAGTGTTCTCTTTCCCTCAAGTTTCCCCACCAAAACCCTGTGCACACCTCTCCCCCATAAGCGCTACATGCCCCGCCCATCTCATTATTTTCGATTTCATCACCCGAACACTACTGGGTGAGGAGTACAGATCATTAAGCTCCTAATTATATATTTTTCTCCACTCCACCTCTCCCTATCCTGAGCCAGATCAATCCATTCCGTGTCCCCCCATCCCACTTCCTAAAGTTCAATCTTAATATTATCCTCTCATCTATGCCTTGGTCTTCCGAGAGGTGTCTTTCCCTTAGGTTTCCCCACCTATAATCAGTACACGCCTCTACTCTCCCCCATAATGGTATATGCCTCGCCCATCTCATTCTTCACGATTAGAGAACCCAAATAATATTTGGTGAGGAGTACAGATTATGAAGCTCCTCATTATGTAGTTTTCACCATTCCCTGCTCCGTCGTCTTTCTTAGGCCCAAATATTCTCCTCAGCACCCTATTCTCAAATACCCTCAGCCTAAGTTCCTATCTTAGTATCAGCGACCAAGTTTCACAACCATACAAAACTACAAAAAAAAAAATTATATTTCTGTGTATTTCAATCTTTAAATTTTTGGATAGCGAACTGGTAGACAGAACTTTTGCACTGAGTGATAGCGAGCAAACCCACTCGCACTCCACATGGTAATGTTGGCACTTGATCAGTGTACCGCGTAAATCAGTAAGCTTACATATTTACGGTGTTATGTAATAATTTTATTTGCTGTGGAACGTACATGGTTCCTTGTTTAACACGCGACTTAAAAATTCGGTTCTAATATTCCGGAGCTATATTTAGGTTAAGTTGGCATGAGCGTGTCTTTGTATTGCGTGCAAATTAAAACCCACTTGTGAATGAAGCTCACAGGGGGACACAAAGTAGCCAGATAAGCCCAACCGTGGTGCGCATACAGCACACAGATACTCGCGTGACCTTAGGCTTTATCTTCATTTAACGATTCCGGCAGGATTAAGATGTTACTTGGTACTTTCTGATATCCATCGACTCGTCATTTTATATGTGATATGCAAGGCAGTATGCCAGCTGTAAAGCGCCAAATCCAATGAGCAATTCTTACAATAAAACAAAAAAGAAGCACTACTTTCTCAAATTTAGTTTTGGAATAAAAATCTACATGTAGAGTCCTATTCCAAAAATAAATTTGAGAAATTAGTGCTTCTCGTTGGTTTTATTATAAGAATATATCACGATGCACGGCCACCTGAATGTCATATTCCACTGAGCAGTTTTTCTTGAACAGCCAGTACCTCCTCAGCCAGTCAATAATTTCCCCACACTTTGTGTAGTCGGAAGGTTCATGAACATCTTCAAAACAGCCCGAACACTTGTCCATATCCTGAGCCAGATCAATCTAGCTCACGCCCTCCCAATAAATTTTTCTGTAAGATCCATTTTAATATTATACTCCCGCCTACGCCTCGTTCTTCCGTGGGGACTCGTTCTCAGGTCGCCCTGACCAAAACCCTGCATGCCCCATAGTATCACATGCCCCTGATGTCATCCTTCTCGGTTTGATCACTCAAGTAATACTTGGTAACAAATACAGCCTATTAAGGTCCTCATTGTGCAGTCTCCACTCCCCTGTTACTTTCTCTCTCTTACGCCCAAATGTTTTCCTCAGCACCCTTTTCTCGAGCACCCTCAACCCACGTTCTTCCCACCACCTGTCACGCCATTTATGCTGTAGAACACATAAGGGTGGTACCTCAGTCGGTATAGCAACTCGCCACGGGCTGGACCATCCGTGGATCGAATCCCCTTGGGGGGCGAGACTTTCCGCACCCGTTCAGACCGTCCTAGGGGCCTACTCGCCCTCCTGTACGATGGGAACCGGGTAAACTCCGGGTGTAAAGCGGCCGGAGCGTGGCGTTGACCACCCACCCCTGTCTGAAGCCGATATTAAAGAAAGAGTAGAGCTATATATTTTCCCCGTAAACCTTCAGTTCGTGTTGTAGGGTAAGTTTACCTTACCGTTGACCTTAAAGTTTGCTGAGTCACAGCCTGTCATGTATTGTACTTATCCAGTCGCACTGTGGTTAGTCCGTAATCAGCGGAATTAAAGCAACGTTAGCCCTGCCAGTGTGTACTGTATGGTCTGCCAGGTTTAATATTCGCAAACTCTACATCCTACCCTCAAGTATTGACCGATAAGTTCATAAGGGTTCGGTACGATGTCTGACGTCACGTTACTTAGCGTATATGTCCATTGTTACTGCCATATAGCGTGGTTGGTAGTGAATCAAATTTTGGTGTGGAACAATGGTGAAGGGTACTGACAGGGGAAAATCGAACTACCAGGATAAAAACCCAAGCGCACTGATACTTTCCATTCCATTTCCATTCCATATATGGCGCTACTGCCCCTTCTGGGGCCTGGCCTCCCTCAGAAGACGCCTCCATTCATCTGTCTCTTCTGCTCGTCTTCTCCGTCCTCGTATTCCTAGGATCTGTGATATATCCCTCTGGACGTCGTCCTCCCATCATGTTCTTGGTTTTCCTTCCGGTCTTTTGCAGTGCCACTTTTTCCACCAGAAATCTCATATTAACTAGACCTGGAATCGAACTTAGGACCCTGCGGTGAGAGGCCGGCGAGTTACCACCTGATACACAACACGGGGTTTCTTTTGGCCTGTAATGAAAAATAATGTTTTTGGTCTACTTATAAACTGTCGGTTCCTCTTCCTCGATGACTCTTACATTCACCGCGCGAAATGTTTTACCTTTACATGCAGGAGGTCAGACACGATTAACTTTAGTCTTGATGGAGTCCCAAATAGGACACTGGCACTGACGGAAATAGCAATGAGAAGAAGGAAATAAAGAGAAAAGAAGTAGGGAATAAATAAGAGTGAAAAAAAAAATTACAATTGCCCCTGTGCACGTCACGAAGGTGCACGGGGGAGTGAAGGTATAGGTCTGCTCATTCATAGCCTCTGGACTAGATGGAAATAACTGGTCAACATCACGCCATCTCGTTTTATCTGCAGGTAGAATCATCTCACTGCTAGGCTGGGTGGACCCCACAGCCTCTTTTGGACACTTCTGGAGACGATAAGAATCTCTTGCTCCTGCCGAGAATAAGCACAATTCGTCGGTTGTACGTTTTATGATAAGCCTGGACTCGAACTGGACGCCTCTTTGCATTACCACTCTCAATGTACAGTTTGGGATTCGGAAGGGTTTCCACATCAGGTCCATCCTGTCGCCAAAATTAGGCAAAAGATGTCAGGCCTGGCGCTGCCTACCAGCACCGATAGCTTATCAGCTGACGGTATCTGTATGTAACACCAGATCGCCTGGCGTGTGTAACTGCATTCTATCGTATCTGAAGAATTCCTGGACAACCCAATGCATCGCTTGATAACACGGGGCCTTCCAACGGCATCTAGCATACAATTATAGTTGTGTTTTGTGACTGAAATTAACTCACCATTAGTCTTCTAACGGCAATGTGTTGCGAAACGTGCGTGTGATAAAAATTGTTACCTTTAGTACAAACTTGAATAACATTTTTATTTCATAAGGGCGGTAGAATGGATGTTCGTCGCTGTTAGTGCTGTAACTGAAGACAGATAGACGCACGGAAGGTTTCTTGCCATTATGTTTTGTCTACGTTTACTTCATGATATGGCGTTCTTGTGTAAAACATGTCGTATTGTCTTGATACTGAATGGTAACAGTTGCTGTGGATGAAAAGCGACAATTATTTGGCCTTGCCTGTTGACACATGTGTTACTGACGCCGTGTAACAAACAGCGACACCAGAAAGCCGGCGCTTCATAAGCAGGATGTCTCATACCTCTCGCACGAAAACAAGCTCCTGTTATTGTGATCCGCGTATCGAAGCTAAGTATAAAGTGTGCCATCTTGATGCTAGGCCACTCCAGTACAGCCCGTTGAACGACTTAAGCTGCATACTTAAATCTTTCGTAGAAAATGAAAAGTAGAGTCGTATTTTCCCACGCCTTAGAGGATTACAGGGAGAGTAGAGGTATAAATCTACTCATTAATAACCTCGACACTACATGCAGAAGAATGGACATCGTTCTGGAAAAGAGATAAATTTGTTTCTTCAGCCGGAATTTGAACCCCAGACAGTCCAGTCCGTAGCCTGGTCTGCACACCGGCTCCATGGGCGTCAACGTGCCGTAGTGCGCGTGCTGGAATGCGATCGCCTGATGGCGGTACAAAGGTCTGAAAGGGTTTCTCTGCCAGCAGCACTGTGCTCTTGGCAATGTCAGGGTCCTCGAATGCTACAGCGATATCGGGCTGCAGATTCGGGTCGATGGAAACGTCAGGGCCGATTTGTTTAAAATGGTTCTAGCAAATTTCAAGGAGTTATTTGCGAGGGGGATCCACCATGGGTGTACCAGAGTAATGGCTGCCTCAACTGTTCTTTCGGTTCTTCGCCCAAAAAAAATCTGAGAACGGGTTTTATTTGAATAACCGTTATTCTAGTGATTTTCTCAAAATCAGTAGTCCTAATGCAGTTGTGCGAAAGAAGTAGTTTTAACGTAGTTTCTTTAAGTGCAATGAGCATATAGAATTTTGACGTTTTGCTGACCGTGCGTCTCAGTATAATCTTAGTAATTAACCAACTTAATGCACAAATTCTTTTTGATAATAAGTTTATTATATTCCTCAACATGTTTCGAGCACTGTTGTGCTCATCATCAGGAGGACAAATTGTATTATACAGCATCTGGTATCGTCACGCACTGTAGGTGGCCGTCCGGTGCGCAGGTTGAGAGAGGACTGCAGTCTTCTCTCAATCTGCGCACCGGACTGCATTCCTCTCTCAACCTGGGCACCGGACTGCAGTCCTCTCTCAACCTGGGCACCGGACTGCAGTCCTCTCCCAACCTGCGCACCGGACGGCCACCTACAGTTGTGACGATACCAGATGCTGTATAATACAATTTTGACCTAATGATGATGAGCACAACAGTGCTCGAAACATGTAGAGGTATATAATAAACTTATTATAAAACAAGGTTTTGTGCATTAAGTTGATTAATTACTAAGACTAAAAGCATACAGAAGTCCAGTCTTCTGCGACGTGACACAGCGTCGTCGAATGACTGTATCCCGAAGTGTCGCAGGAACGTGTGTCCTTCTTTGTAGACTTGGCTATTTCAAATAAAGGCAATACATTCCTTCGAAATGTCGTGAAACACGCGTCTGACGACGCAGGATCAGGTTCCACAAGACCGGAGTCCTCAAATACGCCTGCAGCTCTGTGATAACCTCAAAACTCACGCATAAGCTTACGATTCTAATTTATTGAATTATTTCAGTGACACCGAAACGTCGCGATTTACGCTGTAAACTGTAATGACTGTTAACATGTGTTAAGAGGCATAAAAATATAGCACACTGTTTAGCTCGGGTAATGTGTAGTTTTGAAATTACAAGTCCGCTAACTTAGACCGTGTTTGAAATGTGATGGCACACGCGCAGAAACCAGATTTCATCTTTCGGCGAAATGTACGAGTCCATTTAAATCGGCGGAGGGCGTCAGTTCAGTCGACTACTGGCAGCCGAGGTGTGCGCATCAGCGGTAGTATAGGCC
>Ga0123352_10016624_pt1 | contig 11725 bp, 4 predicted proteins | sample TergutLab28metaG_FD_89700 | JGI IMG/M metagenome (GOLD analysis project Ga0123352, IMG submission 89700) | Labiotermes labralis P1 segment gut microbial communities from Petit-Saut dam, French Guiana - Lab288 P1 | ecosystem: Host-associated > Arthropoda: Insects > Digestive system > Gut ...
ACAAACCAACTAGATGTCACTTTTGTGTAATGCTTTATTTTCTCCTTTATAAGTTGCTCAACATGTTTCGGGCAACTATGTGCCCATCATCAGGAGCTGACGACTGGTTAGTGTTTTCGCCACGTGTTGGTATTTAGCTGTGGCTGCAGTAAGGTTGTCAAAACCGGTTGGTAGGTAGTGTGTCCATTGTAGGGTTCATAGCACATCTCACAACCCCTCAGTGGACACACTACCTACCAACCGGTTTTGACAACCCTACTGCAGCCACAGCTCAATACCAACATGTGGCAAAAACACTAACCAGTCGTCAGCTCCTGATGATGGGCACATAGTTGCCCGAAACATGTTGAGCAACTTATAAAGGAGAAAATAAAGCATTACACAAAAATGACATCTAGTTGGTTTGTTATCCACACTGAATTACGATGCACGGTCAACCACATATCAGATTTAATAGTCACTAAGTTTGTGAGGTACGTAGTTTTTTCATTCCAGTTGCGTATATGTTATAAGTTGTACAATTCTCTTGCTTTCTATAGGATGACCTCGAGGAGAAATGCGAAGAACTGAGAAATGATTAATCTTAAAATTGTTACGTAATCGATAAATACTTCAAGAAAGCCTGCAGCTTCCAGCATAGGTCCTAGAACAAAAGGAGATTCTTAACTTTGCAGATGAGGAGTTCTGCAAAATATTTCAGTACTGTTTAGTACTAATGTGAATTCAGTAATGTGGTGCTAATATAACAATGGCAAAACCTTGGTGTAGCTTTTCTCTGTTTGATAAAGAAAACGATTTAATGAGAAATTAAAGATTTATTTAATTCGCTGTTGAAATGAGAACTGAATCTTGGCAATTTTATAAGCATCTGATTCCTTGTACGCAAATAATTCACAGGATTTTGCATGTAACCTTCTGTAACAGGTGGTAACGCTCATCTCACTTAGCTGCATGGTGGAGGTTAGGGGAACTGTACCAAGGATTTGCTGTGTTTTAATTTTGTTAGCATGTCTCAAAAGTGCTGAGACATTGGGGAGGAAACAGAGGATTATGTATCTCATTAAATACTCATAAAAACCATTTGCAACAGTAACTGAATTTTTTGGATTTAAATGTAAGCATGCCATTTTATTAAATTTGCGTACACATTTTGGCCACATTAATGTGGCATTTAGGAAATAGCTGCATGTTTACTGTGCGTACATTTTTAATAGTATTTTTTTTTTTCACTTTCATGAACTTGAACTGTGTTTATGCTGCTTTTGCATGCTTCTTAATGTTCCATATGTCTTGGCATTTTTTTTGACATATTATATTATATATATATGTGTGTTCCACAGTTGGTTTAGGTTTGTACAGACCACTAATATTTTGGATAATTATTAGTTTTAAATTTTATTTTAGTTAAATTGTATTATCTGTTATATATATTTAATGAACTAGAAACAGTAAGTTTTGTTTTTAGGATAGGAAGTTAAAGGAATGGATTGAGGTGCTGGAATAATTGCGTATTATTGTGAGAACAAAAAGTCATCGGTACTGAAATTTAAGAAGTGTGTTCACTATTTAACGGTTGAGGTAGTAACATTTATTGTTGCATCTGGTGCTGTGACGGAAAGTAGGTTAAAACTGATCACGTTGATTTGGGAAGAAGTCTGACTTCAGAGGATGGGATAAAAGAAGGAATTTGGTAAATCCGAACGCCGCCTGACTGCTACAGCATATCCCGTGGCTATACAGCGAGGTTGTTTCTGATAACAGTGCAGTCATATTTCCTTATCCAAGGTCATGCCCTTTTATGTATTTTCTGTAATGGACCATTTTCTGTTCTAGTTATTATGGTTATAAGTATGTAACTGCGCTTAGTTATGCAGATATGTATCTAGAGTTTACAAACTGTGCCAAACTGTCAAAGATAGATCAAGAGTGCTGTTCTCCATTCAAGTGACCGCAGGTGGTGTTTGCCTTGATATCTAAGCACTGGATAGCACTGCACATGGAAATCCTTTGTATTCCTTTTTTTTTTTTTTAATTTTTATTATTTTCTTAATTTTAGTTTTGTTTTTCTTTTTTTTTTTTTAATCTGTAGTTATTTCCTACATTTAAGCTTGGTGTTCCTATATTTACTGTGTCATGTATAGTGTAACTGTAACACAACTAAGATGTCAACACTGCCATGTTAATGTCAAGAATTATTAATTTGTACTTTCAGTTCATGAAAGATTTTGGATTTGTATTTTTAAATAAAGTTTTCATACTTTGTCCTGTTGATATATATTATATATGTACCTTGATCCTGATTTTTATCATGTATGTTGTACAGCTGTCTTGACAAATGATACATTGCGCAGTCTGTCAATGTTGTGGCAAATGGATAATGAATGATTCCTGAAGTATAATTATGGTCCCCTCTTCCAGAAGTATGCAACAGTTGGCTTCCATTTCTGGAGCTTACGTATCCATTCCAGTAAACTGTATTCACACAATGTTATAGCTTGTTTTTCAAGTTGTTTGCATCTTAATATTTTACGCTACACTTGTGTGTGTGTGTGTGTAAGATTGCTAAGATTGTAGACTGTGAAGGAACACTTCTTAAGTGAAGCATACTGTCAGAACAGTGCCAACAAAGAACAGTGGTTTAATATGTCACAAAATTCAGGTTCTGCAAACAAAAGGGTGTGACATCAGACTTCCCTCCCCCTTCCACCATTGTTTTACTGTTATGGTGAGAGATGCTGATACTGCAATTAAATATGAAATAAGATTCCCATATGCACTAATATGTATGGTTGTAGCAGCACCATCATTGCTGTTGCTCTGTTAACTTGCAGCTGCTGCATTTAAGGGGTATCAGTAGTACCTGTGTAGCCATATTTAATATCTGAGTGCTTCAGCCTGTATCTACATCTCAACAAGTGGCTGGGGCAAATAAAGAGCCCTGAATACTTGACTAGTCTCAGAAGTTGACTTGCAAGACCTTGTGATGAAATTTTTTGCAGTAGCAAGCAACTGACATTGTCTGAGGCTTTAGGATTCACATTCCTATATGACATTCCAGGTAGTTCCCTGTGCTAGTCTATAAAGCTTACACCTGGGGGATCTGGTGTAGGTCCACATTCTCTGCATGTGTGTACACAAGGTACAGTGATCTGTAAGTATACCCATCACAGTTTTCAAGTCAGGCCTTTTGAGGCTCAAAATTTGTGTTGTGTTTTCAGAAGGTCTTTGAATCATCCCCTTAAAAGGGAATGAATATGGTTTAAGCATAATTTTATTTTGTTAGAGCACATTTTGGGAAGGGCAGAGATGGACTGTATTACCAAGTTTTGCCATTCAGCATATTGTGTTTCATGAGTGTACAATGAAGACAGTTTTGGTGAGAGAATCTGAAGAGAGATGGAAGACTTGGGTGTAAATTGGAGAATAAGAGTAAGATGGTTTGCACTACAGTAGGGAACGGAGGGCATGGTCTGGGTTCATATGGTTGAGGTTAGGGACTTCAAACCTTCAAGGTCATAAAACGTGAGGGGTTTCTTGAATATATAGGTGGCTTTTAGATTTCAAAGAATAATTTTGCTGGGTACTGGTCAGTAAATAATTACCTTTCTGATTTGTTCAATTTTACAAATTTGGAGTATTGGTTTATTTTTGATAGATTTGTGACTGAATGTTAAACAGCCCATTAAAATTCTGTATTTACTGTGTCATGACAAATGTAACAATTCAGAATGGGAGATTTTAAATCCTGTATTGCTACAGGACAATGTTTGTGCAGATGGACATTGTGCATACCATAGTAGAAGAGTTTTACATTGTGAGAAAGAAATAGATGAAACCAGGTTTTGTGACATTCTGCACTACAGACATGATCAATAAGTAATGTAGGACTAGACCAGCTGCTATTTGGAGATACTTTTGATATTATTCTGGAAATACGATAATATCAGTAAAAGTGGCAACAGAGCTCAGAATGGACACACAAGGATACTGAAACAAGCACTAAGTATAAGCCAAAATGGGGAAGAAACAAAATGATGCCCAAAGGAAAGATGGAATCACCAACTTTGCATTGAGGGCTAAGAACAGGCACTATGTTTAACCTTTCAGATTTGATGGTGATGATGATGATGATTAAATTTGATGGCTTGTAATGATAGTGTTAGTTAATGTCAACATTTAACCCTTATCCTGCTAACGTGGAGAATATGGTGAACCCCTAATAATGCTAACAAATGGCAGATGGGATTTAACTCGGTGTTTAAAGGGTTAATGACAGAATTTATACATTACATTTATGACTAATTTAATCACAAAAGATTTTAGTGCAAAACTATGAGTGTTTGGTTCCCTTCAGTTTTTGTTTTGTCAGCTGGACTTGACCTTGGTAGAGAACTGTTATTACAATATTTCTGAGTCCATCCCATGGCAATCTGTCTCATCATTGACAGGGGAAATCTTTGTGATTGGTCCATTCACATAAGATATTAACACACATCAGTGGGGGGCAGGAATGTCAATGAAAGTACATTTTGGGTAATTATACATACTTAAGGTTGGACATTGTCCAGTGTGTGAGGTACACATAATGCTTTGAAGAGGGTTGTGCTTCTATTATCATGTAAAAGGAACATGAACCACATTCTGTTGGATCCATTAGATAACAAATCTCCATCTCTGTTCTAGGGGTACATTAGCTTAATGTAATAGATGCAAGAGGCTTGGTGCTACAGTAGTACCACTGCCTGATGATGAAAATGGCCAGCTTTCAAAATATCACCTACATAAAGTAGGCATGTACCTGAGACAATAGACAGTAGCCAATTGATATTGTTCTATTCAATCAGTGCCACAGACATTCAGAGAATCATAACTATAGGTATTCACATGTCATTTGCATGCATCATTTCCAGTTCTGTAAATAATTATCAGTTTACAAGCAAGGTAACAAGAACAGCAGTCTTGGTATGTGTCAGGCCTGAGAGTGAAGGTGAAGTTGTCACTGCTCATGTCATAAGACGTATCTAGATGTTTGAAACAGACTTTACACAAATTTGTTGGCTTTGCACTCACCACAATTCAAACAATTTTTGTTTGTAGACAATATGTTTTTATTGTAAGATGAATTCCCCCCCTAACTGTCCCCAAATTCTTCCACATTTTATTATAGGGAAAAATAGGCAAAATAAATTGCTTTGGAAGTTTCAGTGCTGATGTGAAACATAGATCTAACTGCATATGTACTCCACCTATTCCACAGTACAACATAATCATTTTTTTCAGCATGATTCTTCCAATTCACAGCACATCAGTTACAAAGTATATGGAAGCAAATATTTAAAATCCACAGCTCCCATGTGGACTTGACTAGGTTACTGGGTGAACGACCGAGGACTCTAAGGTAAATTCCCAGCAAAAGCAAGAGATTTGTCCAGCTGTTGGCCCCACTCAGCTTGCAATTCAGTGAGTATCAGCAACTTACTCCAGGGGTAAAGTTGCTGGGGTTAGGCAGTGATCACGCACCTCTACCCATTGCCGTGGTTGAAAATGCGTGGGGCTACATCCCCACTCCCCCACTGACCTTCATGGCGTAGTGCCTCATTAAGCGCGGTCCAGTTCACCCTTCGTACTGCGTATGACTAACATTCCAGGAAACAATGTTGTTTATCAATAACCTCTCAGAATGCTTATAATTATAACCAGAGTATCAATATTCAAAATGGAACATGCAATTATATTTCTTTCACTTTACAAGAATATCGTGATACAATATGTTTCATATATGACGTGTTATATTTCATAATTTATTTTCCCTCCCGCCATCTTTACTTCCCTCCCAAGCCAAGCGACCAAAGCTGGTCGTAACCCTATATTTGATCGATAGATGGCGCGCCTCGGCGCCATGCATTTTAAATTTAGAATTTCCTATTGGCCCGCGAGACCCACGTGACTCCTTTCATACGTGCGACATAAGTTTCGTTTGGCGGGTACAGCATAGCGTTGCTTGGAAGTTGGCATAGAAAGACGTTGCAGAATGGTAAGTATCAAGAAGTTTATATGGTAAATATTAGGCATCGGTGTAATATTTTAGCACATTCGTTTTCTGCATGTCCTGAACTATTGACTGGTGAAGTTTTGAGGCGCTAGCTCGAAAATTAACCGTATATTTCGGCTTTTTTAGGCTGGTGGAAAAGCGGGGAAGGACTCCGGGAAGGCGAAGGCAAAAGCTGTGTCTCGTTCAGCGAGAGCCGGGTTGCAGGTAAGATACGGTTGCGAAGGAGCGAATGAAGTGCTGTATAATATTGTTGTAAGTTGCGTACCATTTTCTTGTTCAGGAGTGTTTATAGATTTCTTGTGATGTTTGTTGACAATGAGTTTTCAGTGAAATAGTGAATTGTGACACTGTCATGTTTTGTCACTGTGGTTGTGAAGACGTCGATCATTTGTCTGTGTATTTTTATTTTCAGTTCCCTGTTGGACGAATACATAGACACTTAAAGAATAGAACAACAAGTCATGGACGTGTAGGAGCAACTGCAGCCGTATACAGTGCAGCAATTCTGGAATATTTAACAGCTGAGGTAAGGTGGTGCAATCAAGATGGCTGCTAGTGTTTGTGTATACAACTTCAAGTACGAAGCAAACATTTTTAAGAACGCTTAGATGTAGTGGTGATAGGCGGTGTAAGTGGTATGTTTGTTAAAGTTGACTATTTCCAAATTTCGGCAAAATGTGTTTTCTGTGTGACATGGCATTAGAAGTATAGTTAGCGGCATGTAAACATCATGGTGTTTCATTAAGAATTTAATTTTGGCGGTAGTGATTTTAAATGTTGGTAGTGTTAAAATCATTACAGACAAACCGTTTGTGAGGTATTATAAATGTTCGTGTTTGTGACATTATTATTCAAGTTGGTGCAACCTCGTAGGTTCTCGAGTTGGCTGGTAATGCTTCAAAGGATTTAAAAGTGAAGCGCATTACACCCCGCCATCTCCAGTTGGCCATCAGAGGTGATGAAGAACTGGACAGTTTGATCAAAGCAACCATTGCTGGAGGAGGTATGTTAAGATTTGTTATGCCTGTGATGTGAAGGTGCATGTTCTAAGAATGTTTGGCGCATCACATGCATTGGTTGTATATGCAGTATTAGTATCCAGGTTTCAGGAACTGAAACATATTGAAGGTTATGTTAATGTCGTTACTGACCCATTTTGTGGTTCAGAGTGCTGGTGCATATGTGAGGGTTAGATGGTTATGTCTGCTGACAAATTTAGCCCCGGCTCGTTGATAACTGCGTAGCGCCTAGTAGTTGTTGAAGGGGAAACGTAGAACCCATTCAGAAACAAGGAGTCTTAGTTGCACAGAGACTTTGGGCCTTACGTAATGTCATGTAACGAATGAAGTATGCAGTAAACTTGCCATTGTGTAGATGGAATACTCTGCATCAATTGTCTATGGAATTGTTGTGTAAGACTTGACAGAAATTGCATTCAGAATTGTGGTATATTCCTTTCAGATTTATGTGAATTTAAAAAGATGCATATAAAAGACCCCCTACATAATTTTCAGTTTTCAGGAAAATGCTAATGCTAAACATACTTGTGTGTGTGATTATAAAGTAACTCCTTAATTCTCAATTTTGTATTTGATTATACACAGTGTTGTGGGTATATTTATGCGTTATGTAACTCGTGCTGCTATTCATGCAAGGGTTCACCAGCTCAGAACCAGTTGGATAAAGGTTTATTTATCTGTATGATACGGACTAATCCTACTTAGGAGGAGAGACATGTTTATTAAGACGAATAGTATTTTTCCACATCAGAAACCAAACCATCTTTCCTTTTGTACTCCTTTTCAATTTTCCTGGCATGGGGCGAACCTTTTGTGCCTTGTCGATACTGGGACATATGCCTGTGTGAGTCGGTTAACGCACGTTGGTTTGGCAGAGTCCTACACGTGCTGTTCTCTGTGATGTACCATTTTACTGTGACCCACATTCGTGCAGAGGTGGTCTTAAGGGCCATGTTACAGCGTGCATGTAGAATTGGTGAATTATGTAGAATTCTTGTTAGGTATTATTCCTTTCTCTTTGTGAAGTTGATTGTTTTAATTAACAGTGCTGTCATTTGCTGTAATTATGTAGTGTCTGTGGTAGATGGTTGAATCCATTGGTCATTGGCGGAATGATACTGGAAAACTACACAGATATAAAGTTATCCCAGTGCTACTTTATCCGCCACAAATCCACGTGGCCACAATCACCTGATCCATGGCATGGTGTCTGTGAATTGGTGAACTGCCCTTTTTCCCTTGTCATTAGGCATTTGGTGACACCTTGCGTTTGAAGCCATGATGACTTCATGGTGTATTTACCTCAGCAGTTATCCTTCTGTACTGCAGCAGGGCAGTATAAAGAATGACGATTTATATGGCAGGTTGCCCAAAAACTCTTCTTTAATAACGTGTTTTATGAAATTGTGTGCATATCTGGCTGTGGAACTTGCCAGGTGTTCCACCGTCACAGGAGTTAATTTTCTTGTGTATTGAACTACAGGTGGTTATATAAAATTAAACTGTGAACATTATAAAGATATGTCAGTAAGTAGCACAACATATTTTGGTCTGGAATATGACGTTCAGGTGACCGTGCATCGTGATAAATTCTCACAATAAAACCAACTAGATGCACTAATTTCTCAAACTTATTTTTGGAATAAAACTACATGTTTCCCATTAGGAGTTTTTCACTGTACACACAGCAGTGGTATGTGTCATACAAGATTGCTGACATCCTGCTCGCAAGCTGTCAGCACATATACCATTGCTGTGTGTACAGTGAAAAACTCATGATGATGGACAGAGGAACTATCCGAAATATGCAGAGTTTTATTCCAAAAATAAATTTGGTTAGTTATTGCATGTAGTTGGTTTTATTGTAAGGGTCTGGAATATGCCAAGTTCCTGTTGTGTTAGTGCTGTATTCCTTTATCTTCACCTCCATTGGTCAAGGGCAGACCCTAGTGCCTGTATATAGGCTGCAGTTTTAAACATTTAGTTTGATGAAGTGCAGAAATAAAGCCGGTTTCATTTTTGCATCATTCATGTGTCACTTCTTCCTCTATATTTGACATTTCTATATTTTAGCTGAATCTTAGGATATCGGTAACAGTGTATAATGTGGACAGATAGTCTTTGGGTTATTATCTCAACCACAGCATTGCTGATTGTCATGGTCATGTGGTGTGCATGCCGGCCTTTGCATCTTGTATGTGCTATGGTCGGTTTTTGGCACAGGGACCTGATAGTCTTTTTGTTTTCCTGTAAGCAAGCAAATATTGGAATAATAGATTATGTCAACCTGTTAGGAATGGATGGGACAGTACCCCATTGAATATATTTCCTTGTCTGAAAGGGAAAACATTCTGCGGTGGGCATTTAAATTGAATAATGCACTGCTTGCACCAGAAGCTGGACATTCAAAAGTTTATTCTAAATGTTAAGTACGCTTTTGTCTAGTTTTTCACAATTATTCTGTCATATAATCTTCATAATTAAACTTGAACATTCCCATGATATTGAAGGCACTTACCCCCACTTTCATTCCAATTAACACGGATTAATTATTGGCCTGGGCTTTTGGTCTGTTTTCAAAGCACTTAAATTTTGAAGATCAGGATGACTGAAATTTATGCAAGTGTTAACAAATATACTATAACAGAGACAATAAGGTTAAATAGATTGTGTTGGTTTGGGCATGTTCAGAGAATGGAAGAAAATAGAATCCCTAAAAGGGTATTATATATGAATTTGGAAACAGCAAGATTGAGAGGTAGACCAAGAAATAGATGGCAAGATGCGGTGAGAGAGGATGGAAGAATAGTTGGTGGAGAAGGGTGGCAGGAAAAAGTACATAACAGAGAGGAATGGAAGAAGTCCGTGAGAATGGCAAGGAATCGTCAAATTCTGCACATGCCAATGGAATGATTGCAAATGACTGAATATCCAGATGTGTAAGACTTCAAATTACAAGTAAAGGGATGGGTTAAAATCATCCCATGTACTGCACTTTGTTGTGTATCCCATTTCTAACTACTGTTGTGCATGAATATGGTTGACTGGATGAATCAGTTTGATGTGGTTATTCTTGTTGCAGGTGTCATTCCACATATCCACAAGTCGCTGATTGGGAAGAAAGGTTCACAGAAACCGGCATAATTGCGGTTCCTAAAATAAGTGCAGTTCCATTTTTTGTAAGGACAAAGACCATGATTGGTGGCTGTCTTGGCCCAAGGAAGATAAAAAAGAAGACTGTAATTTTGCAAAGTGTTTTCTTGTGAGGGCAATTTTTTTTTTTTTTATTTTGTATGCACAGTGTCGGGGATATGTATGACAGGGCGGGGTGCTGCAAATTTGGCAACGTCTCCCAAGTCACCTTTCATATGAATAGTACCAACATAATATTTCTTCTTTTTGACAGAATTTAGTCATTTCATAAGTCTTGCTGATTCGACCAGCGGTCGTTTTCCCCAGTTTTTACCAGTTAACTTCTTTCGGCATGACAGCATCACTTATGAAATCCTGAGTGACGTCAGTGAACTGTGAGTGCTAAAGAGTTTTTAAAATTGAATAGTGTTACCGACTGAGAGGAGAGTGTCATATTTTAGTGTGATATTCACACCATTTGTTCCCCCTGTGAAATATAATTTCAAGTTTTCTCCCTCCTTTTATTTCTTTCTTTTTCTTATTAGATACTCGTATAAATTCATTCATTACATGAGTTAATAAATGCTGTTAAAATTGTCTTAGTATTATGTCTGTAGGAAATATATTCATTTCATAATAAAGTTTCATTTTTATTAAATTGTGATTGTATGTTAACCTTTAGATGCATAACGTCAACTGTAGTTGACGTACCGCACCGCTAACCTCCAAAGTTACATTTTATATATTTACTCAACAAATATAGGTACTGAATATTTTAAACATGGTATATACTCTCTGTTTATTTCTCTTCAAAATGCAGTTTGTTTCATAATTCTAACTTATTTGGTTCTTGTATTATTCACATTTTATAAATAGGGTGTGCTAAAATTAAAAAAATAATTCCGGCGCCAAAAGGTTAATCCTGTGGTGGTAGTGGAAAAAAGAAATGCCCTCAAAATTTTTTTTTGGTAAGGATGGAATACTATTGTTTCAAAAGTGAACAGTTATAGTTTAAAACAAAAGACCAACTTGATGTCACTTGCTATTTTTATTTCACTTCTTATGTGGTATCCGTGTAGCAGGCTGAAGCCTGCTACACGGATATCACGCCAACCCAACCACACCAAAACTCCAACACATATCGAACCAAGAACACACGACCAATGTGGTAATTCAACAGAATAGTTGTAAGCTCCTGATGATGGGTATGTTAATGTCCGAAACATGTTGAGCACATAAGAAGTGAAATAAAAATAGCAAGTGACATCAAGTTGGTCTTTTGTTTTCAACTATTACAATGATGCATGGTCCAATAAACATAAGATGAACAGTTATATCATGGTGGTTCAGCCTACACTCGGATATCACATCACCAACAGACAATCCCGCTACATAAAATCAGCACGCCTCAAGTCAGCCTACACAACACAACAAGTACTCGCTAGCTCCTGAAGATGGACGTATTAATGTCTGAAACATGTTGAGCAGTAGATAATAAAGCAAGTGTCATCTAGTTGGTCAA
>Ga0123352_10016627_pt1 | contig 11723 bp, 8 predicted proteins | sample TergutLab28metaG_FD_89700 | JGI IMG/M metagenome (GOLD analysis project Ga0123352, IMG submission 89700) | Labiotermes labralis P1 segment gut microbial communities from Petit-Saut dam, French Guiana - Lab288 P1 | ecosystem: Host-associated > Arthropoda: Insects > Digestive system > Gut ...
TACGGGAGATGAGACCTGGTGTTTTGCATATGACCCCGAAACAAGGCGAGAGAGTTATGATTGGGTTGGTGAGACATCCCCTCGGCCGAAGTAACTGGAATTCCAAAGGTCCCTCATCAAGATCGTGTTGACAATTTTTTTCGACTCTCAAGGCGTAGTGCACAAAGAATTCGTACCAAAGGGGAAAACGGTAAATGCAGAATTTTATAAAGCAGTAATGGATCGCCTGCTAAAGCGCATTCACCGGGTTCGTCCAGCTAAGTTTTGCTGTCGAGATTTTTTCTTGTTGCACGATAATGCGCCAGCCCACAAAGCTGCAAGTGTTTGCCAATTTTGACCCAAAAAATATTACAACCCCTTATCAACCCTCGTACTCTCCAGATTTATCTCCGCCAAACTATTTTCTGGCCCCCAAGTTGAAAATGAAGTTAAAATGACTCCACTTTGCGGATGTTGCTGAAATCCAAGAGGCCGTAACTGATGAATTAAAGGTCCAAAAGGCGGAATTTTCGGCAGCTTTTCAGAAACTGTACGACGGCGCAAAAGCCTGTATATATGTCATTGGAGCTTATTTTGAATTAAAAAAAGGTATGTGTCCTCGATTTTTAAAAAAATCAGCCCTACAACATTTGGAGCGCACTGTGTATCTGAAAGCATTGTACGTAACGTTGGTTAATAAGTAAATAAAATGTACGTACTTAACGTAACGTAATTAAAGTTCTTGGTGCTGTGCTGCGAGAGAGGTAAGGATTGCGTATAGATTTTTTAATAGATTATCTCACATTTATTACAGGTTATAGCGCTCATAAAATAACAGTAGGACGATAAAATAGGGTAGAATGAGTTTGCGCACAAAATGTAAGTTGGAAACTTCCAGAGAAGAGAACGCTTGAGACGTGTATTTGCGCGTAGGAGGTAATACTGGAGTAGATCTTGAATAAATACGGTTGGTATAGTGTGGACTGGATTCATCTGGCATGTGGTAGAGTAGCAAAATTTTGTTAACACAAGAATGAACCTTAGGGTTTCTTAAAGGGCAAGTAATTTTTGACTTATTTGAGCACGTGTCAGCTTCTCAAGGACTGCCTTGCCTGCGGTTCATGAAACTGTACAGGACAACTTTTTATCGTCAGATTTTCAGTGTTTAAACTGCCAGTTACTCGGAAAACATTTGTGTACTCCAGTCTTGCTGCAGATTGCTGCTGCTGTGTGTGGCCTTTGTTCTGGATGGTCTGAAAACCACAAATCAAGGCAGGCACGATATGTATGAGGATGTTTTTTCCTTATGTGTGGTTTCAGGCGAAGGCATTTCCGGACATTTTATTGGATAATGAAGCTTCCAGTACCTCAGACATGGGTGCTCTTAATAACGCAGCTGTTTGTCGGAATTCACATCCCGCGTGTTACATGCGATGTTGCATGATTTTCAGCATTGTCAGTTGTCAGCGCAATGCACTGCGAATCTTTGCTGCAACACGCTTTCCATACATTCTTCCCTTATTGTCATAGAAAAGTCAACTACGCAGAACAGGAAGCGTTAATACTGTTCTCCGGGCGCAATTCTCATAATACAGTGGTTAGCGCCGTGTTTCTATGTATATGGCAGATGCCTCAGGGCTTCGCTGGAAAGACGATGTCGAAGAACACTTGTAGGCCTATACCAGTGTTGCGTCGGTGTATGCTGTATTAGTTCTTGCAACTCCTGCGATGACGCTGGACTTCATCAGACCAAAGAAGAGGCCATATTTCAATTGTAAAGCGTGAATATTTCTGACAAGCCCATTGTAGAAACTGGATCTGCAGTTTGAGGATGAGCAGCACAGATATCTTTGTACGACAAAACTTTGGGATTTTAGTGACAGTAAGAACGGACGCTTTAAAGGCAGCATTTTCTTGATACACCTGACAAAGTGGTCGTTTTATACTCAGTTCGAGTTGTGTTTAGAAGTCTTGCGAGTGTCTGGAATCTTCGTTACAACAAACAACACGGCTTGTGACCACTCAGACGCGCTGTTTCTCGTGTTTGTTAAGTTCGCGCGGATACTGACGATACAATTTACGAACATACGGATTTGCCATGAGAGCTTTTCTAATGTACAGCATATCTCAAGAAGAACATGTTCATTACAATAGAGTACGCTGTCATGTGACGTAGATTGGTTACATACGGTACAAACTTTGTAACGATTGGCAGCAGCTAACTGCACGACCGGACGTATGTGTAGGCGACTATTTATTTTGGTGAGTGCATGAGTCACGCTGACCGCCTACTGGCTGAGCGGTTGTAACAAAATACCGCAGTTGTTGGCATAGCCTTTTGTACATTCAGAAATTTGCCTGGGGGAATATAAAAAATAAGAATATCGGGGAAACATTGATTTCAGCAAACAGATTTTTAGAGACTGTGTTTATAATCCTGCGCAAGGACAGGTGCAGTTCTTCGGAATATTTGTTCGAACATTTGGAGGAATGAGTATTATGGAGACGTGCGTATGGAAATATGGTGCGAGGGTGTGGAATTAATTTGTCTGGCTTCGTTTAGGGAGCAGTGGCGGCCTCTTGTGAACACCGTAATGAGCCGTAGCAGAATTTTTGAATAACTGAGGGTCTCTTGGGTTCTGAAGAGCGACCCTGTTCCATGGAAGTAGTTTATAAATTTTAGGCGCGTTCGCAAAATTGCGATAATCTTCCGCATGGAACTCGCATCCCACTGGGCGGATTTTCATGAAAGTTTATGTATAAGTATTTTTCGGAAATCTGTCATTCAAATCGGACAAGAACAATGTGTCCTAATGTTTCATGAAGATGAACGAGCACTTCACGGGAAGACCAATATAATTTTTGGTCATATCTCGCTCAATTCTTCTTAGTATGAGAAATGTTTCAGACGAAAGTTGTAGAGAAAATCAAAACACCTTTCATTTTCAGTAATTTTTTTTTTCCCCAGAAAATCTTACCGTTTAAGAGATGACGTGAAAAAATATAGTAGAGCCGGCTACAGTATGGCACTTACGCTTTGCATTATTGTTTTTCCATTGCTGCATTATACGTACGTTGCCTGTCTGGTTTAAAACAGCCACTTTGCTGTCATTGCTCGCTTCTAGACACGAGAAAGAATATCTTCTCACATTACCACTGTAAAAAAAACTGAAACACAACAACTTTAACTCGAGATAATTTGAGGGTATTTTTCACGCTGAAAATGACTTTCTTCCCTCACTGCTACGTAAGACACCAGGCCGTGACTTAATAAATAAATTAATATACAATGTAGGGCTAAGGTCTTATATTAGGCTCTGGTCTTTGACTCGCCGCATGCGACCTAAGGGTATCCTTTCCGCATCCCTGTTTTGAACAGTATAGGCTCCAACATCTGCCCCTTAGCGGTATTTATTTTAATGTGGGATGCTCCGAAGATGTAGGTATGTCGTCTGTCCTACTTGAAGAACACGGTTTACCTTTCACTTTGCCCGTGTTTGGAAGAAAAAAAGTTTAGACACATGGCGAAGTGACGTTGTTTACGTGTTACGTGACGTGACAATAGATGCTAATTATGGCAGTGCTTCGATAATTACAGTTAATTGTAGGACTTCAACGTAGTGTTTGTCTGTTGGTAGATACGGTATTTTAAAGCAGTTGTGTCATCATTTTCCGAGTATTTCCGATGTCTTTTCACATAGAAAAAACGTAGTGGCGCATTTTAAGTTGCTCTCCGATAGATGTAGCGGATGTACAGTATTCATCTCTTTGTTCTTGGTTTGTCACTGTCGCTTTGCGGAATGAAAGTCTGAATGAGGGGTGTCTGTAATGGATTAGAAAACCCCACCGCGAAGAAACCACGTGAGAATGAGGAAGGTGGGAATTGAGAGCTGAAGAACATCTGAAAGTGTATTTATAGTTGCCTCCCAGGACTTGAAAATTCGACGGAGATCAGTAACCTCAAAAAAACTAAGAACTGTCCAATGCCATTTTATTAATCTTCAGTTGTCCCCAAGCCTCTCCTTACTCCGGACTATATATTGGACTCCCATTATTTTCTTTAGTGTCTCCATTTGAGGTATGGTACAACTGCCCATGCCAGGTCCAGTTCATGATCATTTTGCATGCAATTCGGAGTTGGTAGATTGAAACTAAATAATTTACAAACACTACCGGCACCAACAAACGCACAGTTATATATTATGTATTGCACCGTTAATATGCTCCTGCATTTTTCGGCGCAGTTACCATCCTCAGGAAGCTTACACAAGTGTTGCTAAAACGTGCAAAAGTAAAATAATTTATAATAATCATACATATCTGATGTGCAGGATTTTGTTAAAATATACAGTGTTTGCAAATCGATTCACACTGCACGGAATGAAATGTATGAAAATGACACTAATACATGAAGCGAAATCGTCCTTGAGAAGATAAGAGTCGCTCAGTTGGTCAAGCACTTACACAGATGTTAAGGAATCTGAGGTTTTATGACCGTATTCACGAGATTCTACCCCTGTACGCTATCCTTATCCAGATGAATCTAGTTCCTGAGCGGAGACAAAGTTAAAAATCGGTAATCAATCATCGCAGCGTTTGTATAAAACATCATTGAAGTTACAAATGAGTTTATAAAACTATTATATTATTTTAGTGTAGTCCTTTTTTTTTTGTTCGATTTATCAGAGGTTAACACGAATTACTTTTCCAGTTTGAGAACCGGTTTATTTAAATGGGTGTGTTGGTAGTTTTTTTTTTTCCCCTCCCTCTCGCGCGCTTAAAAGTGAACCTGTTTGGTTTCCATGGTCATTGAAATTTTAAATAGCTGTGAGTTCGCAATTCATGTATTGAGTCACGAACTCGTAGGCATTGTGTATTGTCTTGTGCCAGGGGACTTCAGTCTGGTGTAGTAGCAAGCGCTAAAGTCGCGCGTTACCACACTAGGCAAAACAGCAAAGAACAAGAGCATGAGAGTTACTGGATGAGAGAGACAGACAGACAGGAGTATTGATAACCGAACTCTTTCTGTACAGGAGCTGCTTAAAATAGAATAGCAGTGCAGTGCAGTGCAAAATAAACAGATGTTTCCACCATGTGGTAGGAAATGGACTCACGCAAAAAGCAAGAACAAATGCTTCTTGTAGATTCTTCCTAGAATGTGATATTTTTGTAGTTTGATAGACAAATGTCACTGTTTCACATGAACCTGCAGCCTCCACCTTCAGCGGCGTTCTTACACCCTGAAGATGGAAGCAGCGGTTGTCCACGAAACGTCGGTGCATATATACCAGTCGACACGGTATCATCGAAGGGAATCTTAGTCACTGTTGTGAGAGCGTCAGATCTCAAGAATCGTGTTTCTCACGTAGAAGTATTCTCAGTGTACACGATGTGCATTAAAAACCTGCATGAAACGGAACTTCGAATTACGGAAACTTATGTATGGGAAAATATCTCTGGCTGTGCAGCTACTGTTTATGTAATTTTCTCCATCCGTGGGGCACTGAAATCTCCTCACTGCCGAATTTGCCGACCAGCTCCCTTACAAATTTTACATTCGTATGAAACAATGTATGCGATTACAACACAGTTTGGTTTTCGATTTTTAATGTAGGAGAGGACAGGAATCGTATGAATTGAAATTTAATTTCATGTGTTGTATTGCGTTTGCTGCTAGCGTGAACTTGTGTAAATTTCCCCTTCCTTTCCGGGATCCAGCTGTAGGATTAGTTATATCTTTTGGCTGTTTTCGATCATAGTTCCGCTGGCTGTGTAACAGCATTAAATCTAAGACATGCTTTTTGCGGTTCGATTTTGCTCCAGCCTTATTGAGCATTACGAGGTCAAGTTTCTTTCAGCGTCTGGAAATTGAAATGATTTGGGCGGTGGCTGAAGCCAGGTCTTGGCGCGACGTGTCATGGCTCCGGGGGTCTTGTTATTTGAGTTCTGCTTCCCCTCTGCACTCCCCTGTAGCGAGCCCCAGACGAGCGCCACGGAATTTACCGGCGACGTTGCCATGGGAACCCGTTCTCAACTACTCCTCCCCCTTTACCTAACACTACTGTACGGTTCTCTCCGGCCGGAAATGTTACGAGGTTAGGGGAATGGTTTTCGATGAGGGGGAGCGAGGGACATGGGTGAGGCACAAACTTCCAAAAGGCTTCCAGCTGCAGTTCCAAATAATATGCACTCGTGTGTTGTGTCTACAGAACAATTTCAGGAATCTAGGCTAACAGATGGCAATCGGGAAATGCTGGTAACCACACGAGACAGTACCCACTAAAATTTGCTTTGCTTTCGTGTCAGTGGTTAATTATTCATTTTCTATGAGCAGTTTATGTATCGGCCTCATCTTCAAGGGTCACGTAGTTCAAGACTACTATACCTTTGAGGATGAGACCCGATAGGTTGTCTGGAAACGTCGGTACGGAATTACCACTCTACGCTGCGTAAGATCCCAGAAGAGTACATATCTCATTTACATCGCGACGGAAGCCAGAAATCACGCAAGTAACCATATCTTTCGTGTGTGCCACATGCCGTTGCATTAAAGCATTCGGTTCTCTTGTATCCCTACACTTAATCATTCAATCCATCGTATCTTTGCTTTGAACATGCAACCCCCTTGTATCGTTACATTTAACAGTTCAACCCCTGTGTTGTATGCTTAAGCTTGCAACGTCCTTGTGTCACATTTAAGCATTTAAACCCATCTTGTGTCCTTGCATTTAAACGTGCTACCCCCATTTTGTGTCCATACATTTCAACATTCAACTCCTATGTTGCATCCTTAAAACGTGGGGGTTGAACCCCCTTGTATCATTAGTTGTAACCGTTGTTTTCCTTGTTTTTAAGCACACAGCCTGCTTTTTCCTTACATTTCGGCATTTTGCTGTGCACTTGCATGTAGACGTGCAACCCCCCTTGTTTTATCCTTACATTTAAACATGCAACCCCCTTGTATTCGTAAATTTAAACATGCAACCGCATTGCTGTATCCTACCATTGCTGTATCCTACCATTGCTGTATCCTACCATTGCTGTATCCTACCATTGCTGTATCCTACCATTGTAACATTTAATAACTGATCCCACCACTGAACGCCAAGCGCCACCACTTCCATTTCTTGTGTGTGAAGCAGTTCCACTTCTCTGCATCTCCAACATTGTTTTGGTGCATCACGTTGTCCCCACCTTCCACGCCAACTGTGAAAATTCTGTAAACTCAACTTTATGAAATAACCCCACCACCGCCACTTCCAACCGCCAGAAACAACACCAATCCCCTTTGCCCCCTCATTCACAAACTTCCCTCTCTGTCACTGGACCCATTTCCACAAACTGTCCTGCACATTTAATTATGTTTGTTCATGAAACTTTCAGATAGTTGGTGTGGTTTCACGTTTCCATCTCCAGGGGTATATGATTTCATTTTAACATGAACTATATTTGTCACATGTAACTGTTTTTTTACTCATGTACTACCGTTATTTTTGAAGCCACTCCTCTGGCTTCACGCCCTCAGTGTAAACAATGATAGATTTAATTAACTTTCAGTGTAATACGTATTCATAATGGCGTATGGTTTGATTGCGCCCCAGATTAATGAAACTTTCGTGTGTAATATACCGATCCTCATTTCTCCATATTTTAACATACCTCTCACAACGCACTGCGCGCACTCATTTCTAAAGCAGTAACTTTTAATTCATGCCATATTGGGCTTGTTATTCAGCTGTGTTAATTTCCATGAAAGGTCAGTTACGTGATATTGCTGCCGGAATGTGGGATGATTTTAACTGCTCTTTGAAGGCTCTTGTGGTGCTTGGACTCTGGAGATTGTGGTATAGCCGTTAAGACTTATTGCTGTTTGTCCTTCAGTCTTTCTTTGCTTTTCCTTCCTGGTCCCTTTTACGGGTGTTTTGCCAACGAGATTAGGCGGATGCTGCACGATTTTTTTTTGGGGGGGGGGAAGCCTTTACAGTCCTGAAGGGAGGATGCCAGGTCGACACACAATCGAATCAGGACCTTGTGTGCCTCTACCAAAACGTGCAGCACACATATCTTCTTCATTATGTGCATCTAAATTAGCGTCAAGCTCGCCCCTGATCATGCGTTCAGTGAGAGATGAAAACAGTTGCGTAAAACATCAGAGAATGTTCCCTGTGAATAGTTCCATGAATGTATGCCAGAAAGTGGGGGCTGTAGTCTGTACGAGGTGTACCTTGCGTATTGAACTATCTGGCCATCGGCGATCATTTTCAGAGATTGTGAGCCTTCTTAATGTCGTTAAGGGAAGAAGCATGTTTAGCAGTGTCTGCTTTTCGAAGAATTGATCGATTTTCACGAAATGTGGTATCACTAGAGTCTGACTGCCATATCATGCCCTTAGTTCCCTGCGATGAGTAACAGCAACATGGCGGAAATTGGAGCGACAGTGGTGTCGCTTAATTTGGCGTATTGAAGTAAGTTATGGTAGTGGGCCTTACGAGAACTGGACTCTCGTTTGCTCTTTAATGTCAAATATCACTGCGGGCATTTTATTTTGCTGAAGGTGTGAGGACGATATGCGTGAATCTGAGGTGACATCGTCCAGTTAAGTGATGTGTGTGAAATGTTTTTACGTCAACATGATGACTGCACGCAGCTGTGTCTGTCTTACCAGAAATGTCGTTTTCTGTAAATCATATTCTATAATCAGGCGCGTTCCAGGATACGATATCTCGTTCTGAGATTGTGATAGGACAGCCATCTGCAATTAAACGTTTGTCTACGTAATATGTAACATCAGTTCTGTATTTAATGCCATTCAACAAATTCGGCGTGACAGTAAAAGATTCCAACGGGTTCCTTGTCACGTAGCAAACACTTGTGACTTCAAATGCTTTATGTACACAAATTAATCTTTCCTACTTACATCTGTGATTTTAATATCATTTCTATAAAGTTTGGATACAGCCACCAGCCAGAACATCATTAACTGGGGCATTTAATATAGTTTTATATAAATTCTGTATTATAGAAGTTTTATTTCGCATTGTAATAACCATTGCAAATAATATGGAATCCCATATAACGAACGTAATTGCACTATATCATACCTTATTTTAAAAAGGTTTTATAATGTTGGCCAGATGATGGCATTTTCAGACCGAAAATTTTATTCGTACTTGAATAAAACTTGGTTGTGTTTGACGGAACTATGAAGGATAGTTTTTCAGTGTTTGTTTTACAAATTCCGTATAGACAGAATCTCTCCTTAAGAAGTTCCTTTGAAGTAATAATAATAATAATAAACAAACTGACAACTATCAGCAACAACAAACCAGTCATTATAATCCGTGATAATGAAAAGGGAACATGTATGTTAATAGACGTTGCAATCTCAGGAGACAGAAATGTGGTTAAAAAAGAAGCCGAGAAGATTCTACAATATAAAGAGAAATACAGCTCATGTGGAATGTAAAAACAAAGGTGATACCAGTAATAATAGGGGCGACTGGGACTATTTCATAGTCATTTAGAAAATACGTGAGCAACACACGAGGATAACATGACGTCAAGGAATTACAGAAAACAGCCATATTGGACACTACACACATACTTCGGAAAGTACTAATATAAAAGTACAACAGATTCAACACTGAAAGTAACGATGTAAGCACCATGTATAGTAACAGATTGGCTGCAGCACTGTATTCCCTAGGGACATAGTTTGTCTCAGGAATATAAGTATAAATACCCTGCATAAAGGAGATGATTATGATTATGATAATAATAATAATAATATGTAAAGTAGTAAGTCATTCCTTATGAGTTCTGGCAATAGCTTGATAATAAACAGATGAAACTTGTTCCACAATGAAATGCAATGTTTACGCTGCGGTACCATGACTGCAGTCTCGTAGGATGTGGTGCCAATTCAGTGGTTCATGATTTACAAGGTCCAGAAGGAACTACTGCCTCCACTTAACAGGGTTCACTCCTGAGCATGGAGTCAATATGTTCTTCTGAAACTGTAGTGACCGCCTTCCGAGTACCCGGCGTCGCTTCGTAGAAGCCAGCAGTCTTCATTCAGTTATGTCGGGGACGCTTCACATGCACAAACTTTACTTCCAATACTGCTGACATGCGACGTCTCCAGTTAGCGAGTGGAATGCTGCAGTTTGCAGGAAACCAGCCGTACACTTCTCGTGGGCTCGCTGTTGAGCGGAACAATACACAGACAAAAGCGTGTAATAATTTACAGTTACTAGTCTGTAGACAATACAAACGTCAGAGAACTTTACGAACAGGCGCAAGTCACGCTAGATTTAAGCACATCTTTCCTCGTGCTCTACAATAGCATTTTTTATCTCTATTTTTCCTTTTACTTCTTTCAACTTTCTTCTGTACTTCTCTGAAATTTCATTTGGTCCACCACGAAGCCGTGCTCCTTTCAAGAAATATCCGAAGGCAGCATAAACATTAAAATGATAATGAGTTTGTTTTTACTTTCAGCAGTAGGTTGAAGTGATTTTCGTTTTCAATTTTCTCTAGCCCAAACGTTTGCTCTTGGGTAGGTGTGATTTTTGTTATATTTCTGCGCATCGTATTTGTTTTGTCGAGCCGTAGTCCATACTTGGTCCACCATCCATGTAGAACTCATTCGTTACACAAACAAGCGCTAGCAAAGTTAGAAAAGGAAAAGTTGTGATTGGTGGTATAGTGTAAATTCAATCGGCAGTTAGTGGAATGTTGGGGAGTATGTGGAAGAGTGAAGATGAACATACTTATGGCCATTATTTTAGACCTATCCATCGTCCGGCTTTTAAAACACAGAATTTTGGGGGATCCGGTCTGTGTCCGTTGTCGGATACAAAGCTTCGTACGCCGTTGGAAAAGCCGATGAATGAGAATGTTTGTTTGTGATCGGCCTGGCGGGATAGAAGCCGGTACTGGTGGTGGACACAGATTCAGTATTCGAAACGTTATGTTTGTGAAAACCAGAGACGGTGGACAGCGTACGGAATGATAGCCGTGTCTGCAGGAAGGCACAATTGCCAGAAAAATGTAGACTTTGCATAGGTTTTGTGGTGTGAACGTACTTTTTTTTTAATGTCGAAGTAAATTATGTATTGTAAAGAAGTACTTCTGTCGACCGGAGTTTGGGATTGCTGGTTAGACAAACCAGCAGCAGGTAGACAATAGTCTTCTGGGTCGCATCTTGTTGGACAGTTATTAAATATTGATTCATGATGCACGGACCCATGTATATAAAAATCTGCCTGTGTCGGTTAATCCAATGCATTGCGAGCTTATTATTTGTACTGCTTCATTGCTTTATCTGCTGTCGATTAGATCTGTTTAAAGTAGACTTGAGTGTAAGTAGATAAGTGAAGTGATATGAAGTGTATTGATGTGGAGTGAACTGACGTGATTTATGTGAAGTGATTTTATTTTGAAGTGAAGTGAAGCGAAGCGAGTTACGGTGAAGTTCTGGGTACAAAAGTACCATGTACATTAAGGTGACCTTATACTGAGGATACTTGATTATATTGTGACTCTTTCATTTGGAAGTAACTTGTGCTGTGGTTTTAACTTGTTTTGTAATGTGTCGGTGTCTTTGTATTGTTTATACTGTGTTTTTTTTGGTATTGTTTCGTTTATGTATATTTGTTCTTAGTTTTGTCTGTACTAGTGTAAGGACTACTGCCACCGACTGACAACTCAATTGCAGTTAATAATAATAATAATAATAATAA
>Ga0123352_10016628_pt1 | contig 11723 bp, 11 predicted proteins | sample TergutLab28metaG_FD_89700 | JGI IMG/M metagenome (GOLD analysis project Ga0123352, IMG submission 89700) | Labiotermes labralis P1 segment gut microbial communities from Petit-Saut dam, French Guiana - Lab288 P1 | ecosystem: Host-associated > Arthropoda: Insects > Digestive system > Gut ...
ATACTATATGTATTCCGCTGAGACTCTTCGCTGTATGGGCGCTCATCGTCAGTATTTTGTAACGACAACGAAGAAAGGCTCAAAATTCACCAAAATACGGGCGTTCAGCTTTGTGTCAACACGTCCTAAGTAAAGCAGTACAGGAGTGAGTTGCCGTATGCAGAGTGTCAAAGCGCTTTATGACGCGAAAAAGAAGACCATTCCCGAGGCACTGAGCCTGCTTAAAGATGGGGACGCGGTTATCAGCGGGGTGGCCGCCGCCGAGCCGGTCGAATTGCTCAGCCAGCTGCACACGGTTGCCGAGCGGGGGGTTAAGGGGCTGGATGTCACCAACTGTCTGCCTTTGGCCGCCCATCCGTTCATCTTGAACGCGAACCCGGAAATGCTCACCAACAGCGGCTGGTTTTTCACCGGCCATCAGCGGGCGGCTGTCAAACAGGGCGCGGCCCACATTTCGCACACCCCGCTCCGCCTGCACAACGCGGGGGCTCGCCGGATATATGCGCTGCGGGAAGACGGGCGGCGGATCGTTCTGTTTGCCAGCTGTAGCCCGATGGATGAGCACGGGTTTCTCAGCCTTTCGCTGAGCGCTGTTTATGAGCGGGAACTGGTGGACGAGGGTGCGCTGGTCATCGTCGAAGTCAACCGCCAAGCCCCGCGCACATTTGGGGACAGTGCCATACACATCAGCGAGATTGACGCGCTGGTCGAAACCGACTACCCGCCCGGTGTTATCCCGCAGGCTTCACCGGACGAGAGGGATTTGCGGATCGCCGCCTTTGTCGCCGAGCGGATTGAGGACGGCTCGACCATCCAGCTTGGGATCGGCGGGATTCCAAACGCGCTGGCCGTCGGCTTAAAAGCCAAAAAACACTTGGGAATTCACACCGAAATGCTGACCGACAACATGGTTGACCTGGTCGCCTGCGGCGCGGTGGACAACTCTCAGAAAACGCTTTGCCGCCACAAGGTGGTTGCCACTTTCGCCGCCGGCACACAGCGGCTTTACCGGTTTATTCACAACAACCCCGCTGTACTGATCAATAAAGGCAGCTGGGTGAACGATCCGGCTATCATCGGCCAAAATTACAAGATGCAGTCAATCAACACAACCCTTGAAGTGGATTTATTCGGCCAGTGCGCGTCTGAATCAATCGGCCCGGTGCAGTATTCGGGCAGTGGGGGGCAGGCCGACACCGCCATCGGCGCCCAGCGAAGCAGGGGCGGCCACTCTTTCATCTGTCTGTATTCGACAGCCAATATCAAATGCCCGGACGGTGGCAGGCAGACTGTCTCAAAGATATCCCCCATGCTCAAAGAAGGGGCAGTGGTCACGCTCAGCCGAAACGACGTCGACTATGTAGTCACCGAATACGGGATTGTCAGCCTGCGCGGCCGCACCCTGAAAGAGCGGGCCGAGCGGCTGATCTCCATCGCGCACCCCGATTTTCGCGATCACCTGCGATTCCACGTAAAGAGGCACCCCGAGATTTATTAGGAGACGCAAACTATGTTCATTGACTTTAACGGAAAACAAATCTACGCCGAGTCCCACGGGCAGGGTACGACGATTGTTCTGCTCAGCGGGCTGATGATGTCTGTCAAGAGCTGGAGGCCGTTCATCCCTGCCCTTTCCGAGAATAACCGGCTGATTCTGCTCGACTTTCTCGACCAGGGCAAATCCAGCCGGATGTGTGAACCGTACGACATTGCGCTTCAAGTCGACGCGGTCAAACGCGTGCTTGACCATTTGGGGATTACACAGGCTGTTCTGGCCGGCATTTCTTACGGCGCGTCGGTCTGTATGCAGTTTGCGCTCAAATATCCCGAATATGTCAACCGGCTGGCACTCTTTAACTGTGTCGCTTACATTTCACCTTGGATAAAAGATTTAGGGGCAGGCTGGACAGCGGCGCGGGTCTCACCCGAAGCCTACTACCACATGACCACCCCATTTTTCTACTCGCCCGGCTTTTATAACCGCAACTTGGATTGGATCAGCGCGCGCAAAGACTTCCTTATAGAGAATTATTTTGGCGATGCCGATTTTTTGGATTCAATCGACCGGATGACCAACAGCACAAACGGCCACGACGTCCGCGAGCGGTTATGTGAGATTCAGGTAAAAACGCTGATAGCCGGCGGCCGGGATGACCTTCTCACTCCGCTGGCCGAGCAAAAATACATCAGTGAACGGATCCCAAATGCCAGCATGGTGACTATTGAAGATTGCGGCCACGCGACCATGTACGAAAAGCCCGAGTGCTTTTTGACTTTGCTGACCGGGTTCGCGAACTGCCAAGAGATTAAGCTGCAATGAGGATTTAACATGTCAAACAATATGATCGGCTATACATTTGAAGAAATCTTTGTGGGGATGAGTGCATCGTTTACCAAAACGATCACCGAAACCGACGTTACCTTATTTGCGGGCATTTCAGGCGACCTGAACCCCATGCACGTCAACGAACAATTTGCGCGGGGCACGATATTCCAAAGCAGAATCGCACACGGTATGCTGACCGGCAGCCTGTTCACCACCATCATCGGGATGTACCTGCCCGGCCCGGGCAGTATTTATCTGGAACAGGAGCTGAAATTCCTGCTGCCCGTCCGCTTTCAAGATACGCTAACCGCCACATGCACGGTCAAACGCAAGCTGGTACACAAAAAGAAAGTCATTCTCGATTGCAAGGTGATCAATCAGGACGGGGTGCTGGTCCTCGAAGGAACTGCGCTGGTCAAGCCGCCTAAAGACGCGCCCAAACCGGAGTTTGAGGTGAAGTGATTGTGCGAAAGAAAATGATAATGGCAGCAATCGCTGTGTTTGCGGCCGTGTTTATAGCGGGATGCGGCGGCGATGCGGCAGAATTGCCCGCGCCTGCGCCGGGTGAACCGGCTACGCAGCTTGTGCCAATGCCTGAATCAACGCAGGAATCGGAGCTTGAGCAGGAATCTGTACTGGAATCAGAGAATCCCCTGGCTCCTGAGAGCTGGTCTGCACACTTTGCAGCGCTGGTGGAACAGCTGGCCAAAGATGAGGGGGCTCGGTTTTGGGGAATACGCGGTATTCATCTGTTTGATATGACCGGTGACGGCGTTCCAAACTTGTTGGTTGAGGTTGGTCTTGAAATGGGTGCCGGCCCTTTTCTCTTTGTAGCGGGATGGGATGAAGTTTGGGAAACGTTCACGATGGATGACTTAGCCTTTTCCGGTTTTCCTCTGCGCTTTTTTGAGAGTGACCAAACCGGCCGGGTGATTTACTCGTCTCTTGTTTTTGATCACTTTTCGCGGGGCATCATTTATCGTGATACAAAGAGTGCTGCGCCGTTTAGAGCTGTGTTTTGTTCCGGCGCGGTTGATCATCATATTCTGCGCGAGTGGACGGGTACTGATTGGGAAACAATCGAAGAATTCGAAACAACGCAAGAATATCAAGACCCCAATGGCTGTGGCTGTGACATTCAGTTTGGCCGCAGCTCCAGCCATCCGACCATTGTGCATCTGGTTAACCTTGCATTAGAGGGATTTGCCGAAATCCCTGCGCCGCCGGTTTATTCATTCGACGGTTTAGGCGATGTGCCCACATTTTTTATACAAGAATACGCACCCGAAGTACAAGCTTGGATTTTCGAAGTGGCCGAAAACTGGGGCGGATAGGTCGAAATTAGCGCTTGACAGCCCAAACACCGGCCGTTATGATACCTGTATATCCGGACAAAATAAGCATCACGAGACTTCATGCGAACAGCGGAAAGGACGGGGCTGACACTGGATATCAAGGACAAAAACGTGGTCGAAATGCGCGGGATCACCATGATCTACCCGAACGGTATTGCCGCCAACCAGATGGTTGACTTTTCGGTCAAGGCCGGGGAGATCCACGCCCTGATGGGCGAAAACGGCGCGGGCAAATCCACCCTGATGAAGATTCTCATGGGGATGGAACGCCCGCAGGAAGGCGAGATATTTATTGGCGGCGAGAAAGTGAGCCTGAATTCTGCCCACGACGCCATTGCCAAAGGCATCGGGATGGTGCACCAGCACTTTATGCTTGTGCCCAGCTTAACGGTTGCCGAAAACATTGTGCTGGGCATTGAACCAAAACGGGGCGGCTTCTTTTTTGACGAGAAGGGCGCTGTCGAGCTGACCCGCCAGTTCTCTGAGCGGTACAGCCTGTTTGTTGACCCGGATGCCAAGATCGCCGACATCCCGGTTGGTATGAAGCAGAAAGTCGAAATTTTAAAAGCACTGGTGCGCGGGGCGAAGATTTTGATACTCGATGAGCCGACCGCCGTGCTCACCGCCCGTGAAACGGACGAGCTTTTCCGCCAGCTCACCCTGCTCAAGGAACAGGGCTTCACCGTCATCTTCATCTCGCACAAGCTGGCCGAAATCAAACAGATTACCGACCGGATGACCATCCTGCGCTCGGGCAAGTCGATGGGCGTGCACGTCACAAAAGACACTTCGGAACAAGAGATCAGCCGGCTGATGGTCGGCCGGGATGTCGTGCTCACCGTTGAGAAAACACAGGCCAGACCGACCGCCCCCGTGCTCAAAGTCCGCGGCCTGAACTACACCAACATCTGGGGCAAACAGGTGCTCAAGAACGTATCTTTCTCGGTGCGCCGGGGTGAGATTCTGGGGATCGCCGGGGTAGAGGGGAACGGCCAGAGCGACCTCGTCAAAGTGCTGTTCAACTTTGAAATCCCGGACAGCGGCAGCGTAAAGTTTGAAGACATCGAAACCATCGGAAAATCCCAAGCTGCCCTGCGCAGGCTGGGGGTCTCTTACATCCCCGAAGACCGGATGGTCTACGGCGCGTCCGGAATGGCCAACATCGAAGAGAATTTGATCTCCGACCGGTTTACACACAGGCGGTTCAATACCGGACCATTTTTTAACACGACCGCTATCCGCGAGGAATGTAACCGCCTGATTGGCGAGTTTCGGGTGCTTGCCCGCTCTCGCAAACAACGGGTCAAGATGCTTTCCGGCGGGAACATCCAAAAAGTCGTGGTTGCCCGCGAGTTTTCCTCTGACCCCACGCTGATTATCGCCGAACAGCCAACCCGGGGGATCGACGTGGGCGCGACCGAATTCATCCGAAAAAAGATGGTCGAGCTGTCATCTGAGGGCAAGGGAATCCTTCTCGTTTCTGCCGATCTTGCCGAGGTGATGGAATTTGCGGACAGCCTGATCGTTCTGTACGGCGGCGAGATTGTCGCTTACTTTGAAGATACATCCTCCCTGACCGACCTTGAAATGGGTGAGTATATGCTTGGTCTCAAAAAGCAAAGTGAGGACGAGATAAGGGGGGCTGTGCATGAATAGCGACCGGATGCTGGAACTCAAATTCAGCCTGCTGCGCGGCGCAGTGGCCATACTCATCTCAATCGGAGTGGCCGCCATCTTTATCTTTACGGTCTCTGAAACACCTTGGGATGCGCTTTATCAGTTGATTATCAGCCCATTCGGCAACACCCGCCAGATGTGGAATATCCTTGAGCGGATGATTCCCCTGTTGTTTACCGGGCTGGCTGTCTGCGTCATGTTTTCGGCCAAGCAGTTTAATCTGGCGGCTGAGGGCTGCGTCATGTTGGGCGCGTTTGTTTCCGCGCTGATCGCGATTTACGTCTCGATGCCGATGGGGATTCACCCGGTTGTGGCCATACTGGCCGGCGCGATTGTCTGCGGGCTGGTCATGCTGATCCCGTCGCTGCTCCAGACAAAATTCGGGGCAAGTGTGCTGGTCTCGACACTCATGCTCAACTTTATCATCCAGTTTGTTATCCAGTATTTTCTGGTGCATGTCTTTGCCGACCGCACACAGGGCGCGCTGATGACCGAGCGTTTTCAGCCGACCGCGATCATCCCGTTCATCCGGTTTGAGACCAACTGGGGTCTGGCGGTCGGACTGGTCATGGTCGTTTTGGTGTCGCTGTTCCTGTACAGAACCAGATGGGGCTACGCAATCCGGATGGTCGGGCTGAACAAGGAGTTCTCGGCCTATTCGGGGATGAAAGTGGCCGGGGTAATTATCCTGTGTCAGGTGATCGGCGGCCTGCTGGCCGGGATGGGCGGCGGAATCGAGATGCTCGGTTACTTTGACCGCTTTCGCTGGCGGCTGCTGCCCGGCTATGGCTGGAACGGCATCACCATCGCGATTCTCGCCAAAAACAACCCGATCCTCGTGCCTTTTGCCGCCTTCTTTCTCGCTTATCTCAGCCGGGGTTCGATGAATATGGCAATTCGCACCGACATGCCATTCGAGATGCTTGAGATTATCCAGGCGGCCATCTTCCTCTTTTTTGCCGCCGAACACCTGATGGCCAAAACCCGCCAGAAGATGGTGGTCAAAAAGGCAAAACAGGAGATGCAGTCTGCCGCGAAAGGGGTGGACGAAACATGTTAGCGCAAATTATGAGCAGTGTGTTCACCACCGTTTTTCTGGCCTCTGTCCTGCGGATTACCACCCCGATCTTGTTTGCGGCGCTGGCTTCGGCGGTGTCTGAGCGGGCGGGTGTGGCCAACATCGGCCTTGAGGGGATTATGATGATCGCCGCGCTTTCCGGCGTACTGTTCAGCGCATGGAGCCAGAGCGCGTTTATCGGGGTGCTGGGCGCGGGGATGATGGGTGTGCTCGTCGGCTTGATGATGGGGTTTTTCTACCTCAAACTGGGGACGGATATCATCCTGGCCGGTATTGCCGTCAACATGCTGGGCGGCGGGGGGACGATCTTCTTCCTGTTCATTTTAACCGGTCAGCGGGGGACCTCTGCCGCTGTGCTCAGCCGGATGGTGCCCGCCCTTGAAATGCCGTTTTTAGAGGGGATTCCGGTGCTGGGCGCGTTCGCCCGGCAGTCGATTTTGACTTATGTTGCGTTGCTTTGCGTCCTGTTGGTTTACATCCTCTTTTACAAGACCCCGCTTGGGTTGAAAATCCGTGCGGTGGGTGAAAATCCCAACGCGGCCAGCTCGGTCGGGATGAGCGTGAACAAGGTCAGCTACATTGCTCTTGGGCTTTCCGGCTTTTTGGCCGGGCTGGGCGGGGCGTATATGTCCATGTTCGCGGCTATGGGTTTTTCGGCCAACATGGTGGCCGGGCGTGGGTTCATCGCGCTGGCCGCCCAGACAATGGGCCGGGGTGAGCCGCTGGGGACATTGCTCTCATCCCTGTTGTTCGGGGCGGCCGACGCGTTGAGCAACCACATGCAGGGAACCGGCCTGCCCTCTCAATTGGTGGCGACATTGCCCTACCTGATCACAATCATCGGGCTTTCCATGTACACATGGCGGACGATTAAAAAAGCCAAGAGAATCCGAAAGCGGCATAGTGAGCCGGCCAACTCAGGCGAGGAGAGTTAAGATGACTGGTCAGTCAATTGCGAATCGCGAGTTGTAATTACCAACTTTAAGGTCAAGGGCATTTTATCGGAATCTCCGATGGATTAGAAATGGGCGCTACCCGCCCCATACCCCGGGGTTACTTTGGCCGCGGCCCCAAAGTAACCAAAACGCCACCGGGGGAGGTCGCGCTTTGCGCTTATCTCCCCCGGCCCCCCTCTGAGGTCAAGGTCAAGGGCAAAGTCAAGGACTGTTAGGTGTAGCGTTTATTGAGCTCGTGTTTTCAGCACGATCAAACAAAGGAATAAGGTGAATTATTTGCAAAAAATACCGATTATTCTGGACGGTGACCCCGGCCACGACGACGCGATTGCCTGGATGCTCGCTTTTGCCCGCCAGGAGCTTGACATCCGCGGGGTGACCACCGTTTCGGGAAACGCGTCACTCGAGCGCACAACCCGCAACATGCTTCAGATTTTCACCCTGCTCGGCGGGCGGAGTATCCCGCTGGCCCGCGGGTCGGAACGGCCGATCACCCGCCTGCCTTTCGCCACCCCCTCTGTACACGGGGTATCCGGCCTGGACGGCCCGGCTTTGCCCGAGCCCGACATCGCGCTGTCCGAGCTGAGCGGGGTAGGGCTGATGGCCAAAATCCTGCGCGAAAGTGAAACGCCGGTCACCCTTGTGCCCACCGGCCCGCTGACCAACGTCGGTGCGCTGCTGCTCGCGCATCCCGAGCTGAAAACTAAGATCGCGCACATTTCCCTGATGGGCGGCGGGATTCTAAAAGGCAACTGGACTCCGGCGGCTGAGTTTAACATTCTGGCCGACCCGGACGCCGCAAAGATCGTGTTTGAAAGTGGGATCCCCATCACAATGGCCGGACTGGACGTGACCGAAAAGGCGCTGATCACCCCCGCAGATTTCGAGCGGATTCGTGCGGTGGGCAACAAAGTCGCGGTCATCGTGGCCGACTGGCTCTGCTTCTTCTACGAGTTTCACAAACAGTTGGGCTACCCCGGTGCGCCGGTGCATGACCCGGTGGCGGTCATCGCGTTGGTCAAGCCCGAGATTCTGACCATCCAGGAGATGTATGTGCAGGTCGAAACTTACGGTGAGTTTTGCAAAGGCGCAACCATCGGCGACGTTTACAAAGTTTCAGGCAAACCGCCCAATGCAAAAGTGATCATGGATATCGACCGCGGGGCTTTCGTCGACCTGATCGTCGACGCGGTCAGCCGCTATTAAAGGAGGTGCCGCGAAATGCAAAAGAAGACACCGATCATCATCGATTGCGACCCGGGAATTGACGACATCGCCGCCCTGCTTTTGGCCAGGCAAATCCCGCATTTTGACGTTAAAGCCATCACAACGGTGGCCGGGAATGTCCCGCTTGCGTTCACAACCCAAAACGCGCTGCAGCTGCTCAGTTTTATGGATTGGGATGTACCGCTGGCCAGAGGGGCGGAGGGGCCGCTCAGCCGCCCGCTTGAGACCGCCGAGGATGTCCACGGTAAAGGCGGGATGTGTGGGCTGACCTTACCCGCCGCCAATCGCCGGCCGGTTGATCTGCCTGCCTGGGATTTAATCTACCAAATTGCGAAAAGGGAAGGGGGTAAACTCGAAATTGTCGCGGTCGGCCCGCTGACCAATATCGCGGTCGCGCTGGCCAAATATCCCGATTTGACCAAGCTGATCAATCGGATTACCATCATGGGCGGTGCGTTTTTGGCCGGAAACACCACCCCGGCCGCCGAGTTTAACATCTACGTTGACCCCGAAGCCGCCAAACGGATTTTCACCAGCGGGATACCGTTCTACCTCTGCCCGCTTGACGTAACCCACTGCGGATATATCACCGAAGAGGAACTGCGCGAGATTGGCGGTTTCGGCTCGAAAGAATCCGAATTCTTCCGCGACATTTTGCTCAAAGGGATGGCCATGTCCATTTACTCCGGCGGCAAAGGTGTGCCGCTCCACGACCCGCTGGCATTGCTTTTTGCCGCAGACCCGAGCTGCTTTACGTTTACCGGATGTTTTGTCGGTGTCGAGACCCAAGGGCCGGTCACCCGCGGCAAGACGGTCACCGATGTTTACAGTGACAAAAAGCTTGACAAAAACGGCTTTTACGTGCAAACTGTTAACCGTGATACATTTATCGGACATATAAAAAACCTGATGTCGCGCTACACAGACGAGAGGAAATCATAGCGCATCCCGCGCTATTTAATTTCAAAGCACCACAAATATTTGATTAGGGGGATATTTATGAAACACACTTCACGCGCTCTTTCGACACTTGTCATCATTCTCAGCATAGTTTTAGCCGCTTGTGGCGGTGGCGGGCAGCCGGCTGCCGGAAACGACGGGAACCCCGGCGAAACCGGACCTATGCTCGAAAGCGCCCCGATTAACGTAGTCAGCATCCTCAACGGCAATTTAGGTGACCGCTCGTTCTTCGATTCGGCTGAAGCCGGTCTGCAAGAGCTTGAGGCAATGGGCATCATCACTTACCGCACCCTCCAACTGGGCGGCACAGACGCCGACCAGCCCCGCTGGAGAGACACGCTGATTGAAGTATCCGACAGCGGCGAGTTTGATGTGGTCATAGTCGGTACCTGGCAGATGAACGAGTTCCTTGAAGAGATCGCGCCTCAGTTCCCCGACCAGATGTATATCATCTATGATTCGGTTGTCAACCTGCCCAACGTGCTCAGCCTCAATTACAGGCAAAACGACATGGGCTTTATCATCGGGGCGTTTGCCGCGGCCATGACCACCGAGACCGATTTCCCCAACATCAACCCCGACCCGGTTATCGGCTTTGTGGGCGGTGAAGACGGCCCGGTCATCAACGACTTTTTGGTCGGATTCATCGAGGGTGCGCTGTCGGTTAACCCCGACATTCGGGTGGACACCCGTTATGTGGCCAGCTTTGTCGACCCGGCCGGCGCACGGGAACTTGCCCACGCTATGATCATCCAAAACAATGTGGATATCATCTGGGGCGTGGCCGGCCTTTCGGGGAACGGAGCGGCCGAAGCCGCTTTTGAGAACAACGCGTGGTTCATCGGCGTTGACTCCGACCAGGAAGCTACTTTCGTCGGCGCACAAGCTGCCTTGGCCGACGTGACTTTGACTTCCGGGCTTAAAAACGTAGGGGAATCGCTGATCTGGGCGTTCACCGAGCTGGACGCCGGCAGAACCCACTGGGGCCAGGAAATCTGGCTTGGCCTTGACATGAACGGCGTGGGCATTGTCACCGACAAAAACTTTGCCACCACACCTGCCCATGTACAAGAGCTTACCCTCAGGGCGCTGGCCGATGTTGAGAGCGGCGCGGTCACGGTTGGTTCGGCATTCGGCGAAAACGCGGTCGACGTCGCCGCCCTGCGCGAATCTGTACGCCCCTAACGGCAAGCAACATTCATATTTAAGGAGTTGTAAACGGCATGTCAACACCACACATTTCCGCCGAAAACGGCCAGATCGCCAAAACGGTACTCATGCCCGGCGACCCGCTGCGCGCAAAAAAGATCGCCGAGACTTTTCTCGCCGGCGTGGTACAGATCAACGCAGTCCGCGGGATGCTTGGCTTCACCGGAAACTACAACGGCAAGCCGGTATCGGTGATGGGCAGCGGGATGGGTATGCCCTCAATCGGCATTTACACTTACGAGCTGTTCACCCAGTACGGGGTTGAGAACATCATCCGCCTCGGCTCAGCCGGCGGATATCTGCCCGACCTTGCCCTCTACGACGTGGTCATGGCCTCAAGCGCGTGGACTGAGAGCTCCTATGCCCACACCATGAGCGGAAGTGAGGAGTCAATCGCCTACCCGAGCGAGGCGCTGAACAAGACTTTGGCCGACAGCGCAAAGGTGCAGAACATTCCCTTGCGCGCCGGCACAATCCACAGCAGCGATGTTTTTTACCGCGAGCCGTGGCAGGGTGAAACCCCGCCCTACTGGCACAAAATTCGCGACGAAAAAGGCTGTATGGCTGTTGAGATGGAGAGCTTTGCGCTCTTCCACAACGCGAAGGCAACCGGCAAAAACGCCGCTTGTCTGCTGACCATCTCGGACAGCTTAGTCACTTGGGAGGCCGCCTCCCCCGAAGAGCGCGAAAAGGGATTCGTCAACATGATGAAAATTGCACTTGAAGCGCTCTAACGCTCTATTCATAAAAAACGGGTGCCATTTGGAGTGGCACCCGTTTTTATATGTAGCGCCGGACTTTACTTTTGTATTTAGTTGTACCGTCCCGTGGTAAAATGGTTGAAAGATTAGTTCTGAGGAGCGATTAAAACTATGGGACAAATATTACACGGAAGCGCCAGAACGACAGAGGCAACCCGCCGAGCAATACAAAAT
>Ga0123352_10016630_pt1 | contig 11722 bp, 6 predicted proteins | sample TergutLab28metaG_FD_89700 | JGI IMG/M metagenome (GOLD analysis project Ga0123352, IMG submission 89700) | Labiotermes labralis P1 segment gut microbial communities from Petit-Saut dam, French Guiana - Lab288 P1 | ecosystem: Host-associated > Arthropoda: Insects > Digestive system > Gut ...
ACACACACACACACACACAGAATATGTAATAGTTATTGTTTTTCAACGGCAATAATGGCTACACAAACGTCCCTCAATATTACGATTATATGTACATTGCCTGTCTTTTGCATTTTTTTTTATTCCTAAGTTCTTTGTGCAATATATAGTTAGAGCTACTGACAGAATCGTTAAATAAAGGTTAAATAAACAAGAATTGAAACTTAATCTGTTGTAGCCACTGCTGTCTGCGTTGTCAAGCGTGGAACACACCCACTGTGACGGTGATCATCAGCTTTCTGGATGTGCGGTGCGCAATGCACTGAAAAAAAAAGGACGAAAGATCGTCAGATCCTGTAACACCTTTGAAACGGTGGGCAATGGCTTATTTGTTCGTTATAAATTGACTACCATCCCACATTCTTGTACTCCAAAATAAACTATTGTTTTAAGGAACTAGTTCGAAGCAAAGGACTGTGTGTCTTTGTTCTAGTCCCAAATCAAGTGGAACCCATAAAATCCAGCATTTTATACATACCACGAGTTTCAGCCATAAATAAAAGAAACGCGTGATGAATGAGATAGAAATGCGATCGACGTCCGTGTACAAGATACATTTGAGAGACTGACTTTGAACACTGCAAAAGAGGGGCTCTCCCCCCCTCCCCCTCCCCCCGTGGTCTTTGTCTTGCAATTCCTTCCGCGTATCTGAAGAAAATTCATTCGGCACAAATTAAAATAATTCATAAAGTTCACTGTTCATGAGCCACAAAATACAGCAGTTCTATATTGCAAACACTGAATAAACTAAGGAGGGCAGAGATTATAGCGTGACATAATATTTGTACAGCAATACCTCACCATTCGCGGTGGTGAGGTTAGGGTATGTTTGTCAAAAACACGGCAGTAGGAAAGATCTGTGGACTTTTGGAAGATATGGAGGAAGGAAAAACGCGGATACTGTTAAAACGAGCAAAATTCAGTATATTGTAAATGGTGAAGTGGGAAGTACTACGATTGAGGGTTCACGCATTCGAAGGATTATGTTATTGAAAGTATTCATTGAAATCACGCTTGCAGACGTGTTTCACAGAATACATCTGTCTACCACTCAAGTGATCTATCTCAGAACCAGATAGGCTTATTTTAGCAGGCGTGGTTAAATATAAATAACAATAAAATTAAATGAAACGCAAAGAGTAGTTAAGTAGTTAATGTTATTGTTAATAAGAAGTCATTAGGACGGTAGCGACATTGAATTCGGTAATGATCGCTAAGTAGCCATTAGCTGCCTACTAATTTAGTGCAGGCTGTTTATTCTAGCAGGCCTATGTAATGTGTGGCTCTATGGTCGTGATACACATAAGTGTGTCGGGAAACGTTACCCTGTAATAAAATTCTGGATCAGTTGATTATTATCCATGAAGATGAAGGTGATACATGGTGAATAAATATGGAGCAGTGCTGTGATCGTGCTGCGAATGCTGTTCCTGGACTTGCCATTCCTAAGCCTGTGCCCACACTTCGCTTGTGGAGCCAGGATGATTCATTCTGTACAGTGACTAGGCTACGGCAAGAACTGCAGAGGCAAGAGATTTTTCTGTTTCACACCGTCGAGGTCGACTCTGGCTCTCACCTAGGCTCATATCCAATGGATACTGGGGAGTCTTTTCTTCGGGTAAAGCAGCCGGGGGCGTGAAGCTGACCACTTACCTCCAGCTAGTGCTGAGGTGAAACGGGTTAGGCAGTATACTGTAATGTAACATTGTGACGCGTTCGCGTAACGACTGTTGCCATGGAAAAGTAATGTATTCTATTTAGCGTTGTTGAGGTACAGAATATGGATTTAGTACTGCTTACACTTCAGCTGCTGTCCCACCAGCCTAATAACCTTTGGCTCGGAATAATAGATTATATGGAGATTTTTTGTGTTTGTGAACCATATAAAGCGGCTTAGGTCATTGGCTGTCCTTGTATAAACAGATTCAGTTTTTACCTCACAGGGAACACCGTGTTCTTCTGTTGAAATATTTACTTATTGTTCATCCTAAAGCAAGAATATAGTGTTCGATGTGAGGTACGAACTGAGTCTTTATAAAATTTGGTTGGTACGTCCCATTGTGAAATATATAAACTATAATATATAAATAAATATAACGTCAGTCACAAAACTTGTATATGTATCGTTATTTATTATAAATGTATAGGTGTTTGGGCTTCTTTTGTCCATCATATGTGTACATATATATATATATATATATATAAACATAAAAATTACTAGAAGGGAGGATAATTTCAAACATAAAACAATTACGTTTGCAATTATCCTTCTTCCTAGTGATGTTTGTGTCTGGATATGCTCGTGCAGGATGGTGGCCAAAAGAGGCCAAAACATGTAGTATAAATCTGTAATAAATATTCATATATAAAACTGTGGTAATTGACGGTATACATACTCATTTTATTTTGAATCTTCGTATGCAAAATAAGCAGCGTCAATAATGTAATCATTATTGGAAACTTTGCCACGGAAACGCAAGATGGCCTTTTTGCATCGTTGCGCTGATTATGTTGCTGTCAGTAGTGATTTCCTGGCGATTTTATGTCGTCGGCAACAATAAAATGTAACTGGTTCTTGAAAGTCCCCATTATCAAATTTCATGAAAATCCATCCAGTGGGAGCCGAGCTAACACATGCGGACGGACAGACAGACAAGATGAAGGTAATAGGTGCTTTTTGCGACTATGTGAAAACATGAAGCTATAGGTAAGCTCCTCTGCACAGCTTCCCTGCTATGATGTTTAGGTAAGTAGAGAGATAACTGAACCTTTACACTGTAGTTTGGTTACAATTGCTCCTCTCCTCACAGAACACTGTGACGCGTTTGGATGGGAGGATGTCTCATACGTTATTGCAGTGAAGGTACATTGTTTTTGTCTGTGCTTTGAAATGACACATGTAAGTGGCGTTAACACAAGTACAGAAATCCCTGACCTTGTCCTGCGAAAGTTAATGAACACGTGAAGTCCGTTTGTCGCGTGACCGACGGCTTGGAACAGCCAGTGTCTCTTTGTACGCCATTTCGTGATGACCACTTTAAGCAGATCGTTAGGTAACACTACTGTGTCTTATCTGTTAACGAGAACATTGATCCACGCTTGACCTAGTTCCTGTCATCGGTTGAAGTTCCCGTGAGAATAGATGTTCTGCGTAATTTATGACAACATTTCTTCCAAGCAAAAACGTTTCAAGTGTCCACGTTTAGATTCTGCGGTTAATTAATTATAAGGCATATAGAGCCAACTCATGTTACAACGGGGAATTGTTGGAAACAAATTCCATCAAAAATTCCTCTCCACAGTACATTGAGAAGTACTGGAAAAGCAGCTACAGTTACGCGATGAACTGAGCTTAACGTGACACTAGGCATGACGTGGTGCCACTGCCTAGCTGTAATTTTTCAGCAAAACTGTCAATGTAATACGGAATGAAACAGATCCTTTCCAGAACCCAGATCCTATCGTATTCTAAATTACATGCTAACATGCAGAGGAGCTACACTTAGCATTTCATGTGATGGCTTTTCGGTTTATTTAACAACGCTGTCACTAGTTTATACCATCGAATGGTAGGGCGATTAATTAAGTACGGGTAAATTATGTAGAAGGAAGCGGTTGGAGGTAAGACAGTGTTGCAAGTTTTAAGATTCTCACAGCCTTGTGGATGAGGTATCTATTCTTCTGGAATATGAGGCTGCGTCACGGCATACTGGGTTCCCGACGTTTCGAGACAATGTCTTCTTTTTATCTTCAGGGGTGTAAATGTCAAACAGCCTGAGAACATTTTGACATTTGAAACTGAGAACATTGCGTTGCTCTGAAACTTCGGTAACTCAATACTCAGTGAGGATGCGTTCTATCGTAGAAGTACGGATTCCTCACAGGCAAAGTTGTCCTTGTTCACACCATAATGGCAAATCAGGGAGCAGAGGTATAGCTACACGCATTCTTAATCTCAACACTAGATGGAGGTGAGTGGTCAGCTTAACGGCCCTGCCGTTGTACTTCCAGGAAAGCCGCCGAAACTCAATGACTAGGAAGCTGGGTGCGCCACAGCCCTTCTGGACACTGTGAACAAAAAAAAAAAATCTATTGCAATTTCCAGTAATCGCAAGACTTGCAGCCCGTAGCCTGGTCGCCTCATCGGCTACACTATCCATCTCTGAAGTGAAAGGGCCGTGGCATATTTTCAAGTATTGTACCGAAATGAAGTCTGTCGGCGATGAACAAATCCACGAATGTGCATACATGCTTCACAGAATAGAGAGCGATTATTTCCGTAGCCAGCATTAATTGACGGTTCTTTGAGTGGCAGTCACTGTGTCTGTGTAGGTTTCGTAGTGGACAAAGTTAACACTGCAACAAGTTTCCTTCCAGATCTTGGTGTTTAACCCTGTTATTATCGTTCCACCCAGTGCTACATACTCGTCTGCATCTTGTGCTTATCTTATCATGGCAAGCTGGCGAAGACTGGGATCCTGATTGAAAAGCCTTACTCTTTCGAAAGATAAATTTTGTTTTCAGGTGGAACGATGTCGGTTCAAGTGATATTTCTAGCTTATATTCGATAGGTGTAGAGTTATAATTTTCTGGCAAGTGGCAGATATTAAGCTACAATATCTTCCTTCCAATTCTTTCCAGTTCATCATATGGCCTACTGGCGTGTAATCAGTCATTCAACATTATGCGAGCTACCGTCAGAGTTGTTAGATGAACTACAAATAAACAAATAAATATATATATATATATATATATGTGTGTGTGTGTGTGTGTGTGTGTTTGGATTTTTAAAGAGGTAAGGGAAATTGACTATACGGTAAGTCATTGTAGATACGAGAAGGCAGCTATGAACTTTACACTGCTAAAGTCAGAAACGTCTCTGTAACCCTGCAAAGCACAGTGTACCATCATACTTAATACTAAAAACTCCGCATTTTACCCTCAGTGGGTAGTTATGTGTGTCGCATTATTCTTACAAAAACACTGCAGTTGTTTTCTCGACGCACTCTGAACAAATTGGTCTCTGTGCTAGAGATGTGGTGTGTTAATGGGGGGCAGGAACTGAATATTTGAGTATAATTCAAATGCATTTCGGACTTCAAAGAGAGCATTAGTGTTCTGCTTCATGGTTTGCGTTCGTTCAACTCTGCAGCATGAGCACACACCATCCTGTAGACAGTGGCCATAATAGAATGCCATCTCACTTCCAATAAAGACACGTAGCTGCTCACACATACACTGACACGTACCCAGTTTCTCGGTAACAAGGGAATTCTGCAAAGCCACACGGGTTCTTTGTCATTTAGCTGCAGAGTAATTCCTGAGAAGCTGCTGGTAGTTCAGCTGGTTAAGAAATTATCGGCCTTATATTGACCCCGAAGTTTCATACCTAGTTGAAGATAGCTCGACACTGAGCTCCACCCTGAACCACTACCATATTTGTTTAAGATCGAGTTTGAAATTATGGACCAATCAATTGCTAGGGCTTCGAAATAGTGTTTTCATTTCATATTTTTAACTAAAATTGTATTTAAATTTCCAATGTCTTTCATGGCCGAAACATTCCTGTCAGTTTGATCCTTTCCAATGTGTATATAATGAAATAAAGCGAAATGCCAACTTGATGCAACTAGGTAATTTTATTGATGTATTCTTAGCTCGACATGTTTCGGGTACATAAGCCCATCAAAAGATGCACGGTCAAACAACCCTCAAGTATATATAATATTTTACCAAAACCACAAGCCCATCATTTTGGAATGCCTTACCTTCCTTATATTCCCTGACTCTTTCAGATCCTGTTATAACCTCAGCCTTTTCTAGTCATACAACTCCAATGCATGTTGTTTTTTTCCAAATTTTACACTCATAACAGCCTTTGGCACTTTGACCGATACATCCAGTGTGGCCGAGAGGTTGTAGAAAAGGACAGTAACCTCTTCAGAGAGGTCATTTATCTTCGTCGTAAATCGTAAGAGTGAAGCATGGGAAGTATGTTATCGCACGTAAAGCTTCTTATAAGGAATGATCCTGCTATTGGGAAAAACGAAAGCCTGTCTGTTGTGTGCAACTGCTGTTACACATCGTCTGCCATCTGCATACTCTACAGACGCACCACTATGGATGAAGTGATGAGGAAATAATGTTCGCAGGGAAAGTCTTAATGGACAGACGTACTGCTCCATTTTAGGTTGCTGAGTCATATACTTTTGTATATTGAATACGTGTAGATTAGCCTAGAGCAGTGCCTTTCAAATCTCTTCTATTGGGGACCATCGTAGATTGAAAACAATTCTTATAATAAAAGCCAACAATATGCACTATTTCTCGACTTTATTTTGGTAAAGAACTCTACATGTTTCGGACAGATTCATTGTCCATCATCAGGAGTCTTAATACTGTATTCATAGCAATTGGTATTTACTATACTAGTTATCAGTGGGCTAGCGAGGTCAGGATCGAACTGCAGTTCCATCCATAACTAGTATGACAAATACCTATTGCTGTGAATACAGTATTAAGACTCCTGATGATGGACAGTAAATCTGTCCGAAACATATAGAGTTCTTTACAAAATAAAGTTGAGAAATAGTGCATCTTGTTGGATTATATTATAAGAATATATCACGATGCATGGTCCCCTGAATATCAAATTGAAAACAATCTTGACTGATCCCCGGACCAATAACACGCATCCTCTTGTATTAAAATTAAGGGGGGATGCAAGACGTTTATGTTAACGTCAAAGGAAAATCTAATAAAATATTCCTAAGCATCGCGGAATAGAACAAAATTATTTTGTCTGAAGTGAAGTTTCCTGTGACTGGTTTGGTTCGCGAACTGCAGCTTAAGTACATTACAAATTTATTGAAATAAACCGTCTTTACACAACATACAAATAACAGTTGCAGATCTACAACTGGTTAATTAAGCGACGTGTTTCGGCCGATATTTTCTTTAACAAACAATGTCTTACCAAAAAGATCGTTCCAAAGTACGCTAATATCAAGGTCCCCCCCCCCCCACGTCACCAGCCGCACATAAGAAACTCGCTTAATTAACGAGTATGTGGATTTGCAACTGTTGTTTGTATGTTGTGTAAAGACGATTCATTTAAATAATTTACACGTACACAACGGGATGGAAACAATCAAATTCAAATTTTGACGTTTTGCTGACCGTACATCTCAGTATATTTATCTCAGTATTTAATCAACTTGATGCACAAAATTGTTTCACAGTAAGTTTTATTTCATGCCTCTACATGTTTCGAGCACATGTGCTCGAAACATGTAGAGGCATGAAATAAAATTGTGCATCAAGTTGGTTAAATACTGAAATATACTGAGACGCACGGTCAACAAAACTTCAAAATTTGTTATTTGTATGTTGTGTAAAGACGGTTCATTTCAATAAATTCGTTACATGTACACAACGGGATGGAAACAATCAAATTCAAGTTAAGTACATTAATTGGGCTTTATGTTTGTGCTGCACTCTACAGAGACCTTCATAAATACAGTTCACTACCCTACCGATAGTGCCAGTCAAACATAATTCACAGTTGAAGCAACTCCCTGTTTCTCTTCATATACTGAGAACATTTCTTACTGCGTTGCTCTGTATTTGACACCGGTAACCACCGTGGGAAAAACTGGTTTAGAATCGTGTATTATTTCAACGGCAAAACATTTTCTGGTGAGTGGTGATAAACTGGTTAGAATAACTTCAAATAATTATCGCGGGGTAGGCCGTACCATAGTTCAGGCTGTCAGTCCCTCGATTTCAATCCTCGGGCACTGTATTTGAGATTCTTGGTGAATAAAGTGGTACGGTCCACCATTGCTTTTTATTCAGCCTGGTAAGGTGCTCTAGCCCTGACCATGCAGCACATTATTAAACCCTGGTTCTAAGTTCATGGCTTCATCTCTGACCCTTCATTTCTTTGGTCACAAAGTGAATATATATATATATATATATATATATATATATATATATATATATATCTGTGTGTGTGTGTGTGTACACATGTAAACTTCATGGATCTACTTTATCTTCTTACCCGCTTTCTCTCCCATTCATTCCCCTTCCTATTATTTGTCCGTTTTAGTGGCATTCCTCGTCTCCTTTCTTACTACCTCTCTTTTAAGTGAAAACAGTTGTGGTAAATATTGCAGTTTGATAAGTGCCAGCACTCTACCGGAGCGTAACAATTGAAAATGAAGTAATATATTCGATTTGGTCTCATTAGTAAAGAGTTACTTGTGAACGTCTTAATTTTTTAACATCTGTTAGGAATAAGGTCACCCAACCCCACAGAACAGATCCTTCTTCAGAAGCTGATAATTTCTCAGCGGGTCATAAATTTCTTCGTATTTTATGGAAACCGAAGTTTCATTACATATCATTTTCACAACAGCTTGTATTCTGAGCCAGATGAATCGAAATTGTCTTATCCTGTATATTTAAAGGATCGTTCTAATAGTTTCCGTCCACATAAGCCTAGGGCCTTCAAGTGATCTGTTTTCTTCAGGGGTTTCCCTCGCATGAATTGTTGTTCTCCCCTAACGTAGGATAGGCATGTGCCCGTTCTTCTATTTGATTTGATCACCCTAATATCTGGGTGAGGGGTAAAAATTACAAATCTTGAAGCTTCTGATTATGCATTATGCATTAAGCTGCGGGAAAAATATATGAGAAATATGGCTAGTGGAATTATACACTAAAAGTTTTAAAAATGTTTGAGGCTGTTTTTTTTTCATTTTATCAGTTACGTCATGAATAACAGCGAAATGATATTCTGGATGCAGTAACCTTGGGAACGTAGTTTCTGCTTGAATTTTGTATAACGTAGCTCACAAGAAATAAAATATTTGCGTCTATAGAAAGAGACAAATTGTCGAATAAATGCAGGCCCTCTTCCGTCACTGTATGCTGCTGGCCCACTGTTTTCGGTGCATCCCACTGGACCGACATTTATTTCCACGCGCATTCTAAACGTTTTGACGATTTAGTACTAACGTCAGTGTGGCAGGGAACATTGCCATCCAAAGCTTTGTTTTTACTGTCACACCATACTTTTTTCCTGTGGCACAACAGCCCAATTTGGGCCAAGGCTGCTTCATTGTTGTGATTTCTAAATCACCCACAGTCAGACACACACAGCCAGCACGATTCATCTGAACGAGTTATCAGCTTGTCGCAGAGGCCGCTAACTACACAGCACACAAAAGAGACAAACATCCGTGCCCTCAACGGGATTCGAATCCACAGTCTCAAAAATGGAGCGGCCGCAGACCTACGCCTTAAACTGATATTAAGGATATGATTGTAGTCGGCAAAACTCTTGAAAATCTTTGCCATCCACAGTCGTATGACAGTGGAGGAAAGGCTGTTTTAATATTGTCCTGTCGTTTAGGCTCAGGTGTTCGAGCAGTCGCTTACCTTCAGGTTGATCTACTCAAATATTTTATTAGTTTCTCATCTCTGTATACATACTGCATGTCCCTAACGTCTTATGCCCTTGATTTGATCATCCTAATAATACATGGCGAATTGTACAAACATAAAGCTCATTTATATGTAATTGTGTCTGTACTCCTAATATTTTTTACCCCTCTCTTACGTCCAGATGTTTTCACAGCCCTGTTCTCCAACACCCTAAATTTATTGGTGTTGTATTGTTTTGTATTGTATTGTTATGACCCCGTGTTTTAGTCGAGTAGGTAAGTATTAAAGTTTAGAAGAAATATACTGCCCCCTTCCCCCGCTTCAGAAAGGGGTAAGAATGTGTAGATTGGTGAATAGTTACCGACGTTTCGGGGAGCTTGTTGCTTTCATCTCCAGAATGTATATAAAAAGTAAAGCAATCCCATTACAAGCTTGGACAGTCCGTGAGGATTCCAGGAGTTTGAGGCTCCAAGATTTCAAGACAATTGGCACATGAAGGTGGCAAGGTTGTAAGCCCTATGCACCGGCCGCCTTTACCCCCCCCCCCCAGGAAATATTCCTGGTACTCATTTCTGTTAGGGGCTGAGTCAACGCCAGGACCATAGTGCGGCTGGCAGGATTATGTCTGAAAAATTGCAATGACACCATCGGGAATCGAACCTGCGACCTCACGGCTTGTAGCGCAGTGGCTCAACCAACTGCTCCACCGCGCAGCCCCCAGAATGTAAATGATCCAGGATTATTTACTGGTTGACATATAGTCTCAGAAGCCTTGCATGTTCATCAACTGTGCGGTGAGGTCCTTAATCTCGCATTCCTTCGCACTGTTGGCTCCCACGTCAAGACGGCATCGTAACGCAGAAGATTACGCGATGGATCTGCATAGCCGTAGGAATATGAAATGCTGAACTGTTGAGACCTGTAGAAATGAGCGTACATGTTCAGACCGAAGAATCGCGCTGTTTCATTGAGACAACCCACTCCATCACACCGAGACCATGCCTAACCATAACACCATTGTGCACATTGCCTCTCAAATAGAATGACCTGTTCAGATTTTGCACCGTCATCCTCTGGCTTTCATTTGGTCTTCAACTGACCGACTCCGTACCAGGAAACACCTTTCCTCCGTTTACGACTGGAAGTGAAATGCAAGCAGCAACCCAGACAAGATACAAACTGGATCCACCCATACCATTACAATTGCCTTGTTCCAGTGAGACCTATCTTGTTTTATGCTAAGATGTCAACCGACCTTTAGATAACACGTCAACATCATGTCAGTCACTCGTCAATATAATCTTTCGGTTGATGGGCGGGTTTACAGGCGCTTAGTTTTCCTGGATTATCCACCAAATTTAGCAATAATCGAGTTTTTTTTGTAATATTTACACTTTATTACTCTGTTAACACTTTTTAACGCAAATTTAACTTAATGACAGGTTTATATAAACATTCAATTTCCTGCCTCTCACAGAACACAGTCCGTCTTTGCTACAAAGACTACTCAGCGCTGTTTAGGGAAATAATTGCTTTTTATTGTGAGAATTATATAAAAATTATTCATATACTGAGGAGGAAGGGTGAGGAGATTGTCTGTTTAAAAGAATGAGGAACGAGCAGTGGGCTGGACAGCAGTGGATAGATTCCCAAGAGCTACCTTTCTGTTGGCCAATCCGTGTAGAACATCTCAGGGAACCTCCCGGATTACTAACAAGTATGACACTGGATTTATTCCTGTTGAAGTCGACTGCTCAACTCAGGATAGTTCCAAGGCACCTGGCACGTTTTCAGCCTTCGTCTTAACATATCTACGTACAGCTTTATGTTGTGGTGTGCTGGGATGTGACACTCTACTTCGAGATTACAGTCAGTTTGTGGGAACCTCCTGGCTTCATCTTTCTTCTGCTCCGAAGATGTAGGCAGTATGGTTCTCTGAAACGTTAGTATCTGTATACCAAGCATAACACCACCACTTGGAAGATATTTATGTAGAATATTGATTACTGCGTCGAATACCAATGTTGTTCTGTGTGTAGTAAAATATGTAGTTTGAACTCAGAATTACCGATCTTCGATTTGCAACCAGGCCATTTTGACCCACTCATTACTGTAGTTTTTTTTCTTCCCCCCCCCCCCCCCCCCCCCCCCCCCCCTCCCCCTACCCCCCTCCTCGAACCCCTACCATTCCTCTGTCCTCTTCTCCTCCTCACTACCACCCATACTCTTCCAT
>Ga0123352_10016632_pt1 | contig 11722 bp, 5 predicted proteins | sample TergutLab28metaG_FD_89700 | JGI IMG/M metagenome (GOLD analysis project Ga0123352, IMG submission 89700) | Labiotermes labralis P1 segment gut microbial communities from Petit-Saut dam, French Guiana - Lab288 P1 | ecosystem: Host-associated > Arthropoda: Insects > Digestive system > Gut ...
TACATACATACACACATACATACATACACACATACATACATACACACATACATACATACATACATACATACATACATACATACATACATACATACATACATACATACATACATACATACATACGTACATACATACATACTTATGTAAATACATACATATAGACATACATACATACTTAAATATACACATGCTCACACATACACACACACATTTTAAGGATGTATGCACATACATGTACACATCTGTTATTTTTGTACAACTGTAATTGAAATTTAAATGTGTACACATATTGTTGGCAAAATATGGAAGATGGTGAAAATCTTTATACATGTTACAGCAGATAAGTATGACAAAGCTTACAATCTTCATATTCAAACTGCCTAAGAGGAGAATTGATTTTAAGCTTTCAGAATAGGTGTTCTTTTACTTCATTACAAGACTTTGAAGATACAGTGAAGACATGACATTGTCTTTGTGCTTTATCACTTGTAAATTAGAATTATTTTTTATGTATGGGAATGTTATGCTGTTTAATGGTGGATGAGAACAAGTGTGCTGGAAGATAGTGTGGATGGTGGATGGTAGGGGATAGTACATTGCCAGACGTAATATTTCTCATGTTGTGTCATTTTTTATGCAGTTAAAAATTTGAAAATATGTGTCAAACCTGTATGTGTGTGTGTTTGTGTGTGTGTGTATACACACACACACATATATATATATACACACACACACACACACACATACACAGGGTGTCCCAGGAATTAAGGTCACTACTTCAGGATTAATTCCACAGCTGATTCTGAGTCAAAAAATTTTACACACATGGATCCGATTCGCAGCGGTTCAAGAGTTATGAGTATTTAAAGTACGGTAAATAAATTAGAAAGGAAAGAGAAGCATTGTGCTTTTATTGAGATATGTTGTTACATGTACAGTTACAGATTCACCGTTCAGCATTCAAACAAATTGTTCAAAGTGTCCTCCATCTGCTTGGATGCATTTTCTGACTCATGTGACCAGAGAACATGTAACCTTATGAAACACTGCAGTATTGTTGGTGCCTCTTGCAGAGCTGGGAATTCGCTGGAGTAGTTCTTCTCTTGTGTTAACCTTGCATGCACACATCATAGCTTTCATATAACCCCACACATGGTAATAATCTAATGGGTTCAGATCTGCTGACCATGGTGGCCAATTCTGTGCACCGTTATGACCAATCCATCAATTTGGGAATTTCTGATTCAGATACTGCCTATGACATGACTGAAATGAGATGGTGTTCCATCATGCTGGTAATAACATCTGTTGTCATGTTTGTAGAGGAACATTCTCTAAGAGTGCTGGCAGTTCTTCTTGCAAAAAGTTGGTAAAAATATCACCTGTCAGATGTTATGGGAAAATGTACAGACCAGTCAGTTGGTCACCAATGACACCACATCTCACGTTCATGGAAAAGCGATGTTGGTAGTTGCTTTCAATAGTTCCATGAGGATTATCACGATCCCATAAATGGGAGTTTCTTGTATTGTTGACTCCATCGCAGGTAAAATGGGCCTCGTCAGTGAACAAAATGTTATGAATCATATGGGAGTTAGAATTAATCCAACGGCACAATTCCAACCAGCTACACATGTCCACAGATGAGCACAAGAAAAGAACTACTCCAGCGAATTCTCAGCTCTGCAAGAAGCGTCAATAATGCTGCAGTGATTCATAAGTTTACAGGTTCTGTGGTCACACCAGTCAGAAAATGTATCCAAGCAGATGGAGGACACTTCAGACAGCTTGCTTGAGTGTTGAATGGCGAATCTGTAACTGTAAATTTAACAACATAGCTCAATAAATGCACAATGCTCCTCTTTTCATTCTAGTTTATTTACTATACTTTAAAAACTTATAATTCCTGAACTGCTGTGAATTGGACCCATATGTATATGACTTTTTTGACTCCAAGTCAGCTCTGGAATTAAATCCTGAAGTAGTGGCCTTAACTCCTGGGACATTCTGTATATATATCCTGCTGTCATTTACTTTCCTACAGTGCTCATGAAGGAATATCTACATGGGACACATCTGTCAGACCTAATATATATTTTAATGAAACAGTAATTGAACACATTCATTGCCAGACATTTTAAACATATGTTTAATGCTTTGTTCAAGTATTTGTGGCTGGATGGACAAATAGAGCTGTTGTCAACTGTAAGAATGCATCCTTCCATGAAATATGGTGAAAGCATTATGCATAATTTAATTCCTTATAATTTATGCTGCATAGTGAACAAGTAGAGAATGAAGACTTTTTCACTTTTTCTGAGATGGAGAGAGCATGATTACAAGAGTATAATTTAAGGTACTTCATCAAAAGTCCCTTGATTGTTACATCACTAATAATGATGATTAATAAAGTTATGTGTGGATTTATGTTCATAGACATTTCAGCTGTCTGGCCCTGAACTTAAGAAGTCAGCCTTATTCTGGACAGTAATGTTTGTTGTGTTGGCATTTGGAGCTGGGTTCTGCTACTGGTGTCAAACCTTGTCCATGACAACAGCACTTGAGAAACTAGTGAAACGGCTCCGTGTACTTGCCTTTTCAAACATACTTTGCCAACCTGTCAGCTGGATGGATGAGGATGATAATTCTCCTTATAAACTATGCACAAAATTGGCTCGAGATGCACCTCTAGTGAAATCAGTATGTGTAAAGTTTCTGCTTTCTTTTCCCAGATTTTTAACAAGCATATCATACTGGGAAGTTGTTACATGTTTTCACACTTCTGGCACTAAGTGAAAGTCTGTTGTAAATACCTTGTCATGTCAGGTAATTTTTCAGTGCAGGAATCTCAATCTTCTTTTTATCTAAACAGTTCACTGAATAACAATGGCTTGTAATGAATAGTCTGAGACATTGGCACAAATGTCCATTTTATTAATCAGTAACATTGTTCTCATCATCTAGTTGTATTTTTCTTGCTGGGAAACAACAGCCTCTGTTTCATCACTATCTAATATTATTAAAATATCACTTAATTGCTTTATTCTATTTAATTGACTAAATGTCATTGAGCTGCTAGAAACCCAAGGATTAACACTTCCTGCATGATTTTAGCCTTCATTGTAGCTACCAACATAACTGCTGCACAAGAATCTCTATGCATGTAAGGCAAATTTCATGCTTTGTAGCATCATGCAGTTAAGTAAACTAGTAGGTGATAGGGGCATGAAAGTGCAATTATTTAGTTCAGATAAAAACCTTTAACTTTATTGGAAAAAAAAAATAATTTTGATGTAATATTACATCACAAATAATGAGAATTTCATCGATTGTGCTTGGATCAACATCACTCATAATCGAAATATCAGGTATTATTCCTGTCGCTTGACCTGTTGGTGTGTTAATATACAGACTGGTAATATCAAATTATGGAATCTATTTTTTTTTATCGAATGGGATTTTTGGATGTCATGGTAATAGCTTTGTAGTATTCTTGACACTAAATGTGTAGGAGTTGTGTTAACAGTTTTTACTTTTAACTAATTATACGAAAAAACAATGGGATTTCTAAGTTTAAAGAAGTTCAATTTTCTGTCATTCTCGCACAGGCCAATGTACATTTCTTCACAAGTTTTTTTCATGGCATTGCACTGTATATTGTGTTTTCCTTATCGTAAGAGATATTACCAATTCTGTCCATAAATAATTAATGGATTATTTTAGTGTCCATTTCACTTTTCTGTGTTGGATTTGTCTGTTTATAGATAGCAGGATTGCGGGCTGGACAGGTTCTTAGTGTCCTTGTGACTTCGGTGACAGCATTTACTATTTCATTTGTGTATGGATGGAAACTTGCATTGATGTTGATTATAGCTGTCCCCTTATTAGTGTTTGCAAGTTATTACCTGCACCGAATTAACAGACGTTATCAGCAACGGGACAATAATCTCATGGATCTGGCTGGAAAGGTAATAATATTTTGTTTTGTAAATCAGTGGTGCTCACATTATACAAAAATATAGGAGTCCCCTCAAAATTTACTTTCATTTATTAATTTTGTGTACCATGTTATTGGTAAAAGGTTCAGTTTAGTTACTAGAATGCAGGAACTGAAGTTATATATTGTTACAATATATACTTGTATGTGTAATCTGTTTTGCATTTTTGTTTTGAACTGTCTTTTGGGAGCATTGAAATCCCTTTATACAGTGTGTGAAAATGGTTAGTCTGTGCATGTGAAACAGTTCAAAATCAATGAATAAATTTTTATGAAAGCTGATATTGAGAAATTTGCTTGCACATCTTCCTTCATGTCATGCTGTAACTTGCATACCTTGACTGAATTTTTATTGAAGTCTGGGCAGAGCAAGAACATAATATACAGCGGTTTAACAAAGTGATGGGCAATGTAGTAAAATAAAAATTTACACATAGTGTTCCTTTACAAATTCTCGCAACCATAAATTCTCATGTCCATTTTTCAGAAACATTAAAATGAAGAAATTTTATGTGATGACCGTAACAAGAAGAACCTGATAATTTAGTAGTGTGTCTTGTGCTTCATATTTATATACAAGTGGTAAACAGTTCTTAGTTTTATGTAACCTACTTACATTTTGAAGTGGCATCCGAATGTAATCTGAATGTTCGGACAGTGTGGTCTCTAGGCAAAGAATATCAGTTCCTAGACATCTTTCTGATAATATTAGTAAACAGTAAAGTCTTTTACCTAATCTAATATTCTAGTGCAGCATGTCTTGCACTTCACATTTATATGCAAATGATGAACAGTTCTTAGTTTTATGTACACATATGTTTAGGTGGCTTCTGAAAGTATTCTGAATATTCGGACAGTGCAGTCTCTGGGCAAAGAATATCACTTTCGGGACCTCTATCTGGAGAAACTAGTGGCACCTTTAGTGTAAGTACTACTTAAATCTGTAATACTGTAAAGGTTATATTGAACCCTTGGAGGCAAATGATAGATTTAAATAATATGCAGTATGATGCTGAAAAGATGGGAAGATTAATCTCTTAATCTGATACTAAGAATATGCCACTAATGGGATATTCATGGACAGCCCTGAGATGCACATACCTTCCTGCATTAGGTCTGCTGTGTCTACCAGAGTTAAAACGAAGTTTGTTTAGTCAGTACGTTTCTCCCCAAACCATCCTGATCCCAGTTGGGTCCCTGAAATTGATTTTGCAACACAAAAGTATGAGAGAATTTTTTTCTGTCGGCTCTGCTGACTTGTCTAGGTTTTTGACACATGTTTCTTATCCTTGGCTGTAGAGTCCAGTGACAGGAAAATAAGAAAAGAAGACTTTGGATGATATGCTCACTGTTCAGTTATATACATCAATTTTTATTCATCAGATCAAGTGAACACAAAAATAAAACTTGTGGAAAACAAAAGAAATGAAGGCATATGTTTGTCTGACAGTTCTTGGTGATAATTTGGAGTAATTGTGGCGAATTCTGGAAGGAATTCTGAGGGAATTAAGTGCAAAATGCACTTTCAACCCCACTAATAATTGCTAGATCCACCAATGAATCACACTAAATTGAAATCTTCATTCAGAACCTAGTTTATTTTGTGTTGTCACTACATGAATGGCCGATATCCTCATGGGGTTATTTTGTGTATGTGGGCACATATGAATGTGAAATGTACATGTAAGTGTATGCAAAGTTAGTTCTAATCTTGATGTGTACATTAGTGTCATTATTTTCCTAAAGTGGCCCATGCACAAACAATAATTTGCACTGACATGAGTAGTGTTGGACAGTAGAGTACAACTTTCAGTTGCAATAACGTGTATAGTGAATAGATTCATGAGACAAAGCACGTTTTAAGTCAAATCACCAAAGCCACTAATGCAATTCAGCGAAAGTACCTCATGAACCAACTAGGTAGAAAGAAATAAGCATTTCATGTGCGAAGCCCTTAAACCAGTAGTGATGCCGGTGCAAAAGTTGGTCGACTTACCTCAACTTAGTACTGCAGTCAAGGATGAGCAAGCAAAAAAGAGTGCCCCAATGATATGTGCTTCAAGAGGATAAAGTTTGAGGAGGAGAAAGAGCAGAAGAGCAGGAGCAGGGAACGTAGGAAATATGACACTCAACTTGCAAGAGGTTCCTGTTGAATGTGATGACATGGTAAATCCCTATTTCAATACATTGAAGAAGAGAGATTTTTACACAACTTTTGGTGTTTGGAAAATTTCTGGAGGCAGATTGATGAGTGGTAACACCAATATCCATCCACCATCATCGGATTTATGTGTGGGAGAAAAGTGATACAAATAATAAGAATTATGATTGAGCTTCTCTTCAAGAAGACATTCAATGAAACTAAAATATTATGGAAAGATTATCCTAACAACATATGTCCACAAAATGTACTGCAGTGTTACTAGTTTTTGTGAAAGTCATGGACTTACGACTCATCACCAATGCAGGGGAAAAAAAATTCGTATACATGGGTTTGTAGGATACATGATTGTGAGAGGGGTATGCCAGAATTGGGGATTGAAATAAAAGATGACTCTCACATATATATTTCTATATAAAATGCACTAGGACTCTGTTACACTGTACTCTCATTAACCAACCTCCTGTAACACTGTATTCTAGGTAACTTGCCACCTGTGACACTGTACTCTAGTTAACCTGTCCCATCTTATAATTTGCACACAAGCTGAGATTGCCATTAATGATAACTTGCCATCTTCACCATCTCCACTGTCATCACACCATTTTCATCGTATTTATTGTCTCCAATGTTGTCAGCAGTGTCATCATCATCATCATCATCGTCGTCATAATGGTCATTGTCACTGTAACTTCTTGTATAGGTCACTTGCTTAGGTTGGTTTATGATTGTGATTGTTCTTGTTGTAATTTTTCAGGGAAGCAAAGAAGCAAGCACTGGCCTTTGCAAGTGTGTTTGCCTTCTCTCAAGCTGTTACATACGCTATGTATGCAGGTGCCTTTCATTTTGGTGCCTATCTAATTGAGAATGGTGATATGGTAGCCATTGATTTGTACAGGCAAGTGATTTGGATGTGAAAGTTAAAATATTTCTGTAAAATAGGTGGAGAACCTGGTCACATAATGGCATTTTGCAGTACTGCAAGAATATTTACGTTAAATTATCAACAAGTTTTTTTTTAATTTTGATACTAGAGTAGAAGGAGGGTAAAGCTGCAGTGATGTCTATGATTTTTGACATATTACTGGATTTCTGGTCTTTGTCCGTAATCTAGCACTCTGAAAAAGACATAATGTTTAAGCAGCTTGACTCACATCACCTTCAGATAGATTCCAACTCAGTTTTGAAACTTTCTGCTCTTTCCAACTTATGTAATTTATTTTCAACAAATATAACTACCTTGTTATGTATTTTATTTAACTGGTTTTGAATGCTATACTTGTATTGTTCTTTAATGTCCCAAGAGAAAATTAAGTTGGTCTGTAAACTGTAGTGCTAAATGGTCCATTAAGCCTCTGCTGGTCTGTGCGGCTCCATCTGTGGTGCACTGCAGAAAATGTAGCAAAATTATTTTTTGTTTATATGTTTTTGATGATATGTTTTCTGTTTCCTAAGGTGAAAGTCTTGTCAGTATCAGAACTTCTGTATGTGCTTTATTCTTCTGCTCCCCTCTTTGTCTGATGTGCTGGTCAGCTCCATTTGTGTCCCATGACAGGGAAGGATTTTGTATTCAGTTTTTTCAACTCCCTCCTTGTATGCTGCGTCAGTTGTAAGCTCCAAAGTTTGGCCTTCATCATGTCTTCTGTGTTTGAGTTTGAAACAGTAGCCTACACTGTGTTTTGAAGAGGTTGTGGCCATTTGTAGTGAAACTGTGAACTACCTTCTTCATAGATTAGAGGGAAGGTATGTTTCACTAAAATCTATAGCCAACCTCAGAAAAACAATAAAAGCTAATTTATAATTTCAACAGTTGGAGGCAGGAAGTTTGAGATTGCAAATCATAAATTTGGCCGCGTTTATCAGCTTGTGCAGTCACAATAAAAATATCTAGCATATTACAGTTACTGATGTGTGTAGTTGTTTGATATAAATTGAAGATGTAGAGTACAGCAATACTGTAATTAAATGTAAATGTAGCAGGTCCAATAAAAATTGATACATAATGAATATTCACAAATTCATTAATAAAAAAAATATTCTTTCCTAAAATTGTAGTACTAATTTAGACTTTCTCAGTTTAAAACTGATGTGCACATAATTTATTATGTAAAGAGCTACATACCTGATATTTAAATGGCCACACCATAGATATTTGAACACAGTGAATAAAGGTTATAACATTATCACTTCAGTTATTCTTGTTGATGTAGTATTCCCTGAATTTGTTTTATAAATGTGACTTATTCACAATGTGAGATGTGATATCATTTAGCACTGTCTTGTTACACAGGTTACAATGCACAAGCATGATGGGGGAGCTCTGTTTCTGTTTTCCATTAACTGAATCAGTTTGAAGTTTAGGTAAAAAGGGATTGAGCACTGTAGTAAGTGTGATATAAGAAGCTAAGTACAAGAAACATATTTCCATGTTAACAATTAAAATATTATTCCAATTAGAAATTTTCACTATACTTAAACTGCATTAAACTTTGTACCAAGATCTGTGTTTATCTGTTGAATACAGAGTGTTCTTTGCTATGGCATTCTCTGCACAGTCAGTTGGATTAACTACAGCCTACCTCCATGACTACACTAAAGCAAGAATGGCAGCAGAGGAGATCTTTTGTTTAATAGACCGCTGCCCAGAAGTGGTAAAAGGAACTGCTAAACCAGTGAGTTAATTAATGTGAGCCTAGCTTTTTTGCATGAATCTTTAAATTGCGACTGGGCACAATATAAAAGCTGAAGATTACTGCCTTCTGGGATGTGGTGTTTGGTTTGGTAGCTAGGTACCAAGATTCAAAATTTGGCATGCTTACAGAATTTTTTCCAATGATTCTAAGTTTCCCAGGATATGCCACTGTGCTGTTGGGTGAGTGGTCTGAGATGTTTCAAAGGCACTACATTCATTTGAAACACCAGGATACACTTATCCAGTGTCACATTGTCATAGACTCTGAGACCTGAACCAGTTAGATATTGACAGTTTGGAGGAATGTGTTATGCCAGTCTTCAGAATGATTTCTTACAGCATCATTCTCCAAAATGTTGAGTCTGTTTACTAAACTGGATAATGTGAAATGTCAAGAAGACAACATTTTATTGGCTTTAGTTCAGAGACTGTCAATTGTTGGTCCTTGTGACACAATTGTCACATTCATTTTGTTTTTGTGCAGAACCCACATATTATAATTGGTATATAAATACAGTCAAGATACATATTTTTCTAAACAGTGTTGTTTATTGTATAAAAATGTAAAGTTATCGTAACGTAAAACTTGTTTGTATGAACATCAATTAAAAATGCTAAAGTAACAGCAGTGGCTTCCAGATCTACATAATAGTGACCCTCAGCTTAGAAAAACATCCTTTAAACCTCAAACCCTTTAAAAACTGAGGCAAACCAGAAATATATTTAAATACTTAGCTTGTGCTGTGCAGTAAACACCCTTTGTTGATTATAAGAACTAATCATTTAATGCCATGTAGGTAAATAGTTGCTGTTTGTTCTGAAAACTATACAAAACACAAGAATACACTGTGAGTGCAATGTAGCATTTCTTAATGCTAATCTTGTGGCACAAAAATAACAGCTAGGCTGGAATATTTTGTCAGGGCACAACTTATTTGGAAGAGTTGAACCATTCAAATTGAACGTCTAATAGACACATCTACCTAATATGTCTGCTGGGCCAAATTGAGATTTCTTTACTCATTTTGTGTCTCATCCTTCACATCAACATTGGATGCTCTTGAGTTATGTATTCTTTGAACATCTACATTTTCCCTATATAAGGACTGTAAATTGCAAGAATGAGAAGACATATTTAATAGCAATAAGTATCCATATAGAAGCTGAAGTACTGATTTCGTTGTTTAAGAAAACTGATCTGGTTATTTTATTAGATCTTTAAAAGTGTGAATGTGAAAAGTGCAAGTACCATATCGCTTGTTTAGAGTGTATTATTTAAAAATGTCATAAATTTCTAAGATTATACAGTGTCAGTGATTGATAATGAACTAATGAGTGAGTGAGAACAGAACATTGGTGGAATGATATTGACAGGGAAAACTCTCAATATTCAGAGATAAACCTGTCCCATTGCCACTTCTTACACCAAAAATCCCACATGGGCTGGCCAGGAAATGAACTTGTACCTCCACAGTGATAGGCCATGGATAGACTCAAGTTACTGCCTAATAACTGTCTCTTATATGTATAGTGAGAAAAAATAACCATATTCTACTTATATTTCCTTTAATTTGCAAGGAAGCATTGTTCACTTTTGGTTTTGGTTGTACAGTTTTCAGTAAATAATATTTAGTAAGGAAAAGGTATAATGGTGTGGATGGTAATGCACTTTTTCACAGAATGACATGGTAAGTTTTTCATTACTGTTGTCCCTTCCTTTAACTCATTGTAAGATTGATAGAAAAAAGTTATTTTAGTTGTAATGTCAGTATCAGAGTTTTATACTGAGATATATATATATATATATATATATATATATATATGTATTTTATAAACTGTTTTGAAATGACAATGTTGTGAAATTTACTACTAGTTAACCATCTTTTACTCTGAAAGAATTTGTTTTTAATAGATAAAATAATTTTCAGAAAATCCTTGGACGGGTGACTTTCCGTGATGTTCACTTCCGGTATCCCAACAGGCCTACTCTTCCAGTACTGCGAGGGTTGAATCTTGAAGTGAGACCTGGACAAACTGTCGCACTGGTTGGTGCATCTGGATGTGGAAAGAGTACAATAATGGCACTGCTGCAGTGCTTTTACAGCCTTGATTTTGGGCAAGTTGTAAGTAGAACACTGATTTGTCCATTTATGAATATGTACAGTATACATTGTTGTACTCATATAAGAGTTGAAATTTACAGGGCAACCAGAATTTTTTAAATTGTCTTGGGTAATCAGTTGCAGAAATTTCAAAATGAATACTTCTAATATCTATTGATTCAATCTGTTGCCTGACAGGATTTCAGGCCTGGTTTTAGGTGCGATAGTTTGGAAGGGCCACACAGGGTGCCAAATCTGTGGCATGTCAAATGAGAAGGTGAAACAAATTTTTTTTTGCAACCCTTGCTTTGTAAATAGTTTTTTATTTCTTGGTATCAAATTGCAGGAGCTTGTATTATTGTCATATGTTGCTGGTATAAACATATGAAATTCCAATATTGGCATATATTTATGAAATGTCATTCCATTATGCACTTCATAATGAGGCATACCAATTCTGACTGACAGATGTTTCTTTTCCATTCTATTTACAGTTCTGTATTCCCAACCTTGGGTCATTTATATTACCCTTTTGCATTGCAATACTCCAGGTTTCATGTACACTTTACAGAAACACTGGTAGTGTTTAACACAAATTCTTTTTCTTTCATAGACTGACTTCTGTCTCCCTACTTATTATGTTAGTTTAGAGAAGGTTTTTGTTGCACCTGACCCCCCCCCCCCCCCCAACCACCACCATTGTTAGGCCTCACCTGGCCAAGAAATTGCCTTTTCCCAGGACATTTTACTGGACACACAACAAACCTAAA
>Ga0123352_10016633_pt1 | contig 11722 bp, 8 predicted proteins | sample TergutLab28metaG_FD_89700 | JGI IMG/M metagenome (GOLD analysis project Ga0123352, IMG submission 89700) | Labiotermes labralis P1 segment gut microbial communities from Petit-Saut dam, French Guiana - Lab288 P1 | ecosystem: Host-associated > Arthropoda: Insects > Digestive system > Gut ...
AAAAAATTCACGCATGCGCACTAAGGTTCAAGGTCGGCTCATGCAAGCGCGCTAGATTATAATCCATCAGGTGTTCGCATAAAAAAATACGGTCGGATACTTTTCTAACAGACCTCGTATTAGGTTTGCTGGCATGATGGATGGTTCATGGGCATGTGTTATAAGTTTCATCTGTCGGCGTATGTTCAGGAACCGTTGGTGATAGGTGGACGGGGTTGTATGGGGAGAGATTTAAATGAGGAATTTTAGCAGCGGATAACAGATGGTAGCAGTCGTGTGTGAGAGCGATGTAAGTGGGGGAGTACCAGTGACTTTGTTATTTAAAAAAAAAGATTTAGTTATTTAAATGGATACATCATGCTGTTTTTTTGTATCAAGAATAAAACAAAAAAACAAGTAAAAAATAAATAACTGAAATTGTATTTGATTCGGTGAACCACACCCGTCTCCTGAAAGAGGTTCTCCTACCAGACAGAGCACGTCGGGACAGCCAAGTTATAAAGGGCGATCACGTAGAATAGTCATTTTGCTGACTGAGCTGATCAAGCTCTTGCACACTTGAAGTATCTGAGCTTGCGGCAGTGGGAGCGGAGGTAAAGCTGCACTCATTTTTAATGTTGGTATTGCATGGAGAAGAGCGGTCTGCCTTACGCAACGGCTATTTTACAACTGGAGAATGCACCTGCCCCATACCAATTGAATAGAAGGCTTGGTGGGCCCCAGAGATGGTCTAGACATTTTGGAGAAGAGAGGAATCTCATATCCCTGCCCGTATTTGTGCTCTGGATTGTCCATACTGTACCCCCATCACTATGCAACAGCACTATACAACCACCCATGTGTATATGTTGTATGGGACAATACAGGTTAAGGGAATGCCATGTTCTAAACATGTTGGGTTACTCTTGCGCGACAGATTGAAATTTTCCTGCTCTTTGGGTGGACTACCTGGTTTGAAGGACAACTTGTTTCATTTCAGGGCGCTACCAGGCGGGTGTCTGTGCCATGGACGGGCTGGTGTTTGCAGCAGGCGGTTGTGATGCTTGGAACTGCCTGAGCTCTGTTGAAGTGTATGATCCACAGACGGATGAGTGGACATATGCCAAGGGAATGATCACGGCTAGGAGAGGGTGTGGTCTAGCAATGTTTAAAGGTAGTTGTGATTGTGTGTTACCTAGAATAAGAACAGTTCTCTGTGTCTTCAGATCCTGTCTGTTTAGATGCATTGCAGTTAGCTTGGAGTAGAAGTGGAGGAAATAAAGTGTGAGTGAGGTTTGGGAGTTTTGACAGCAGTGAATGTGGAGATGTGACATTTTAAGCTGTAGTTCAAATATACCACATCAGGAACATGCTAATTGCTGCCATCAGCATATAAGGGTGACACACATAGTAGCCTGCCACATGTGATTAGGTTCTCACAGCCATCTAGGAAGTGTGTCATCCCCGTTGTGTGTTTGAAACTTGGAAAACTGTATGTAGTCAAACACAGCTGTGTCACATGAGGTGTATTTAATGACTATATAATGGACAGCTACATGTTTCGGCCTGTACTGGCCATCTTCAGGTTGTCTTAGGGGAACTTAAGATCTTACTATAAGCATGCACGCACACATGTTTCGGTCTGTACTGGCCATCTTCAGGTTGTCGTTGGGGAACTTAAGATCTTACTATAAGCATACACACACACATGTTTCAGTCTGTACTGGCCATCTTCAGGTTGTCTTAGGGGAACTTAAGATCTTACTAGAAGCATGCACGCGCACATGTTTCGGCCTGTACTGGCCATCTTCAGGTTGTCTTAGGGGAACTTAAGATCTTACTATAAGCATGCACACGCGTGCTTGCTTATAGTAAGATCTTAAGTTCCCCTAAGACAACCTGAAGATGGCCAGTACAGGTCGAAACATGTAGCTGTCCATTGTATAGTCATTAAATACATCTCGTGTGACACAGTTGTGTTTGACTACATACAGTTTTCCAAGTCTGACTGTCATGAATGTGAAATTTCTTGTCCTTATAGTTGGTATTTAGTCACGTGACTAGCAGATTAAAATTGTTATATGAGAATGACTACTAAATCCTTTGAAAATGTGATGCGGTGGTATGGGAGGTTCTCAGTTTATGAGCATGTTATCCAGCTTTTAGATTGTTATTGTACCTACACCAATATGACGGGCATTACTACCACCCCTGGTGGTAATCACTGTTATCATCGAAGTTAATCACCATGATCATCACCACCAAACCGTCATATAGCCATCATAGTCTGTGTCATCATCATATCATCAGCCTCCCCATGAACTCTGTCCCATTGTATTTCAGTTGTGTGCATTGTGGGTTTTATTTCAGTTGTGTGCATTGTGGGTTTTCTGGCCTCTTGCGTCGTTATGCCCCACACCTTCGAAATTTACGTTTTATGAGTTTTTCTGTTTATTGCTCCATGTGAAGTGTCTCCCCTGTTTTTGACTTAAAAGGTAAAGGTGAAGGTAAAGCTGTCTGTACATAGCATAATGGCATATAGGGGGAGTGGAGGTGAGTGGTCAGGCTCATGTTCTGACCCCCATACACTCCACAAAATGGCATCTTGGTACCTGCTGGGAATAAGTAGTTGGGTATATTGCTGTCTTGTTCATCTTATGGTCTGTTCAGAACAGTGTGACGGATCTATATGTCATTCAGTTTCGGCAACATCCCATTGGCGCTTCATGTTTATTCATTACAGGGCTAGTAGAATACAACCAGTTTGAGGCCACACCTGCAGGACGCTCAGTCTCACCCAATTTTTGTAAAATAAACTTCATAGTATAAGTTAAAAGACTTCCCATATGCTGTAGACTGTCCTCATGCTGTAGACTGTCCTCATGCTCATTTGCCAATTTTATGTGGATGCTGGTCTTCTGGTATATTGGACATTGTGTTGTTGTGTGGGTGGTTCCCGACATTTTGAAGGATTGTAGTGTCTTTGTCTTCGAGGATGAGTTCTCATTCTTCGTGGACTGATTGTGTCGTACCTTTGAAACCACCTGCCCGACAAAATGGCATCACATCCCAAAACACTCGAATCTTCAACAATGCGACTGAGGACCTCGAATCCTGCATGATACGATGTTACATTGTATTTCAGGAAAGCTTTATGCTGTTGGTGGCTCAGATGGCTCACACTCTCTGTGTTCTACCGAGATCTATAGTCCACAAGAGAAAGTCTGGACGCCAGGTCCCAACATGACAACATCGCGAGCAAATGTGGGAGTGGCAGTTATAGGCAGTCGGCTGTACGCAGTCGGAGGATTTTCAGGTATGGTGACGAGTTTGGTGTAGGTGGGGGGTGACGTGGATGTCTCTGGAAATGGTGCCATGTGCTGTATAATGGTTAACCTTTCTTTTATATTCTATTTGTTTTCATTGTCTTGGGTAGTGTTGATATTGAATTGCTGTATATATTAATCATATATGGTCTAGCCATTACTTGTTGGGTATAGTTAAGATTAGCCACTGTTTGTTAATTACCTCACAGTGAAGATGTATGTGGGAGCAAGGCATAGCTCAGTGCATTAGTAACCTTTGCAGTAGTTAGACTCCGTAGTGGTCATCATGTTGTGTCCCTTCTACCCCCAGAGGCAAGAATCCCCACTTGTCACTGTTGAGATGGTTTTGGGCGCCAGACCTGAACACTGTAGTCAGGGACAAAGCTTTTTCCTTTACTGGGAATCCCAAATTTGGATGTGATCCAGCAGTGTGTACTGTCCATACTGACTGAGGTGTCCAAGCTTTGGTAGTCTCTGATTTGAGCAGGAAAGGCCCAGTGAAGCAGACTTCTATGGAGCTTTATCACATAGGGAGTTTGCACTTGCTATGAAAGAAACAGTTATGAGATTCAGTAAGTTAAAGTGCAGGTGAAAAACGGACTTAAAGTTCCTGATGATTGTCGGTTTACTGAGTCCTAGAACCCCTACTACAGTTGCTGTACTCAAGGACATGATAATGTGGGCACCCCATGTATTGTAATGGTAGGAATGTGCAGGCAGTTGGTGTATTTTTCCTGAATGATGTGCCATGTTTGAAGTGTTATCTAAGATTTTTTTTTTTAAATAGAGTTCTAGGTGTTTTCTGTTTTCTGTTCGTAGGCAAGACTTTCCTCAACAGCATAGAATACCTGGATGAAAAGACAAATGAGTGGACAACTTTTGTTCCCAAGCTGCCGGCGCGGAATGGTTCCGAGTCGCCGCAGCCGGATCTATCACAGGCAAATGGTATTGTTCTGCAGTCTCTGGATTCGCAAGCTGAACAAGGAGATGAAATGGTCAGTCGTCACTCTGTTGGTGTCTTTGACACAGAGGAATGTGTGGTTGAAGGAACTGTATCACCTCACAGAAAAGGGAGTGAGAATAACATTAATGATGGGGGCAACGGGAGCATCATGAGGTTTGAGACCTCCAGTGATCATGAGGCATTTGAGGCATTGTATCATTAACAGGTAATCTCTGTGGGTGTTTTTATATTTAATGAAGCAGGTTCTTTCCCAAGATGCCCACCCTCCCCAACCAAATTAAATTTCAATGGCACATAACTGAGATCAGAAATACCACTTCTGTACATTCTGTCTTGATATGTGTTGCACTGATGTTTAGTGGTATTGTCATTTGCCACATTGAAAGCAGCCTACACTTGTACATCAGATGAAAACATGTGTGATTGTCTACTTTGAGCATTAGGAAAAGAAAATACCATTCTGGAAGGAACCTGTGTTTATCAAGATGAAAAAAAGTAGAAATTGTATCTTCTGTCCTTAAGTGTGCATGTTGGTGGATGAGCTTTTATGATGTGTGTTAGCATATGGTTTGAGAGAGATGATGAATTGCAGAATGATTGATGTAGCCACAGGTGTGGGGTGGGTTTTCCTGAAGTGACTTTGTACATCTTTTGTTGCCTTTTCAAGGACCAACTGTCTACTTGGTGTGGATGAATTAGAAAGTCAGGATGCATGTAATTATTTTATCAGACAACTGCAGATTTTAAATTATTCAAATATAATGCCACGGCCTTGGTGTTTGGATTTCCTCAGGTCCCCTACGCCACCCATAATTTGATCACAACTCTAAAATTTCTGTTTGTAAAACTGCCCCATTGAGGCCTCTAGAACACGAAATGGAGAAAGGATTCTTTTTTGTCTTTGGCAAGGTATCAAAAAATGATTTTTTTAATTTTGATGAACATTGAAGAAACTAAATGAGATATTTGAAATCAGAGAAGTTGCCATTCATTCCATTTATGTATGTACTAATGAAATTTTGTATTGATGTTTATATTCTGTATACAGTGATGATAACATAACATAACCATTTGTCGATGACACCAGCAAACACTGTTGGGTGACTGAATGGAAACACCTTTTGAATCAAACTTAATATCTCAACGGCTTTGAAACTTGTATAGTGTTTAGATGCTGATTGCTGTCTATTTCCTAGATGATATTCAGTTTAATATAGTACACACATGATACCCAACAAAATGGTTGCCAGTTTTTCTGGCCATGGTCTTCGCACTTTTGCCTTGCATCCTCCACATTTTAAGTCTATACTGCTGGCAATAATATTATGTGGTATAGTTCAGAATTCCTCAGGTTAATTTCTGCTCTGTAGCAAGTGTTATGAACATGGCCGGCCGTCCTGTAATACCAGCAGGTCACTACCAGACTGAAAAATCTGCATTTTTATAGTATCACCTTCATTTTTCAGTTATCTGTCAAATAAATAAATTTGAACCTAATTTTTTGTATATGCTTTTTGATCATGTACGTTGTACTGACACACACATACTGTTATGAGATTTGAGTTTCCTGTAGTAGAGTGTAGTAATGAGTCGTCTGTGATGTGACACCATGGATGAACATACGTGGTCCATTTTTGGGTTGAAAATGGAGACTACCTTCCACTTAAAATTCATTGCTTGTCTACCGGTCTAACACGGTGTCATGTACCAGCAGCTTCTTATCATAACATTTTGTGTTCACGTTTAATAAACTAAAGATTTTGTGAGATTTGAAGTTGTCGTGGCAGTGTTTTGGTGATACAAGACACGTGGACAGGGCATTTTTGTAGGGGCAAATAGTTGCTGGTGTGTAACAGGACCGTTATGCCTCCATTTCCATGGTCAAGCAGTCCCAAGAAGACTGACCCTGAAGATGAAGGCTTAACAATTTGATGCATGAGAGTTCTCACCCAGTGGATCAATGTCATAAGCAAGATTAGTTTTTTTACACTGTTGATGTTGAGCATTTGGGTGTTCTGGGTTGTTATGTTGAGTAGCAGATATATTGTTTCCTGACCATTTGAAGGAAAGTACGGTCTTCATTTTCAACAATCAAGGAATCTTAGAATAATGCATTCTTCTCATTGTCTGTGATTGGATATCAAGGTGGTACATACTTAAAAAGGTCTGGTTGAGTAAACCCGCTGCTCTTCACAGCAACCCAGAAGCCCTGAATCCTGACAGTGTTGTATCCCACAAAGCATATATATTCAATTAATCTTTATGTTGACTGTAGGTAGCATGGCGCGTGGGGCGGCAGAACATATCGCTTGCATCTGATCACCTGTAAACATTAATATCAGGTCCATTTCTATTAACTTGGAAGACTAGTTGCACTTTGCTCTCTCAAATTATGTTTTATTTATAGGTTCAAGGTTAGGTTAGGTTAGGTTGGGTTGGGTTGCGTCCTGTCTTTCTTTTATGGTTTGTGTGTCACTGGACTGTAGGTCATACTGTGTGGCAAAAGGAAATAATACCTTGGTTAGGACTGTACTTTTAGGTGTGTGGCAGTGAACTGCTTCAATCCATGTTCTGTTGTGATAAGTTGACATGGAATTTAAATTGTTACTTAACTTTTACAAGTGGGAGTATTTGAGGCAGCATTATGGTGACTACCCTGTTGGCTAGTAGATCCGGGGTTCAATTCCCAGCAGCAGCAAGAAATTTTCCTCTTCTCTTGAACATCTAGACTAGCTGTGGTGCCCCCTGCAGCTGCCTATTAAAAGGATACTGGTAATTCTTTATCAGGGCGTAAAGTGGCCAGAACATGAAGTTAACCGCCCAACTTCATGGAGTGCCCAGGTCAAGAATGGGTGGAGCTATAAATCTGCTTTCCAATTATGCTGTCAAGGCAGGAAAAGTGACCACTTTTTACCTTTACCTTTACCTTTACTTCACCCTTATTGTCCAAGAACAGGAATTTGATATTTTTTGTGCTGTGGCATTGGCTGCCATATTGTGATTTAAGGGTGACAACAGCTCAACCATGAATAGGGTATGTTAAATCTCCTGGTACTGGTCACTGTATTTTAACTTTAGAGAGAACAGTATTAATATCAGAAATTGCAGTGTTGAGCCAACTTTAGCATTGCAGTAATACAGTAGTACACGGTTGGTTAAAGGCATAATATTTCCATGCGTTTTTCTGGATGTGATTATGTTGAAGATGGAACTTTTTAGGATGCTGGTTAAATTGAAGGAACTGTGCGTTAATTGATCAGCCTTTTGTGAGTTCTGTTGTATACAAGATGCACCAAATAGTTCTGCAAGAAGATTGGTGACATGTATTTAAGTAGGTCATATGTAATAGAACTGTTAGTAGGTCATCAAGTAGAGTAGGGATGGCAAACCAGTTGGCTGGGTCAGTTTTTTTTGTGTATATTAACATTTGGAGCAGCCTGATAACAGTTGTGCAAGTTAGAGTTCTCTTTTGTGACTACACTGTTGATGTTGGTGGATGTATTCACTTCAAATTCTGAGAAGTTTGGTTACTCCAAGAAACAGAAAACCGTGTGTTTTGTAGAGTATTTTGCACCCTCAAACATGTAGTCACATTGTAGAAGCAATTCCACAAGTGGAGTCCGTACTGCAAGATTTTAGGCTATCATGGTGGTGTCACTGAAGGTGTCCAGTCTAGGTGTGTGATGTCGTGTGGTTGGGCGGTTAGTTCCAGATGTTTTGAAGGCACCGTGAAACATCATGAACTCCTCGTCCTGTTACACAGAGTCACATCCCTGGACAATGAATCTTTTAAATGTGTGCTTTTCAGTTACAACTTGCTTACAGCACTCACACTAGCCACCAGGCAGTATTGGAGTATACACAACTGTTGACAGCTATTTACAGGAAGCAAGCTTTTGATGTGAAACTGACACCAGGGAGCAGAGAGGTTTGCCATCCAAACTGTAGTCTTGTATCTGCTTTCAGATATTAATGAGTGCATTTAGTTTATACATTTCAATTTTGGTATTGTATTTAAGTGACTAAGCACTAAGAGGTATAACTGTTTAATGTATTTCATTATTGGTCATACTGTGAGAGAGTTTGAAGTAATCAAGTTGGGTCCATAAAAAAGAGTGATGTATTTTTATAATTGTGTATGTACTGAATTTGTGTAATGTATCTCAGTGTTTGCCACAATACTAGGTATATGAAGAGAGACGTGTTGACTGATTCTGGTTGTGCAGATACATGAACCAGATCCCCAGCTCAAAAGAAAACAGAAGAAAGAGACCTTGTACCTTACCATTTGTGTATCTCCTAATCATACTAAAAATTCTGAATACAGGCTATCTGCCACATGCTAGTCATGTTTCTAATGGAATTTTGTTATGAGAATAACAGTTTTAAATGTGGTACTGCAAGGTTGGTAGTCATGGGTTAATTTGGGGGGGGGGTAATTAATCTAAAAAGCTGTGTAATGTTCCAGGGTCTGGGTTATTCACGTGTATGATTCCAGTAATGTGGCACACAGCTGGATCTTGGACACACCATTTTCTTGTTAATGAGACAACAGGTATTGGTACATATCATCACATTGATATGACACCTGTACTGTGTTCATGTACAGTACCATTGCAATAATGTGACGTGCGTTTGGCATGGGTTAAACTTCGATATTCTGAACAGAGCTGAACGAGTGCAATGAAATTATTTCTTAATAGATTTTAGAACTGTCTAAATCCACAACTGCACGGTTTATGGATTTCAGCTTGTGCAGTTTCCAAGTTGTCCAGGTTTTGTTTTGTGTGCTTTGTGACTTTTGTGGCACTTAAATATTATTTGGGTGATTGAATGAAGGAGAATGAAAGGGGTGGGGTTTGAGAAGAGACATGGATAGGGGCCCTTGGTGGGGAAACATTTATGGAAAGAGGTAACTTGGAAGATCTAGGCATAGGTAGGAGAATGCTGTCAAAATGGCTGTTAAAGAATTGGTAAAGTATGGTGTGGGAGGGAATGAGTGGATTGATTTGGCAGAGGGAGGAGCATGTGGTGGGCAGTTATGGATGTGATAGAGTTGTAGGGTTCGTAAAATGTGGGGAAGTTGTTGACTGACTTGGGAACTGTTAGCTTCTTAAAGGGCTGTAGTGTGTGAATTCACATTTCGTGGTTCCTTCTGTCACTTGGTGTCATAGCTTCTTGTGAAGCTGCAGAGATGGCCTGCTGCTTCATTTTCAAAATATGATAGTTTTTTTACTATCCATATTATTGTCATTTGCTTGTTTTTGCCATTAGTATGACCTGACTACATAATTATTGTGGTTTGTTTGGTTTCAGTGTTCAGCAATTCATACTGTTCAATTGTTTGGGTGATCAAATTGAGAAGAATGAGATGGGTGGGGCATGTAGCACGTATGGGGGAGAGGAGAGTTGTATACAGGGTTTTGGTGGGGAAACCTGAGAGAAAGAAACCACTTGGGAGATCTAGGCATAGATGGGAGGATAATATTAAGCTGGAACTTCAGAAGGTGAGATGGAGGGCAGTGATAGGATTGATCTGACCGAGGATAGAGACAGGTGGTGGGCACTTGTAAACGCAGTTATGAATCTTTGGATCACATAAAATGCGGGAATTTGTTGACTAGGTGAGAACCGGTTGGCTTCTCAAGGACTCTGCTCCATGGAGTAAGTAAAATTATTCAAGTATCTTTATACAAGAGTGACTGTTTTTGAACATATGAAAAATGTTCTGTAGGCCAATTTAATTGATTTTTGTTCCACCTATTTATGTAGTGTAATGATGAATTTGAGAATTCAGAAGCCTAGAAAACAAACATCATCAAGGAAAAATATAAATAAACATGGAACTGGTAGTATATCAAGTTTTTAAACAAGCATTTGCATGAGCATCTAGTTCTTCCACAATTATTCTTATCCTGTTTGAAGTAAACACTATATTGAGTTTCTCCCAAAATTTTACCATATTGGTGAATGGGTGTACCAGCGGTATATGACGGAGTATCTGTGTAATGCATGGCATAGCCTTTCATTAAAAACGAACAAAGTTCAGCTTATTGAGTGAGAGGTCTCATATTGCTCAGCCTTTGACATTACTTGATAGTCGAGTGCGATGCACCGATACATGGCACTGAATAATGAAAAATTGAGTGATGTCTTAATCCCTCTTTAATCTGAGTTTCATTTTAAAACAATGGCATAGAACTTGCGATGGTTCGGGAGATTTACGAGGGAATTTCCTCCATTGGTACCACGTGTTCAACATGTCATGGATCAGTTTTAGGACCATTTTCAGAAAAGGTGGCATTTGAAACGGTACTACTGGCGAGAAGTTCGGTATGTCTTGGGAACAAATTTCGACGGTGTTTATTGTTGTGGAATGTTGAGTATACCTGAGGAATTGGTGTATGCTGAGGAGAAGAGCATTAGTTTATATCTCTGTGTTATGTCTAGAAGCAATAAGATAGTACTTTCTTGCGCGACATAACCTTTCTTGTGTCTGGAGGTTAGAGTTCCCTGTACGGAATTTCGGTTTTTCACGGCTTACAGTGCGAAGGGAGTAACTGTTATTTTGTGTTGCTATGCCGATGTATTTATGGGAATGTCATCATAATAATTTTAATTATTTCAGTAACGGGCGATAACGGGTAGAGGGGTTAGTATTCATATTCAAGTGATCTACATGTGGAACCACAAGGGACCCTGAGATATGGGAAGAGTCAGAGGTCATGTACATTTATGTGTGTATATATATATATATATATATGATGTGATATGTGAACATCCTGTTATGAAAATATAATATTGTCATATAATATTGTTCAAAAGAAAACAATACAAAATATAATACAACATTAGAATTATGCCTTGAATATTGTTCAGTAAAGTAATACAATAGAATATATATTACGAAAAAATATGCTATGTATTATATTGGAAATACTCCCCCAACATATGAAGAGAATGTGAATTAAGAAAATTTTTAAAAGATGTTTGAATTCCTTAACAGTACAGGATATGTTCTTTATTACACTATTAAAGACCTTCAGTCTAATGTGATAAGAACCTCTTTGATATAGAGACATATTTGATATTGTTTGATGAATATCGGAGTCATATCTGGAATTTCTGCCATGGATATTTGAATTTGTAATATATTGCTCCCTATTATTAATGACAAAGTATAGTAATGAGAATGTATATTGTGATATAAAAGTTAAGAGTATTTAGATATTTGAACAAATTTCTAGTTCATTGGGCCACAAGATTTGAGGGACTGACAAATGAAATAATTATGCTTCAGTTTAAAAATGTTCAAAGATGTTAATGAAAAAATACGTGAAGAATATTTCGTTGTTGGCCAAACACTTCTGCTAAGATCTGCCCTGGGGGGGGGGGGGGGGGTTGAAACCCTGGACAAATTTTTTTTACCATTTTTATTTCCCTTCATCACCCC
>Ga0123352_10016634_pt1 | contig 11721 bp, 10 predicted proteins | sample TergutLab28metaG_FD_89700 | JGI IMG/M metagenome (GOLD analysis project Ga0123352, IMG submission 89700) | Labiotermes labralis P1 segment gut microbial communities from Petit-Saut dam, French Guiana - Lab288 P1 | ecosystem: Host-associated > Arthropoda: Insects > Digestive system > Gut ...
ACACACACACACATTGACATATATAGTCAAGATTTCTCTTGTCCTATTTTACCAGCTGCAACATATTGAGTATCAACATTCAACTTCAGACAACCCAGTTATCTCTGACACATATCTCAGCTGTTTCAAGTATTTTATCTACCCCTGTGCACAAATATTTATGGTACAATGCTTAATTAAGCCCAGGGAAAACTTTACCTTACTTATAAACCATCATGTGGTACACCAGTTTTATGAAATTATAATTCACCTTTCCATGTTCAAATATCCTGACAGACTTGTCATAACCACCACTCACAAACTCCATTCCAGTTGGAGCATAATCTATAGCTGTCACTGCTGAAACATGATCCATGTGTACTTGCAGTGGCTGCTTGAGCTTCCTTGTGTCAAAAGTGTACAAACTGAAAGTAGAAGACAGAACATAAATAAAACTTTTAAAAATTCTGTAATGCAAACATGAACCTGACAAACATGAATGCCACATTAAAACAATGATGACTGAGGTAACATCAGCATTCACAACATAACAGAGGCTAGCAATGCCATCCACAATGCCCCCAAACCTTTCAAATGAGAAACAACATACAATTATATACTTGCAACCTTAATGTTAGCAAACATTTATTTGAAAGGATAGGATAAACATCTATGCAGGCATTACCTTTACATTGGAGTATATTTTTCTATGACATAAGTAATTAGAACCGGACCCATATGGGAGTGTGATGTGAAGGTACACGATACCTAATAAGTTTTCAACATGAAGATGAAAATCTACAAACCTCCCCACTCCTACCCCACTCTTGCTTACTAGCAGTGGGTCCTGTTAAGGTGAGTAACCCATGCTAAGTTTGTGGTAACCAACCCCTTCGGCAGCATGGGCCACTAAGCAGAAAGAGCAAAGGGGTCTGAGGGACCTGATCATAAGGGTCTATCAGATAGGGTAGGAGGGACCCTTAAGCTTGGTTGCAACCCTTGTTGGAGAAGGACACTCCAAATCAAACCAAGGGTAGATAACCCTCTGGAAGCTGTGGTGAAAGCAAGTCATATAAGGGAGTAAACCCTGATCAAAAATCCTGGCCCCTCAGGTTGAGGGTTTTACGACAGACTAACCCCCCAGCTAAGTAAAAATATACGGTTACGAATTTCTCGAAGGAGCTTCAGAAGGAAGGGATTGATGATGATGATGATTATGATGAATGAATGAATTTGGAAAAGGAATATGAAGATTGGAACATGGAATGTAAGAAGCCTATTTTGGTCATGAGCACTAAAAGTGCTCCATAATGAATTGTCAAATTTAGACTTTGACGTAGTAACGCTTCATGAAACTCGTTTGGAAGTGGTATCCAAAAACTTGATAACTTTGCTTTATTCAATAGTGGATTACAAAGTAAAAAACATGAATTTGATCGCGGTTTTTACGTAAGCAGAGAATTTTTAAAATATGTTAAAGATTTCAAAATTATAAATGAAAGAATATGCTGTTTGAGATTAAAAGCTAAATGGTTTTCATGTACTCCGTTAATGTCCATGCACAAACAAACAAAAAAATGGAAGAGATAAAAGAAGAATTTTACAATTTATTACAGCAAAATATAAATCAAATAGCTAGGTCGGACATTAAAATAATACTCAGAGATTTTAATACAAAAGTGGGTAAAGCAAGCATATACAAACCCACTATTGTAAGAAGTACAACGTTTCTACATAAACATATTCACAAAGAGACATGATGTTCAGCAGATGAAAGGACAGCGAACCAAATAGATCACATTTTAATTAGTGATAGATTCAGGAGTGCAATAACAGACATCAGAGCACTAAGGGGACCAGACATTGGATCAGATCACAACTTACTGAAGATAAATTTTTGAAGTGAAATTAAGGGCAAGAACTGGAAATAAATATAATGAGAAAAGAAAAATGGTGAATATTTTTCAAAATCCAAAGTGGAAACAAGAATATGCTATAGAAATTAATAATAAGTTTGAAATAAAGGGAAATTTGGGCGATGAAGATAGTATTGACAATAATATTAATGAAAAATGGGAAAACACTAAAACAATAATCAAGGAAACCAAACAGCAGCTTATAGAAAAGTATGAAGGTACAGAAACATTTAAAAATAAACGGTATGATGACGAATGCAAATTTGCAAGATAAGAATTCAAGAAAGCAAGAGAAAAATGGTTAATAAAAGGAAGAAGGGTGAAGGAAAAGCAGGAGTATCACCATAAAAGAAAAGAAGCTCACAAAATAATTAGGAATAAGTAAAAGACATAAATGAAAAATGTAACAGAATCAAAAGAAGAAGATCAGAAGCATAATAACACAAGGAAAATGTATCAAACAGTAGACCAATTTAAGAAAGGATATCAACATAAATTTAGCATAATTAGGAACAAAAAAGAAGAATTGGCAATGAATATAAAGGAGAAAGCAGAAATATGAAAATAATATTTTGCCAAATTACTGAACACAGAAGAACCAAGGAAATTAATTAAAAAAGGAAATAAAGAAATTAGTGAAGCTGAAGTAGAAGAACTCACTACAGAAGCTGTAAAAAAGGCAATAAGAAACTTAAAAAATAACAAGGTGGCTGGAAATGATGGAATACATCCGGAATTAACGAAATACTTAGGAAATAAAATACTGAATAGAATGTATGAATTAGTAAGATGAATCTGGGAGTAGGAAAGAAAGCCTGAAGAATGGAAGGAAACAATAATAGTTCCTTTACACAAAAGGGAAGACAGAGACAGGTGTGAGAATTACAGGGGAATAGCATTGGGAAATGCAGCTTACAAAATTTTGTCAAATATAATATTGGAAAAAATTAAACCATATAATGAAAAAGTTATGGGGGACTATCAGAATGGATTTAGAGATGGAAGATCTGTAATTGACAACATATTTGCATTGAAAATAATAAACGAGAAACTCTGAAGTATAATCAGAGTGTATAATAATTATTTATTGATTTTCAAAAGGCAAATGACTATACACAGATACACTATGGGAATGTATGAAAGAATTTAAAATGTCTACTAAATTAATAAATATGTATAAAAGATGTGTACAAAAGACAAGAAATGCAGTTAGAATAGAGGGAACATTGTCATCTTTTTTTTGAAAATAAAACAGGCTTGAAACAGGGTGACCCTTTTTCACCATTATTATTTAATTTGGCATTACAAAAAGTGATACAAAGTATAAAAATGGTTCCTAGAGATATAAAGATTGGTAAAGAACAATTGAATATATTAGCATATGCAGATGACATTGCATTAATTGGAAAAAATGAAATAGAAATAAGAAAACTTTTTGTAGAAATGGAAAACATTGCCAGAAATTTCAGACTACAGATAAACCAAGAAAAGACAAAATATATGATAGTAGAAAGGAAAAACAGTTTAAAGAAAAATAAAATAGGACATTTGAAAATAAAAAATTTGAAATTTGAAAAGATTGGAAAATTGTAAATATTTCAAAGTTATACTTAATGAAGGTAACAATAACCAAATAGACTTGCAAGGAAGAATAAAAAATGCTAACAAAACAATTTTATGCTATAAACTTTTTTTAAAAATAAAAACATATCAAAGAAACTGAAATTACAACTAAAGAACACAATAATAGACAAAACGTTAACATATGCATCAGAAACTTGGACACTAGCGAAGAGAGATAGAAAGCAATTGAACATTTTTGAAAGGAAAGTGTATAGAAGAATTTTAGGCCCAGTGTACGACAAAGAAAAAGAAAATTGGTGGATATTAACCAATAAAGAAATGTATGCAAATGTTAAAAAAAAACCTACTATAATAGAGAAAATAAGGTTAAATAGATTACGCTGGTTTGAACATGTACAGAAAAAGGAAGAAAACAGAATTCCCAAAAGGGTATTTTATATGAATTTGGGAACAAGACTGACAGGTAGACCAAGAAATAGATGGCAAGATTAGGTGAGAGAGGATGGAAGAATAATTGGTGGAGAAGGGTGACAGGAAAAAGTACATAACAGAGAGGAATGGAAGAAGATCCTGAGAGTGGCAAGGAATCGTCGCATTCTGCACATGCCAATGGAATGAATGAATAAGTAATTAGAACTTTACATGGCTTCCTTTTCCACGCCTGCAATACAGTATGAACTTTGAAAAGCATGAAAAAATATTTAGCAGGATCTCAATAACTAAAGAACACTCTCCTTCTTGTCGCTCCCTCTCTCTTGGTGTTTTTCAGTATATATTTATATGACATAACTTCCATCATACTTTTTACACCTTTCATGGCAATCCAAGAGAACATATGAAAACTTGTTTTTTAAGAAATTAAAGCAACAAATAAATAAGAAAAATGTCAATCTAAAAAAAATTCAAATTTTTAAAATCCACAGTGACCACAGTCTATTCACTATATTACAAACATACAGAAAACATAAAGTACAAGGTTTCACAGTTTTCACGGAACCAAACAGTGGTGCTACTGAACAAACATAAATAATACAAATCAACATTTAGGGACTATACATTAAAATGTGCAGATTATGCACACATTCACATCAAAAATGTTCACTATTCATATGTACTGGTGAACGAACACTAGCTATTAACACTGTCTCAATTACACTGTAAATATCTGGAAAGAGGAGAAACTAAATTAACTTTTGTAAAATGCTTTTTCATGATAATGAAGCCCAGGAATGGTTCTAGATAGTGGTGGGTGGTCAATTTCACAGTTCAGTAACCTTTAGTCTGCAGTGACCTGCAAACCTGCTGCAAAAGAAACTAGGTTGGACCCATATCACACATGAATACAGTGTTAACAAAAATCCGAGTGACTACACTGGAAATCGCATTCCAGCAATCCAGTCTGTAGCCCATTATCTAAAGCCCTTTAAAGCCCAGGAGTAAGTACCTGTATCATCAGGATAAACACAAAAAACCTCTGCATTTTGTCCAGGCAGTGTATTTACGTTTCATATAATTCTAACAATAAACAGTCATTGTTTCTCTATACAGTACTAACAGATCAGTCTTTCTAATGGAAGCATACTGTGTTCCTTACGAGGTACAAACTGAATCCTCTTACATTTTGTAGAGTAATTTCAGTCTTCAAAAAGTTAGAAAGGTGTTACATAGAACATGAATTGACCTTAAGGTTTAAATAACTTATTATTATTCACTAGACTTCAACATCAGTCCTTATGTTGGATGTGAAAATAACTGATTCAAAATATACAAGACAAATAACTTTTAAAGCCTAGTGATTACTATATGTATTGTTTGTTTTGATCCCAAACATTTATACAACATATTACTCTTGACATGTTCTATATCCTATTTATTGTTATTGTGGATTCATGGAACATAAATAAAAAATCAATATCAATATCAATTGCCAGGTTCAACACAAAACCTCTGCATACTGTCCACATAGGGCATTTATGTGTTCCATATGATCCTAACAAGAAACAGTAATTGTTTCTCCATACAGTATTAACCAAACAGACCTTCCAATGGAAGCACACTTATTACCTGTATTTTCTGTGAGGTATGATCTGAGTCTTCACATATGTAAATGAATTTTAATCCTCAAAAGGTTAATCAGCAAGCTTTCATAAGACACGCTATAAAAATGTAGGATGTCCATATTATATAGTCATATAAATAACTACACTTTATACATTATAAATGAACCCTTCTGTCATATGAAGGCAACAGAATATGAATGGGTAATGAAGTAGAACTATCATGAAATAAACAAAGGGTTACACTTGTGGAGCAGCTCTTTGATTTCTTACAGTGCACGTAGGTAAAATGAGTAATCATACTTACACAATGCATTAATATAGTACAGGAAACTGACTATTCTGATCTTACTACAGCTAGATATTACACAACATACTGCTCCAAATTTACATTTTACACTTACTTATAATCTTCATTAGCACAAGTGAAGATGAATGCCTCCATAGGATTCCAGCACAGCCTGTTACATCGCATCCTCATGATTACTTTCCTGACTGGCCCTGTGTCTCGAGTGTCATAAAGAATGACACTTCGGTCACTAGCACAGGTAGCTACAACAACAAAAGCAAGTTTCATTATTAAACATTCCCAGTAAGTCAATTTTCTCTTTTCCTTCTCTCACTCAAATTTTAACCATGAAGTGTCAGTTTAAATAACTTCAGGACAGCAGATGGGACTTCAAATTCATGAAAAATGCAGATGTGGGTTGAAACACTCTAATTAATTCAATATCGAATATTGTACGTAAATCCTGTAAATTGTGCACACTATGATGATGTGAATTACATTTTAATCTTGGTTTGTAGACCTTGAACTTTTCTAAACAGATTCCAGCAACTCCAATGGCATATACATACCCCTAAACACAACACATACTACACTCACAATTCCAGGTTTCCAAACCCACAATGAACAATTCAGTTGAAGCACAATGCTCAGTAGTTTTAGTAAGTGTCGAGCACAACGTCTGGTTGTGGTAATACATTATGCATAAATACTTCATTGAAAAACAGCTCATAATTTTTGAAAATATTACCTGTGTGCTTTCCTGCGGCAGTTGGAACAGCATAGTCAGTATAGAGAATAGCTTACAAGTTGGACAATCTGTGGCTCAAATCTTTAGCAGGGTTTTTCTCTTCTCCAAAATGTTCAGACTAGCTCTGGGGCCCACCCAGCCACCTGTTCATTGGGTACTTGTTGGAGGAATCTTCCCTTGGGTGTACATTGACTGGGGTATGAGGCTGACCACTCACCTCCATCTACCCTATACACCTACGTGGCATCTAAAGGGACAATCTTACTTCTAATTTTTTACCTTTGCTGCATCCTGTGGCCCAAATACATAAGTGAAAAGTTCCCTCTGTTCCCCACAGTTATATAACTTTTTTCCCTTTCAAAATCACTGACATTAACTCCATGCTTTTCCATGATCATCACTGTTCACTATGTCTCACCCAACAAACAGATAACCATCCACAGAATTTTCAGTCAATGCCTTAGCGTAATTCTGTGTGTCGGTTGCTCTGACAGAGTAGAGAGATTGCCACTTTCTCTGAAATACTGGCGAACCTACCTAGCACAATATAATGTCAAAAATGAGGACCAAAGTCCTCTCAAAACTTTCTACAATGCAGATACTCAGATCTGCATGTCAGATTATATGAACATCAGTAGGCAAATAATTTTTCAAGAAGTGTGTCAAATATCAACTTTAGCTTCATGGCACACACTTTTAATTTATGCTTTCATCTAATGAAATGAAAGCTTCTGCACTTTTCTGCAATTTCACTCACTAATTTATAAATTTCCACTTTAAGTCCTGACGATAATCTAAAACTAGGTGCATTCAGCAGACTGTATCAGAATATATATTTATACACTCACACAGGAACATCTAGAAAAAGATAACAGTTCACCAACATGGGAAAGCTCTAATTTCATATATATATATATATATACACACACAAAACACACAATTTCATAGCAAAAACAACATGTCAACCCACTTCTTACTTCACAGTTATGCTTACAACAATAACAACACAGGAGTGGCTTAAAATAACTATGTTACTACATATAGCAGCACTAACTACCAACCAGAGAAAAATATTTACACATTCATAAAAATTGAGATATGGCTGTTGGTTTCATCTGTCACACTTTTCAAAGTGTATCCCACAAAATGTTCCTCTCAAAGAAAATCTTGCAGCACCGATATTAATTTTAAAAAAATGGGGAAGGACAAATTACTAAGTAGACCTTATTTGATATAATTTTCTTACAAATCAATATGAAATGACCCTTTATTTTTAGTATGCATAATAATTTCAAAACATTTACCTAAAAGATGAGTTTCAATTGGATTAAAACTGACATCATGCAAACTATCAACACCCCACTGGAATGTTCTGATTGGCTCACTACGATCTTCCTCCCACACCTGGCAGACTTCCCCACATGTTGCAAATATGGACTCCTTCTGGTGGTGGCTCACACCCATTATTACAGACTGAAAAATGAGTAGATGATACAGATATAAACCAACAATAACAGGACTTCAAAAAGAAAAGAACAGGTTCCTAGAGGTGTTAAGAAAATAACTCAAAACAAAGTGTCACCTGTATGGGATTTGACAATGTCAGAGTGGTGATTCAAGTTTTCTAGGATGTTACACCATGTTGTTGGTTTAGGAGTGCTCTACTTTTGAAGGATCCCAGTGCTTTCATCCTCAGAGTCATGAAGACATATGACAGAGATGGCAAAATTTTCAGCCTGTCCTCATATAATTTTATCTGCATAACTAGGATAATTAATACCAAAAAATAATTCACCAGTCATACACATGTAACTATGTGCTGTGTTAAAAAAGTGGTAAAGTTACCATACCATCCAGGTGCTCATATCACTAAATGAAGGTGTGCATTCATCCCTGTGCCATCATAACACCTTGAAGATACACTATGGGCACATAGGTGAAAAGCAAAGCTTTCTTAACTGCAATGCTACAGACACAGCTTCAAGGTATAAACATGAATTTTCAACTTTAGGAAAGACAGTGTAGTTCTCACTGAGCCTCATAAGTACACCACAAACACACACTGAAGCATGGAGGTAAAATTCCACAAATTCTTTGCCTCTGAAACTCTGCAATGGGAAGAAGTGAATGATAATCAACAAATTACAACCCTTATTTACTGGTACCCAATACATTCAAGGTTGTGCAAACCCAGCACCACTTTGAACAAAGGTAAAAAGTACAGTTGTCCCTGCATGCAACATGAAGGTGTAAGGGAGAATGGAGCTATAGCCCCATACGTTCTTACCCTCAGTGCTAATACAGGTGACACTAGGACCACCAGGTACCATTAATGTGTTTGCAGAATGTCCTTACACCATTTCCTTAAAAAATTATTATGAAAATAGAAAAGTACCCTCTTCCTTGAACTAATGTCACAGAACTAAGTCCTCTACTTGTACATATCCCGTCTTCCCTCCAAGGTTCCATCCATAGGCATTCCAACAATCGTACAACATTCTTACTGAACTGCCAATGGCAAATACAATTGAACCCATTCTGATATACGTTTCTGTTGTACAGACAACAAAACTGGAGTTCTAAACTTCATGTCTGTGGAAGTTCATAAAATTAAAAATCAGAGATGCAGCATAAATTCCCTAGTTTTTACTATGTCACAAAACCATCACCACTTATCAGTCACCTTGCTGATGTAAGTATTTGTAGGCTCTTCTTCTGCCCAGTCTGGCAAATCTGTCTTCCACGTCTTTATGGTCTTATCATCGCCCACAGTAATAAACTGTTGCCCATCTGGGTGGAATGTTATTCCTCTCACATAGCCATCATGTGCCCGAAAGTTTCGTATGCATTTCTGTTGTGGTAGATCCCACAAACAAACCTGTTTGATACAAAATACACTGTTACACATTTCATTTAACATATCTCCCCATAATGATAACAAAATCTAGACAACTGATGAAACATACCTCACCATCATATGACCCACTCACTAACAAAGAGAGATGTTGAGGGTGTTTTCCAAGGCATGACACACCATCCTGATGTCCATCTAGATTTCCAACAAATGGTTTAGCAAATACGCGCTCTAATTTAACAGCATTCAATGCCCTCGTGTATTCCCTCAACCCTTCAAAAGGATGCAATGATGGATCATAGTTGCGAGGAACTGTAAAAACAAAATGCCACATTAAAAAACTCACGTTTTTTCACTTTCTTCATATTGTACGATACTATACAGTACATCTATCCCTCTTCTTATTGCACAGATTTAAGTCGAATAAATTTTCTATATAATTAGCTGTTTTGATACAGCAACATAACCTAATCTCACACACACCTTTATGTAAATCTCTTTTAGTTTCACGTAGATAGTAATCGGGATTCCTACTTAATACCTTCACTTTCATTTTTTGTATTGCCCGAATACAAACAATAAACCAACATTACTTAAATGAACTTATTAATCACAAAAGTAACGTCGACACTCGCACGCACGTGCCAAAACTCCACAACGTTGTACGCACAGATCATCTAGTACATATATACTTCGATTCAGATGTTCGACTAGTCTTGCCGTGGCACCAACATAATAATACAAGCAATCATCAGACGATATTGATAAATTACTAAGACTAATTGTACTAATTATGAATTTTATTAATAAATGTATAATTTTATAAAATATAGTAATTATGATTATTATGCATATTTTACACTTTATCAGATTGTCACACATATGTTACAATTATTACAGGCCACATTATGCCAATACTTATGACCTTATTGTTAATACTGATTAGTGAATTTTATTATACTTTAATTTGACGAGTGTGTTATGTAACCACATTTACTCTCATTATCTGTTGACATTTTTCATAACCTACGGTCTTGTCCGATTACGACTAGGTGATGTATTTTAAACAAATAATGTAAAAGTAACGCGAACACAGTATTTACATCTAAAGGAATTATTTAATTAAACGACTCAATTCCTGTCATTGTAGACCACCTTCTCCAGACCTCCAATTTAGTCAAAAGAACTGATACCAACGTTGGTACTTCACTCTCTCTCTCTCTCTCTGTTTCATCCAAACATGTCATTCACAATCATGTATACAGCGAAAGTATAGTGCAATTAACAATACAGTTTGATGGAAAGAAATAATATTAGTTAGTACTGTACAAGGTTTTCTCAATTGAGCCTCATAATAATTTTCTATTTATTAATTTCCTTTTAGCTCTCGTGGGCGGAATGTGGTACTGGAACTCTAAGAAACTGTGAATAACAGCTGCTCGTCATACTTACCTGGCGTAGGGGTTACCGTGATCCTGAAGGCGGTTCCCCCAGGGTGAGACCCTTCCATTGCACTGCGGTTGGGTTGACCCCTGCGATTGCCCCAAATGTGGGTAACTCGGGCGCGTAATTTTTGGTAGTCGGGACTGCGTTCGCGCTGTCCCGGTAAAATATTTCCACACGTAACTGGGTGTTTAATATAGCGAATGTTTCGGTTTTTTTTGGGTCAAGAACGGTCTAAAATTCAATGAGTACAGGATCCAAACTAAACAATGTAAATAATTTGAACAAAGGCGTGAAATTCGGAGGCATTTCAGGAACAAAAAATAAGGCATATCTGAGAGCTAAAATTGAGGAACTTTGAACTAACAACAACACCCCAAACATGAGGGACTTTACAAAGGGGTACCAGCCTACATGTAATATAGTAAAGGATGAGAAAGGCGACTTGGTTGCAGACTCCCACGGTATTGTGGCTAGGTGGAGGAACTATTTCTCCCAGCTATTCAACGTGCATGGGGATATGGATGTTGGGCAGGCAGAATACATACAGCAGGAACCACTACTATCGACAAGCTAAAAAGTCACAAAATTGCCAGGTATTGACCAAATACCAGCAGAACTGATTAAAGTAGGGGGTAGTACAATTTACTTGGAGATTCATAAACTTATTATTTCTATTTGGAAGAAAGAGAAACTGCCTGACGAGTAGAATGAGTCGATCATAGTAACTATTCATAAGAAGGGGGATAAAACAGATTGTAATAATTATAGGGGCATATCACTTTTGCCAACCACTCACAAAATTTTATCCAACATCCATCCTGCTTTCAAGGTTAATTCCATATGCGAAG
>Ga0123352_10016635_pt1 | contig 11720 bp, 6 predicted proteins | sample TergutLab28metaG_FD_89700 | JGI IMG/M metagenome (GOLD analysis project Ga0123352, IMG submission 89700) | Labiotermes labralis P1 segment gut microbial communities from Petit-Saut dam, French Guiana - Lab288 P1 | ecosystem: Host-associated > Arthropoda: Insects > Digestive system > Gut ...
ATATATATATGTGTAGTTATTGAGACTCATCCAAGGCTACACGTATATCTGCATTCATATGCAATTTCACATGCTGGCATAAAAACTGGCTGTTTGACTGCCATAATTTCTTTTTAAACAGACAGTGGCATGAATTAAAGATGCAAACTTCATAATGAAAGAAGAAATTGTCAAGTGTTATTTAACTTTTACTGTTTTCCCACTTATGTTCAAGAATCATTTCTGCTAGCCAAGGAACAATTCCAAACGCAGAGCAGGCTTGCCTCACGTGTACATTTGCACGTTGCACTTTTGCTTGAAATTCAAGGTCATGATACGGCGGCTGCTTCACCTGCACTTCGCACAACTTTTGGTACTGTTGCCTTGTGTTATAGTTATGTCTCATGCATGTATTGGTCAAGGGCCAAAGGGCAATAACAGAAGCAAAGTGACATATTTGTTAGAGAAAGTGGATGTGTTGGATGAGTTAGACATGAGAATGAGAATGCTGCAGTCAAGTGCCATTGCAGTGAAAACAACATGACCATTTCTTTTAACGTGGGCCAGGATAGCTCAGTCGTTACAGCGACTTGCTATGGGTTGGACAGTGCGGGGATCAAATCCTGGTGGGGGGCAAGATTTTCCGCACCAGTCCAGACTGGCCCTGGGCCCCACCCAGCCTGCTATACAATGGTACTGGGTTTTTCCCAGAGGTACAGTGGCTGGGGCATGGCACTGACCACCCCCCCCCCTTCCCATAGCCCTGAGGTTAAAGAAAGAGTATAGCTACACCTCTACTCCACCTCTGGGCCTTCATGGCCTGTTGCAGGGTGAACTTTACCATTTCTTTTATCAAGAAAAGTGGACAGAGTGTCCTACTGAGTGTGAAAATTTCTTAAGTAATTGGGACCCTTTCCTTGAAAAGACAGGAGCAGCCAGCCGTGTGTATGTGGCTGGAAGATGAATCACAGTAAGGGTCGTCAGTCAGTGGTAACAGAGTAAGGGAGAAGGCCATGTAATTATGCAGGGGATTTGCAGCTTCCATGTCAGTAAACAGCAATTTGAAAATTTTGAGAAGCAGATGGGGCACACAAGCACAAAGAGGACGAGAAATGGCATCTAATGATCTGTGGCTGGCAGCAAGTACCCACAGCATTTGAAGAACATAATTGAAAGGGAAGGACTACTTACCACCCCTATTCTACCCTTGACGAGACAAGCTGGGAACTGACACCAAACAGGGAGTTGTATAACGACACGCGAAAGGACGGAGAGCAACCGAGCTCTTTCTTTACAAGTCACGGTCTTGCCATTCACCACGCACTGTGTCATCTGATCACCATGAAAACTTTCAGTCAGAACACCAACATTGTTCCAATCAACATCATATTCCCCCTGCCCATGTTTTGTACCTTGTTTCCCCTCACCCCATTCTTTCCCATAAAGTCTTAGCTTTATACATCATGGTTTTACCATTCATGGGATTTTTTCCAGGAATGCAGCCACCACAGATGTGGGTTTACTGCATATTGAATTCATACTGAGAGCAGAAGAGCACCGAGCGAAGTCACGGTCAGCCTCTTGGCACAGTATGGAACCTAGGAGTTACACAAATCAAACCAAGAATCCTAACCACTAAATCATGATTTTTTTTGACAGGGTTCATCATAGAATATGACACCCAGAATCTGAAGAGATAATGGTTGGAAGATTTATTACTAAGGTTACATAAATGTAAATAAACTATGTACAGTGTCTAAGAGAGATCATTTTGTATGCGGCCATGTCCATTGCTGAGGGACAGGCTTGGTGACAAGTGGCTCCCAAGGCTTCCAGCTGAGCATCTTGCGGGCAAGGATGAGTTCATTCTCCGCTTGCACAATTAGCTCTTCAACCTGGCCACAACCAATCCTGCGCTCCAGCTCTGCCACATCTGCAGTCTGCAATTGGAGGTGAGATGGTAATGTTAAAATCAGCATAAATGTTAAGAAGAATCTAACTGTCTCTGGACTGAGAGTGACAACGGCAGTTTTTAACCTTGGAAGGGGGAATATTCAGAAAGGTGATTAACAATTGGCTTTTCACTACAGAGGCTTGGACTCAGTCCCAGGGCAGTCCATGTGAAATCTGTGGTGGACAAAGTGGTGGGTTTCCTTCTAATTCAGTTTTTCTTGATTTTAAGCTTTCGCCGTGTTCTATATGTAACATGTTTTCTTTTGGGTAATTCCCCGGCGTCCTGAGTTCTAACAGCCGACGTTTCGGAACCCTCTATCAGCTCCATCTTCATAGGCAGGTGGATCCACCAACATATTACAAATTCAGTTTTTCCTTGTAAGTTACCATTTTGTCAGTACTCATCCCTCATCTTGGGTTCATACAATAAGCCTGTTTCAGGCTGCAGCACCACTGGAATCAGGCTCATGGTGTACTAGAACATGGATGTGCAAATCCCAGGTGACTAAATTTTGTACAATGGTACCTAATATTTGTGGTTCCTCAGTGTAAAACCTGCTTCATATCACCCTTCTGGTGCCTAGAATTTTGAACTGCCTCTTACATTTCTGAAAAATCTGTACACCTCCAGTCATAAATGTTTTTAAACCTGACTGTAAAAAAAGGTTATTTTTTTTATTTTGGCCCAAACATATTTTTATATTTCAAGTAGCAGTTACCTTTCATGCTTTTATATGACTATCATGTTTGTATCAACAGGTTGATAAATTGTTCAGAGCTAGTCATGGCTTCAAAGAAACTGGCATGCCTATGGAGAAGGCATTTTGATGGATGCAGCAGTCAGCTGTGACACAGATGTTGGACATAAAAAATAAAACTGCAGTATTCAGGAGGTACTGAATTGGGAACCCTGACATGGTTAATGCAGACAATTCAATACATTTACTGGAGCTGCCAGCGACTATAACTGGTACGTGACATACATACCACCTTAAAAGTCTTCAGCAATTAACTCACATTTTTCACAATATGTGCCCGCTCATTGACAATCTCTTCAGTATACTTTCTGTATGCTGCACTAGAAGGCATCTTCTGCAACGCTCGCAGTATCTTGCCGTAGAGTACTGTCAGCGTATGGTGAGGATTATTTGCCACAGCTAGTCCTGTCAGCCCTGTCGTCTGCAACAACAACATTGGTGAGGAGCCCAGCCATCCTAATCTTCTCACCTCGACACTTAACAATCGAAAAACCTCAATTAAATGCCTAGCTGGCATTCCAAGTGTAAATACGTATACAAATGATCCTGTACCCAAATTCCATCACTGCACACTTCTTGTTTCTGTTGCACCAAATTTATACCTTTTTCAAAGCTCCTGAGGCCATGTCAACACTGAAATTGGAGGACGAGACTGCTACCCAGCTAAACCACTGTATAAAAGTAATTTATTGTTACGTTGTTCTTCCTACAGAGTACAATTCAATCTACTTCCTTTCGACCTCTATTCTGAAATTTCCCTCCTCAGCCACAAAATTCTCTCTACATAATCATGGTTGAACGCATGAATACCAATGATGAGCCCCACACCCTAGTCAAGGATGTAAGATCACTGACAGCTCGGAATTACTGGTCACAGTGTGGCGAGTGTACGATTTTTAGTGGGAGAATACAGGAAAGCGAGCTAGCAACAATGGAATAATTCTACATGTATTTTTGTATGGATGTCCCATACTGACGCGACCGCATAGTGATGCTGTAGAGCGCTATGCTGTTAAAACCCATTCTATTTATTGAGCGGCTGAGATTCGACTTGATGAGATCCGTGGATACGAACCGACATGAAGACTTGCAGTCATTCACGTCTATGTATGGTTCGAATGATGATAGTTGGTACGGTGTAACTGTCGTTAGTTTATTTAAGACGATGCTAATTTCAGACGTAAAGATGTCACAAATAATCAGTGAGAAGAAGCAACCGCAGCGTGTGGTAGGACGAGTGTACAGTACTTTCAGTTGACTGTATGCTGTTTAGAGAATCGAAATTTGAAGTACACATGTACAAGTCACGCCGTGGTATGTCTCCAATATTGTTGGAGTCACTCTACAAAGACTGCAGCTGCAGGCATAGCTAATGCTACCGAACCTAGGCTTATGTGACAAACGGGGATAATGCGCGACGATCAATATGTTTCTGCAGTCAGAGGGGTGGAGGTTAAAGTGTCTTGCGGAACCTTTCGTCAGCGCTCATTTTGGGATTTGAAACTCTCGTACCTTAAGCAACACTGCGACTGTCATCTGCATGGAAGGTAAAGTTGGTGTGCCGTCTGTTAACATAGCAGCGTCAAGTGAGTAGTCCGAGGATGAACATTTCGCCTCTATCACGAGTCTGAGATACGAGGACCGTAAGTTTTAACAGATTCGCGCTGAAGGTTGTCATTTAAAGTGACTCCAGCTGTACCTGTGTGTATTATTCATTTCAAAAACGTGTTTCGGTTTATCAAGAACAGTATTTAGGAAGTTATATTTAAGAGTAAAAGACGTACACCTGCATGGTGCTGTCTCTGTATACATTTTATACACATGAATCACATACACACGTAAAAATTAATATACAGAGTAAAAGGATTACCATTATTCAGTAATAGGGGGCTAGGCGGAACTTGGAGCCGATCTGGGCGTTTCAAGATCATACGCACCGAAAGAACATCCTCTCTCATTAGCAGTAACCGAAACCTCCTAACCAAAGTCTGTCTCGAAAGGAGCAAAGCCGCCACACAGAACTAGCATTAGAAGAATTTCCTTCAGAAGAGACCTGCAATTACACCGAAACAAGACGCCGCTGTCGCTAGCACTGACTCAAAGCGTCCGTCTCGAAAGGAGCAAAGTCGGTGTACAGAAGCAGCATGAGAAGAAATTCCTTCAGAGGAGACATAGGCTCGCATCGAAACAAAACCCCGCTGTCACTTGCACTAACTCGAAGCATCTAACTGACGTTCGCCTCTAAGGACCAAAGCCACAGAACAAAAGAAGCGTAAGAAGGAATTCCTTTAAAATAGACACGCACACACGCAAGATAACAACGCCCCGCTGCCACTAACATTAACTAACCGGCGGTAGTGAAATAGATTTAAAAGTTATGACGTACAACAAAATTCTGTCCATTCCTTTCCCAAAAGAGGTAGGCAAAAATGTTACAAGACCGCATCCAGCCACATGCAGTGACAGCACGTGGTGCGAAGCACTTGTAGTTGCACAAGATGATACTGATACTGCGTAATATGTTGAGATATGTGACTGACTATTACATTTAGTCTAGTATGAAGGGTCGTGGGTATCGCAAGTAGCTGGCGGGTTAGACAGTGCCACGCATGGGAAACAGGCGAAACATTTAATCCAATATCAGCACCTCGTACGGTAGACAAGCGGAACTACTGAGCCTCTTTCACGCTCTCCTCCTAGTCGTAGGCCTATTATGTATGTGTTTACCTCAGTTCCTGGGCGGTCGTAATGCGACTATCGATAGGTCGAAACGTACAAGTATTATCCGTGCTATACACAGCTGTTGTAGTCACGGAGTAGCGTGTTATGGTTTAGTTGTGAAAATGGCTTCTGATACGGGAGGTTTGAAGCCTTTTTCTGTACAGGGCCGGCTGGCCCGAGAACGGGAAAGGTTATGGGGAATGACCGACAAAGAACGGGCGTGGAGACGTCAGTGGTTGAAGGACCAAGAATTATCTCCAAATGAACCTAAATTCGTCCCAGAATACCACACGGAACGCTACAACCCTATTCGTAGGGCATACAAAATGCCATTGGATATTGCTTTTAAGCCACTGGAACCAGTGCTGGTACGAGAAGTTAACGTGAAAAATATCATGTTTTAGTTCGTTAGCGTTTCTTTTCTGACCAGTTAGCTTTCCTTCCTCCCCCAGAAAATAAGTATATGACGTCATTTACTGTTTTGTAATACTTAAACCAGTTTAATTTATGTGTAAGTGATTTTTTTTTTTATGGAAACCATCCCGATGTGTTTGACGAAAACTTTTATTATAAATAGTTCCTGGTGAAAACACATCAGTATGGCTTTTATCAAATTAACGGCTGGGTAAGCTCGCCCGATCAATCACTATAAGAACTTACGAACCAAAGTTATGAATTGCTGTGCGAATATCTGTTTGATTCGCCAATGCCTAATTAAGGAAATGGTCCCAGATATGCTAATAGCCACTCTAATTATAATAAAGTAATAAACAAGGTGTGTTTGACAGAAACTTTTATTATTAATAGTTGCGTGTATAAGTGAAGTATGAGGCATGAGTTTAGTAGACTGCAGTCGTCTGAAATGTGGTACAGCGTAGTTATGTAGGCAGGTATTAGTGTTTTGAAGGAATATGCTGCCTGATCGTCAACCCTGTTGGATGCAGCAGGTTCGTCCAAAACTCCATTACCCATCTAAAAAACCATGCTGCATCGAATCAGACTGTAATGTGAGTAAAAGGTATATGTCAAATCCTCAAACACGTAGTGTTTGAACGTGTTTGACTGAGGATATGTCATTTACTTTTTACTGAGTTTATAACTCAAGAGAATGTTTTCTGCGAAGTTAATGTGAATAACCCTAATGGAATATGTCACATTGTGTTCTCTAAGTTTTATTATAAAACCAGGTGTGTTTTTAGGTAGTTGTACTTTTTATTATATTGAAAATATTAATAAGCATGGACTTCTTGTTGGAGTTGGCTTTGTGGTGAACAAAGGTAAATCAGAATTAAATTCATGCAACTCTTCTGTTAAAAAGTCATTGAGATGTGTTACTAAATTAAATTATGCTTTCATTTTTATGCATTTTGCGTAAGAAACAGTGAGGGGAATCTTTTATCTTTCATCTTTATAAATTTCATGCTGATCAAAAACAGACTGAAATGAAGATGGCAGAATTGTGATTTTACTGTTGAAAGGATGTATCTTATTTTCAGGGAGTGGAGAGAACGGCAAATATTCGCTGGTTCACTGGCAAGTTCCTTATGATTGGATTTGCAATCTACGCTACTGCGTACTACTTCAAGTACAATGCACATGTAAGTACTAGGGCAGACAGAATTTAAATCCACTCTTAGCCTCTTATTTGTACACAGAAACACTTAGAAATCACCTGTATCCATACCCTATTCTTGCTTTTTCCTGTCAACCAGTGAACATGCAAGCACTGGGCTGTCTGATGATGTATCAGACAGTAACATCTTGTGAGGTGCCTGAAGAGGGAGCCAGTCGTGTGCATGTAAATATACTGGGTGATTGTAAAGTAAATACATAATGCCAGGTTGTACATGCTGATATTATATAGTCATAAAACTAGTTTATAGGCAAGAATTGTAGTATTGTAGCATTTCATGCAGGTGATAACAGTCTTTGACTGTATTTACTTTACAGTCGTGGTTGACTACCACTTTTGTTGTTGGTGGTTTTGGCATTGAGGACCAGCAGAATGACCTCTGCAAAGTCCTAGTCTGATTCCAATGTGATTCCAAAGAGGAAATCTACCAATCAAAATGAAGAACATGAATTTAGCTGGAACAGCAGAGTTGAGATACTTCTGATGTAGTTACTCTTGAATTCATAAGGACATTGTGAGTCTCCCAGCTTGCGGCGGAATGTGCAAACTGCTGGGGCCTGTGTTGAAATATGACGGTAAATGGTGGTTTATGGGCTCTAAAGTGGTGCAGAAATTTTAGCAGTATAGCATGCCGTGTAGCATATTCTGCATTCTTTGTTTTCTTTACCATCACCAAGTACTTACATGCTTTTAAAACATTGCACTATAGAAGTGACTCAGCGTAGGAAGTTTAAATTTGGCATTGCTTTGCTAAGACTGCTACTGGGGACAATTGTCATAGGTGTACAGCTGCCAGGGTGTGGATCTGACCTCTCATGTGATATTTAGAAAATCTGAACACTAAATGGAACTGAGTGGCTGTTGGCCAAACAACAGAAATGTATTGGTTGTAGTCACTACACGTGTTGTATTGATCACCTTTATGCAGCTACATCTCACTGCCATGTGTCATGAGACATAAAACAGACCATTTCATAGACATTGCTTAGGCAGGCAGTTGCTGGATTCTTACCGTGGATACCCCAGGTTCCATCTCAAGGTTTTCCGTGAGAGGTTTGTGATGGACACGGCCCTAGCAAAGTTTTGCCAGATCACTGTGGTTTCTCCTGCCGTTTTTCACTCCGCCAGTGCTCCACACTTATCTCTCAACAGAGGCTCGTGTGATAGGGACTTTGGGACTTGGTGTCACTCCATCCCCACGACAGTGAAGAAGGCTAGCCTGTTGGTGGGACAGTACACACTCTTGTGAACTGTATTCTGCAGTGCTGCTATGTGCTCACATGTTTTGTACTGCACTCTTGTTCACTCTTGGATAGCCCATCTTCCTTAGTACTGCACCTATACAAGTCTCTGCAACAGTCTTACAATATCGTGACCAAATAACAATAGTCCAATACCATGTAAATTTTAGGGATCCCGAAATGTGCACTGTTAATTGTACACCTTAAACATGGTTCCAAAGATAGCCTGATGATGACTTGTATGAGCCGAAACATGTCGCTGTAATAGCACCAAATAGTGTTGTGTTTGACTGAAACTTTTATATTCTTTGATAATTAAAAACACAACAGGATGACTACAATTAAAGACCATTTATAACTCATATACAGTTGGAATTCAGTGTAATTTGTGTCTTCACCGAATTAAAATCTCAAATTTATGTAATAAGTTACCTTATTGAAACAGACCATTTATAACTCATACACAGATGGAATTCAGTGTAATTCAGTGTTGTGGATGTTATGCCATGTCACTGGGTGTGTAGTTGCAGACAGCAATGTAACAATACATCTCTTAAGACTGGAATCCTTGATAATATCACTGAAAACTTCAAAACTTGCAAATGTACAGATACGTCAAACTATAAGAGTCTCAGGAAGCTTGTTAAGATCAGAGTTAGGTGGCGTGGTGTCCTGTCAAAACTCCATAATGGGTAAACTGCAGGATGTGAGTGACAGCCTGCAAATTATCTGCTTGTGGCTCTGCATCGGCACCACTGTCTGCGGTGAAGTATTGAATTAGAAGGAATTTTGCAGTTGTGACAGACTTTGGTTCCAACAGTGTTCATTATTAAGGTTATGTACTGTGGGGTGTGACCCCACGCACTTTGATACGTGAACGCTAGAGGGCAAGCAAGAAGTTTCTATGCACTTGTGAGAAGTAGGATTTAGTTAGAGTTGAACTCACAGTGACAGTAAGTGTAGGAAGTCAAACAGGCATGTAGACAAGTTGTGTTACGTTTCCAGCACAGTGCCAGTTTGCTCACCCTCTGTTATTTTGGTGGAATCGCCTGCTTCTGCCTTCAGGTTACAGCAGTTAGACTAAAGAGGGAAGTAAAAATTTTCTTCCAGTGTGTTGGCACATGGCTGTCTCATACCAAAGTACACTGTACCACATTCGGAAGGGTAGTATCTTGTATTGCATTTTATTGAAAGATGCTAGACTTACTCCTACTAATGCACTCTTATTGTTGGCAGGACTGGACAAGGAAAGGTGGTTGGCGTGTGATTTCAAGTCGGAAGGCTGTTGTACCGGGTGATGCTGGCTACCCACGTTTGTCAGAGAGATCGTCACCTGCGGACTATGCATCCCATGGTTTTAAGGAGTCGCCAATTTAGATGTGTATATATGACATGTAGTTTACTGTTGTTCAAAAAAGTTTGTTAATATTCTGTAGGCATTAAAGATTTGTGAGGTTTCATATCTGCCTGTGCTTTGATATTACAATATCTAAACACGATTATATGAACCTGGGGTCCCCAAGGTAATGTGGCAATGCATATCCCTATACTGCCTAATTCAGTAGCCAGAACTTGCCTGCAACAGGTGTACTGGAACACCAAGTGCAGGGTTATACAGTAGGACAGAGATTTCTATATTTTTTGTGAGACCTCTTGTGTTCGTCCTGAAATATGAGATTTTAAATTGTTTGGCATGTCCGGTCCCAGTGGCTGCACGGTCTAAGGCGTAGGTCTGCGGCCGCTCGCCTGGTGAAATTGTAGGTTCAAATCCCAATAGGGGCATGGATGTGTGTGTGTTGTAAGTGTTGTGTGTTGTCGGGTAGAGGTCTGTGCGATGGGCTGATCACTTGTCCAGAGGAGTCCAACTGACTATGGCGTGTTGTGTGTGATCTAGAAACCTTGTGAATGAGGAGGCCCTGGCCCACTGGGGGCTGTTGTGCCAAATAAAAAAAATTATTTGGCATAGTGCTGGTTAATATTCCAGGAATACAGGATTTTACATCTCCTGGCACTACATAATTGACAACTAGTTTTGAGCCATATTATCAATTTGCACAGTTCATATTCCTTCAGTACATCAGTGCTGTTAAGGGTGAATGTGCAAGTTCCCTCCATTACAGCCTTCCTGCTCTCATGTCCAGTGAAAACGTACTATTGCAAGGTAACAACTTCTCTAACAACAGCGGTGTTTTTGAACACCTGTTGTAGTCTGCACGACTAAAACAGTCCAGTGACTGGGGGGTTGTTTCCAGTATGTCGCATCTAAATGTAAGCAGACAGAATTCTCTGCAAAGAATTGGTGCTGCCCGTTCTTGCAGCAAAGCAAAGCAGAACAACTGCAGTACACTTACATGACCATTACCTGTTACATTCTATGTGTCTGGGAAGATACCTGACCTATCTATTGTACTGTGTGTAGTTTCTTTAATGTGTTAAAGTCTCTAATTCTGTTTTGTGGATCACTTGTTTCATGCACTTCCTCAAAAATTATACTTCATTTTTTAAAACTTTCTGTAACTTTTTCATTTCACTGGATCTTCATAAAAAGGAAGGAATTTAAATATGGAATTATTTTACTCCAGATAATGCTAATTTTCCAAAGATGATTAATGCAAGTAAGAGTTGTATTTACATATCAGAGTTCATATTTTTCCAATGGATTAACTTGTATGGAATAATAATACTATAATTTCTGCAGGTATTAGACTGTACTGTATTTACCAGAATCTTAAATTTGCAGGAAAATTTCCATACTGAATGTGTTCAACTTTGTGCTCAATATTAGGTGGGGAAACTTCCAATTTTTCAGATGATGAATTAAAAAAAAAATCCTGGACTTATGTGTAAATTAATAATATATATTGTGTTTTGTATAATGTTAGGATTATGTATTTGGGTTACTATGTTTTAGGAACAGGAATTCCTTTTCTGTGACGAGAAAGGTTTCCAACTGATGTCAATCTTATGAGTTTCGACACCAAGCAGATTTGTGGGATAACAACGTTTTGGATGAATGTGTTACCCCTGTGTTCAGGCTTACAGAATTACTTTCAAGGAAAGGGTGTTATTAGTTGCGTGTCCAAAATTGCTGTGATGTGGACCAATGATAGCAGTTCTTGTAAAGCTGATTCAGACAGTTGCTGGTTACAGTGTATCCAAGCATTATATGAGGGTTGGGATCCAAAGGATGTACCTTGATGATAACCCCAGTCCTTCTACTACAGTTCATAATCATGCCCACAACCTTGGAACTTATGTGATTCCAGTTTTCTACAGCAGTTATTTCATGTATGTGACTAACTCGATTTGCTACAAATGTCTTCCATCTGGTGGCTGGAGAACTCAGCCAAGCAAGTACCACCATTGAGTCAGTCCAAAATCTGATTTTGTTAAAACTTATCTTCAAAGCTCTAGATGAAGCTTGGTACATATCTG
>Ga0123352_10016636_pt1 | contig 11720 bp, 4 predicted proteins | sample TergutLab28metaG_FD_89700 | JGI IMG/M metagenome (GOLD analysis project Ga0123352, IMG submission 89700) | Labiotermes labralis P1 segment gut microbial communities from Petit-Saut dam, French Guiana - Lab288 P1 | ecosystem: Host-associated > Arthropoda: Insects > Digestive system > Gut ...
AGTAGTGGTGGTGGTGGTGGTGGTAGTAGTAGCAGTAGTAGTGGTGGTGGTGGTAGTAGCAGTAGTAGTAGTGGTAATAGTAGTAGTGGTGGTAATAGTAGAAGTGGTAGTAGTAATAGTGGTATTATTATTATTAGTTGTGGTGGTGGTTATTATAGTAGTAGTAGTGGTGGTAGTAGTAGCAATAGTAGTAGTGGTGGTAGTAGTAGTGGTAGAAGTGGTGGTAGTAGTAGTAGCAGCAGCAGTAGTAGTAGTATTGTTTGTTTTTAATGTAAAAATGAAGACCCTTATGTGACATTAAGGTAAGAGACTTCAGCCATTTGAACATTTGCAAAGTAAATTTAGTGCGAGGCCATTGCAATGAATTTATGTTGTCTGACACTGGTATCTTCAAAGGATCTGAGGGTTAGTATCATAACTTCACCTCCCATTTTGGGATGGGAAGTGACTCAACCTAAGATTCCTCATCTTCCTCCTTACCAATTGGCCAGTCATATCATTAACTACCATAAAAGCAACAGGAAAGAAAGTAAATTGCAGAATGTACTATTGCAGTTAACCCTCTCGTTAATGAACCTAATTCATTCCTCAACAGCTCATAAGGCAAAAACTCATGAACCAGAAGTTAATTTCCCATTAATTCCCACATTACAAATTCTGATTGATTCTGGACACAAAGAGTACCACTCGAAGCATGTGAAATTTACCTTAAAACAATGCAAAACAGTATCACAATCACTAATGATCAATTATTACCTTTTAGTCAACACCCTTAACCATTAACTTGTGCATAAACAATAATTGCATAAATGAAGTTGCATGAAAACTGCAAAAAAATTTGGTTACCATCCATTTTGTAAATATGATACACAGATATTTCTTAAGCTTTAATGTATGAAATTAAATAACACCAAGAAGGATGAACTTCACACAACGAAGCTATGTGAACATTAACAGACACTGCGATGCTGCTACTTCTGCACAGGCTGCTCAGGGATGCTATGATGCACTTGAGAAGATTTGGGAATCAATGACAACCAAGATGATTGCTAATTGGTTCGCAGGGAAGTATCTCCTGTAAGTGAAAACTGGCTAGAAAATTGAAATACAGGGATAAATTTGTGCATCTCATGTAAGTGAAAACCCGTAAACCCGTTGCTTATATGCTGACGGGTTACCATATTTAATGAAAGGAACGAAAGCTGGAAGAAGAAACCACATGAGTCATTTAGTGGATAAACAACAATCCACTGATCAGCAGATTTGTGTTGGAGAGAAGCTGCCTTAGGTATAATCAAAAATTATCTCCACAAAAACACACATCTTTATTGTTCTCTTGCAACATAGTGTACATTCAAGAACTACATACTCTTTACACGTCAACTGAAACAGAGTTTTAACTTCAGTTACTTAAGCAGGAAAACTATCTAGTATTTCACATTCAGTCTTTACCTTTTGACTTTGGTATAAAGAAACTCAAGGATGTAAAAAATGTTTTATTTTGAAGGAACAGACTTATATCACATAGAGTAGGACAACATCTGTTGGTGTGCTCCTGTTTGCTCTTCCTGCACTTTTAGTGTTGAAGGTACTAATTATATGACTTAACAGAACAGAATATTCAGCTATGAGAAAGCTTACAGCTGGTACAATAAAGGGTATAGAAATTCATACTGACATGATATTTTACTGACAATATTTCTTTGTTCATGTGCTCTTTCGTCAGCACAAGAATTGTGTGCTACAAGTCCATTCAGATTTTCAAAGCATGTAACAGTCTGTTTATGATCTTCCCACATCCCTCTATCCTCTGAAATTGTATACTGTACGTGCAAGTTCTCTTGCTTTCCTGCCTCTTGCTGTGGAAAGCATCTGAACTCAGTGTGGTCAATATCTAACTAACAGAATACGCATGTCAAGCATTTCACTACTGATACAGCAATTCAGACAGTTGCAGCGTTATGGTATTTATGATGAGCTTGCTTTGTTACATTAAGAAGTCGATCATGGATACATGTTGAGCGGTATTTGCACTTGTATTATCATAGACAATAATCTTTGAAAATCAATAACATCATGCGTGGCCATTTTGGGGATCAGTAATACAGGATGTTTTCCTGCAGCATGTTAGTGGGGATACATGTGGATACATGTGGATAACTCTTAGTTTTACATTGGGCTGTGAACTGAAGTGGAGAAAATATCTGCACATAGAAATATTATGATATTTGAACCACCCAAAATTTGAAGATGAAGGACTATATTCTTTAGATGCATCATCCCTGTTGTGTTTTATGCAAATTAGGAGGGGGTAGGTACATCAAAACACAACCGTCTTTGTATCTGTTTTATTAGACTGACGACATGTTTCTGCCACTGTGGGCCATAGAGTTAAATTTAACTCTATCCACTTTGCTAGTCAGACATATTATTAGTTCAGTATGGATAAACTGCATGACAGGGAGATCTCATTGAAAGTTCAGAATATGTACCATGACTAATGATCGTACACTGTATTGTTTTTCCTCATTATACATTTTTGTGAGTTGAGGATGGCCCACAGTGGCTGAAATATGTCGTTAGCCTAATAAAATAGATACAAAGACAGTTGTGTTTTGACGTACTTACCCCCTCCTAATGAAGGACTATTTTAGACCCCTATTTTGCTTTGTTTATGCCCTATCATTATGATCTGAATCTCTTATTACACGGGAACACATTACTGGACTGACCCTAGAAAGTGTTTAAGTAAACTCTAAAATCATGGTACCTGTAATTCATTACTGGAAGCTTTTGTTCATACAAAAAGAAATTTGTCCCAATGGGGACGTCCCTTTGAGAGGAAGGTATAGAAATTCATAAATGTTATCCCATTACAGGCCTGGACAGGCCCCATGGTCTCCAGGAGGTTGAGGTTTCTGGAATTTCTAGAAAATCGGTACTTGAAGATGGTGAGGTTGTCAGCCCCTTGCACTGACTGCCTTTACCCCACACGAGATATCTCTGGTACTCATTTCTGTTAGATGCTGAGTCTAGTCCAGAGAGCTCTAGTGCGGCCAGAAGGATTATGTCCATGGAAAATTCCAAAGACGCCGTCGGGAATTAACCCGCAACCTTCCAGCTTGTAGCATAGTGCCTCATCCAACTACACCACTGCATGTCCCCACACACAGTTTATAGAAAATATAAAAATTCCCAGTTAAAATTATTTATATAATTATATTTATACTAATTAATTCTTCATTCTGTGTATTGAATTTCGCATTTACAAATCAATAAAGCTGTTTACTTGAAAGCTGCATGTTTCATCACATAATCTTTTTTTTTAAAGAAAATTGTGCAATAAACAAAACACTCTTTGTCATATTATTAGTTCAGAGTGATTGTGTTTCCCCCACAGAATTTTTCATATATTAATATAATAATGTACAATTAGCCCTTTGTGGTGCAAACTGTTTTTCATGTCGCTGGACCTCTGACCGATATATGGACTGTGTGACCAATTTAATACTGAACACTTAATATGGTGGTGAAGATTCTGCCTATAACATGCTATTGCCTAAGTATCTAATTCAGTCAAAAAATAGTGCCATGCATTTGTAGTGCTGGCTGCATTTCTGATGGTGTATAATTTTTTTCTTGATATGTGGGAAGACTATGTCTGTGTCTTATCAACACAGCGATCCACTTACGGATGAGGAAAAGGAACCATGTTACACAATGGACTGTGAGAACGAACACTAGTCCAAACACTGAAGATACTGCTGTTCTTTTTGGCAGGCGCCAATCCAAAAGAGGATAGACAAACGGTCGATCATGCCTGTCAGTTCCTCCTGATTCGTAGTAGATGTAACTGAACACCACGTAGCACACTGTAATGAGGAATGGCCAGTAGCAGTGTAAGAGTCTGAAAGGATGAGCTACAAGGAACAAATCTATTACCATGAACACAGAGTTGAATGCATGGACCATGAGATTCAGGGCGTCCAGTCTGTGGATGTCTGTTAAAACAGAGAAAAGAACTGTTACGTCCATGGTCACGTGTTGCAACAAGATATAATCAGCAATTATATATACTACATTACCACTTACACATACACACACATTTGTTTGCATTCTTGGACTGTACAATACAAGTAAGCTGGAATGATTGTAGTATATGAAATAGTTCATGAGGTGCATAACATACAAATGAACACTGTTCAACATATTATAAACTTATAGATATCTCTAAATGCTTATACATATAACAGATAACTTATACTAATCATTCACACTACATAAATTCAGAAAACTTCTAAGGGTCAGGAATTCATCAAACAAATTAAAGGGGGGGGGGGGCGTGTATTTAAATATCTTTTTAATGCTGCTTAGTCATGAAAAGAGCCTTTTGTAACCTTAACGGGATTTGTGGAATGCGGGGAAATTAATAAATAGTGGCAAAATTTATGACATATTAAGTGTTAGGTTATGTAGGTTTTTAAGTCACTTTCTGACATACATGTTGCTCTACTGTCATGTCTTTCTGTGACAAGAACACAGCCACACATACATGCACACACATTTTATCTAGTATTTGTGTAATTCAGTGGCTCTCAGGAGAAACATTTCCACGGCAACACTGAAATTGCCACAGTCATTTTTGAAAATTTGTGTGTTGTATAACTGGACAATACATAACTACTGAGTTTATTAAGGATGTGTGGAAGAAAATAAATATAAGAATGACAGCAAAGAATTCTAGTGAGTCACATCTGGTGTGCTGTGTCTTTTCTGTGTCATTGGAATAGTTTGTTTTTTGGACATTGTCTCTGACAGAAGATATATATGTATGTGTGCATGATATTGCAGAGGCTGTTCCATCTCCATGTTTAGGTATAAGGAAGGTAATCCTACTGCGTGAGTCTAGGGAATGAAATGATTTCTGAATTGATTTCTTTACAAGACACAGAAGGAATGCAGGCACAAAAACAAAGGGAGAGAAGGATGAGGAGGAGGAGGAGGAGGGAAAAAAAATGCAGAGTTCAAGAGGAGAAAATTAAATTGATGGTGGTGGTGGTGGTGGTGGGAGTGGGGGTGGTGGTGGTGAAGGAGGGTGTGTTGGTGGAGATGGAGGTGTCGGCAAAAACCATTGTCACAAGCAATGGCAAGCCAAACTTCAGTTAGAAGAGGTGAAAGAAGTTAATAGCCATTGACGATTTTCAGGAAATAAGATGTGAACAAGGTACATTTGATGAAAGACAAAGTAGTCAAGTTTAATACCAATAGCAACACCCCCCCTCCCCCTCAAGCAAGTCTAGGACATTTTAAATTTTTCATAATTTGAGCTGGTACCCGCACTGTTGACTGTTGATGTCCTCTGCTTGGTTTCTAAATGTGCACTCACCTGGATCATACACTGTGAACCAATAAGCGACAGTGATACCCAGTGCCATAACTATGCCTGTGGTGTTCAGAGCCCAATATACTTTGTAACTGAGAGACATCTCAGAGTCATTCGTTCTGAAATCTGAAAGAAAGGATACAATCCATGACCCATAGTAAAACTACTAATTGCTCTAAAGCTGTAATAAAATGGCAGAAATTTAGGATTATCTGTCACTGGTGGGACCGCGGTAGCACAGTGGTTAAGGTGCTGTGCTACAAATCAGAAGATCGCTGATTCGATCCCAGCTGGTGTCAGTGAATTTTTTATTGACATAAAATCCTTCCAATCGCACTATGGCCCTGGGGTCGACGCAGCCTCTAACAGAAATGAGTATTAGGAGTATTTCCTGGGGGTAAAGGCTGCCGGTGCGTAAGGCTGACAACTTACCATCCTGTGCCGTTGTCATGAAATCTGAGAGCCTTAACTTCCAGGAACCCTCTGAGCCTGTCCAGGCCTGTAATGGGACTGCTTTACATTTTACTTGTCACTGGTGTCTCATTTGTAGGATTACATGTCATTTTGAATTTTTATCATCCTGTGGTATGTGATGTCACCTAGGCATATCAGTAGCACAAACATTTCAGAGTAACTTGCTTCCTCCATCTTGTACAGTACCCTGAAGTTGGTGGCATCCTGTTACTCTGAAATATTTGTATTTCTGTACCAAACCACGTGACATCACATCCCATAATCTAAATATTCACCACTGTGAGAACCTCAAATTTCATATTAAATTCTTTCTTCATCATCGAACAAAGATCTGGTGCTTTTCGAACCCAGTTATGGCATTCAGAATACTGTTATTCTTGTAGAGTACCCTTATGATGGTTGCAAAGGTGACCAAAACATGTGGAGGGGTTAATAATATACGTTACAGCATATTTTATGGGTGTACATTTGTTAGTTCATTACATCAGTGATCATCCACAAAGATCTGGTGCTTTTTGAACACAGGTATGGCATTCAGAATACTGTTATTCCTGTAGAGTACCCTGATGATTGTTGCAAAAGTGACCAAAACATGTGGAGGGGTTAATAATATATGTTACAGCATATTTTATGGGTGTATATTTGTTAGTTCACTACATCATTGTCAATACTCCTTTAATACACGGATACAGAAGGTATGAAATTTTATTAGTTCTTGTTTCCAGAAATTTATTATCAGACATGTCTTATTTTAGTTTGCCATAGACAGAGCTCGCCGATCCCAGTGACCGTGCTGTCTGAGGTATGGATTTGCAGCAGCTCGCTTGCTGGGATTGTGGGTTTGAATTCTGCCAGGGGCATGGGTGTCTGTCTGTTGTGTGTGTTGTGTGTTGTGTGTTGTCAGAGTTCTCTGCATCAGGCTTATCGCTCTCGCAGAGGAGTCTTAACAATTGTGATATGTCTGAGTGTGATCATAAAGCCTCGATAATAAGGAGGATCTGGCGTAGTTGGGACTGTAGCACCATGGAAAAAATAGAGCTCAGAAAATACGTTCATCAGTTTGTGTACATTGAGCGCAGAATCATAGCCAGTGAGTGGAAATGTCTTTGAATTTATTCATTAATAATTTCCCCTGTTATCTTTCATTTCTTCATAGATGTTATCAGTAAATATGAACAACTGTAAATGATACACACACACACACACACACAAGGGTCCATCAGAAAGTTTGTTTTGTTTGTTTGTTTCTTTGTTTTTTGGCGTGACAGCCCCCAGTGGGACAGGGCCTCCTCATTCATGAGGTTTCTAGATCTCACACACAGCGACACAGACATTTGGTAGGACTCCTCTGGACGAGTGATCGACTCATCGCAGATACTCTACCTGACAACATACAATAGTCACAACAGACAGACATCCATGCCCCTGGTGGGATTCGATCCCACAATCTCAGCAGGCGAGTGACTGCAGACCTATGCCTTAGACCACACGGCCACTGGGACCGGCCCATCAGAAAGTACCGGTAATAATGTTTTAAATTTTTAATTCGTTTGGCCACACTGTTAATTGCGCGGGCATGTGTAAGTGTTGTTCGTACATACAGTCAAACTTGTATTGAATGGAACCTGGATGGAATGGAATCCTGTCTTTAGTGGGAAACTTTCGTAGTCTTGAGGATCTTTAATTTAGTTTCACGAACGTTACCTTTATGAAACAGAACCTGCCTGCCGAGGTAAAAAATTCGGTCATTTGCACTTCTGGTATAGACAGGTTTCACTGTGTAAGGGACAGTATCTTATATGCTGTGTACATTATAATTGATGTGGAAAAATTTCATGTGTAGATATGGTTTCTGTAGTGGTTGAATGCCTGACAAATAGCATTTTTGTCGAAGTGGCAAACTGAGCAGTGATTGACAGAAGTTTATAGTATCCATTGTAGCTCAGACATAAATCAATTAAACACCACAGATCATTTAAATTAAGGAAGGGGAATCATGAGAAATATTTCTCATTGATATTTCTGAACACCAGAGTTATTACGGGCAAAAGTGGCTGTTGTTTGTAAGTAAGAAATCCTATTCACATCATTGCAGTGTTAATCTCACGTCCAGCTGAGATAATGTACTGCATTCCTGGCCACCATATTTACATTATTACACAACTAAGACTACTGTTAGACATACCAACAGCAAGGAGTGCTATGGGAGCCATATACCTTCACAATCGCCCCAAATGTCTGTCTTGGTCTTAGGGCACTGCAAATTTGTCAGCAAATACTAGGCTGAAGATTATAGAACTGCTGGATGTGTGAATGATTTGGTGACAGATGGAAGTATCATGATCTTTAATGGTTCTTCTTAGAGTCTTTTGGTCTTTCTGGCCACTGCCTACCTGACAGTTATAAAGGCATTCGCGTACTGCATACAGGATGTCCCAGGAGGAAATATCAATATTCTGGGAGGTCATAGTATCGGTCATTCTAAGCAAAAAAGTGTATATGTACATGTGTCCTATTGCGAAAAGTTTCCAAGATAGCGCTGTTATATTGTACAGGAGTTTGGATTTGCCGCCCAATACTGTCCTTCATTCCCGCCGTACTGCGCCACTGTATGAAGCATGCGAGTCGGTGTGAAGCGTAAGTTGGCCGTTGTGACTGTTGATAATGACGTTGTAGGAGTGTTGTGCAAAATGCTGCACATCTTCACAGATGCCGAATATGGTGATGTACCGTACATTTACGGCTTCTGCGAAGGTAGTGCCACTGCCAATGGTGACGGAATTTTAAAAAATATATTGTACTAGGTAAACTGCACCAATTCGTCACTTGAATAATAAATACCGATACTAGAAACAATACTTAATATCTCTATGAACAATGTTGCAGCTGTACAGTGAAATAGCTCCATCTCGGGAAACGTTCGGAATAGGACACATGTACATATAACTTTTTTGCTTTGAATGACCGATACTGTGACCTCCCATAATACTGACATTCGCTTGAGACACCTTGTATGTTCCTGATAAGTAGCACTTATAAAGCACATGGAAGCAAGTAAATGTCGTGAGGTTTGAGGGTTTCATGGTGGTAACTATGACCAGGACTGTTTTTGGGACTGCTTGTTGTGTAGTTTGGTGGTGGTGTACTAAAACAATTATATGTAAGCGCAACTATTTTTATAATACAAGGCTACATGCTTCGACCTTTTAAACCGTCATCTTCAGGCTTTCTAACTCAATCTGTTAGAAGGCCTGAAGATGACCGTTTAAAAGGTCGAAACATGGAGCCTTGTATAATAAAAATAGTTGTGCTGACGTATATTAATGTTTCAGTATAGTCCTACCACATCGTGATGCCTTCCATCAAACAAGGTAGTGGTGTACCAGCGTATCAGAGGATCATTTGTGTATGGCTGCTACATTGTGTGGCTTCACATCCCTGAACATAACCTCTTCAAGTTAGTGTAACATATATAATACTGCCATTGCTATCCACAATGGGTATTATTCCAAACCACATGACAGTTTAAAACTGCGTAATCCCCACCCTGTTCTACATATTCTAATGCAGAAAGCAGTAATACTTATTACATGCCGTATAGTCAGGGAGTTTTTGACAGAACAGTGAATATGATCCGCTTTTTCACTGAGACCCATACTCTTTTGAGAACCAGATAAGCGTCTCTGAAGTAAAGAATGTGGATGATGGTGATGCTGCTGCTGATAATAATAACAATAATAATAATAATAATATCATCATTTCCTTTATGCATAGTATTTATACTTATATTCCTGAGACAAACTATGTCTGTAGGGAATACAGTGTTGCAGCCATTCTGTTGTTACTATTCATGGTGCTTATATCATTAGTTCCAGTGTTGAATGTATTGTACTTTTACATAAGTACTTTCTGAAGTATGTGTGCAGTGCCCAATGTGGCTGTTTTCTGGAGTTCCTTGACTTCATATTTTTTCCTGGTATGTTGCTCACATATTTTCTAAATGACTTTGAAATAGTCCCAATCGCCCCTATTATTACTGGTATCACCTTTGTTTTTACTTATTATTATTATTATTAAAATGAATTAGATACATTAGGTTAGATGGACGGATGTATGGATTGGTGGCTGGATGGATAAATATATAAATTTTAACTTTTGACATGTAAGCGGTATAACCAGTAATGCAATAATGACAGTGCTTTTTATAGACATATTAACAAAATAAAATTAACAGTACCTCAAAGTGAAGATGGGAAGTTTTCATTAATGAAATATGAGACATATACATATTTTCAGGAGAAGTGTTTTTGTTTACACCTTACGATGTATTTATTGCTGCAGATCCTTTGTGACACTCACCTGACTTCCTTTCTTCAATGAGCCTATAAGTTAGAAGCCATGCTCCAAGTACAGCTTGTGTGGTGCACACTATATAACCCCAGTTGGTGAGGTATATGGGCCACTTGCTAATATATGACAATCTTGAGTTATTATTGCTGTGTCCTGGGTCACAGATGGAGAGGACCAGTGTGGCCACGAACAGGATAGTTAGGAACCACCGGTAAGTTAAATATACTAGATTGACCCTCAATCTTGACTGCCACTGAAAACAGAATGTTACAAACACATCACTCTCTACGTTATTCTTTCATCTGTGCTTAGATATTCCAAGCTGTGTTTCCCTTGAGATTTTCTGTCTTAAAACCACATGACATTACATTTGAAATTGTTATAGTGGCCTATCATGGACATGTGTTAATAGAGTCAGAGGTTTTAAACTCATGGTTCCGTGCATTGTAATTCAGTGTTAATAAAAGTTCAACCAGATTCAACAGTATGCAGATATTTATTTACTGTAAAGTCACTCTACATGTTTTGGGTGTCACAGCACCCATCATCAGGAGTACTAAAAATTGTAACTGCAACCTCCAGTACAGGTCATAATACTGGTACAGCTACTTCCCTCCAACGTCCCGATCAGGCCACATTGGAGGGAAGTAGCTGTACCAGTATTATGACCTGTACTGGAGGTTACGGTTACAGTTTTTAGTACTCCTGATGATGGGTGCCGTGACACCCGAAACATGTAGAGTGACTTTGCAGTAAATAAATATCTGCATACTGTTGCATCTGGTTGGATTTTTATTAACAGTGTCAGAGGTATTCAGAAAGTACATGGTCTAATCCATTGGAATCCTAAATCTCACCAGACCAGTACTAACCCTGAGGTTCTCATGGTGGTGGCTGTGAAAATTACCATGTTCTAGGATGTGACATCAAGTAGTTTGACAGAAATTTGGTAAATTTTTAAATATCATATTAACTCTCTCTGTGTGGCCAACATTATCAAAATTCTTGTTTTCTATTCACCTTACAATCCAAAATATCAAAATTTGAATTTCTGCATTCAAATTAATCCAGTATGTGAAATGAATCAGTCATGATGTCTAGTATCATTGAGAGGGACTAGAGGCAGGTACATTTGGGGTCCACTCAGCCTCTAACAGAAATGAGTACTAAGGAATTTCCTTGGGGGTACAGCGCAACTGGTGCATAGAGCTGACAACTCTACCGTTCTAGTTGTGTCAAATGTCAAAGCAAGGATGGAAGCTGAATGTTCCATCTCACCTCTGAGTGTACATGACATTTTACAGGAAAGCTTCACCTTTACCTTATAGTATACATCACCAACAGTGATGAAAGAATTTGCAGAATATGTCACAAATGAAACACAAAGAAGTACATCATGTGTTCCAAAATAATTACCAACAAGATGACACTTATGGACTATCCTTTATTTCAGGGTTAGTCATCCTTCACTCTACATGTTTCGAGCTTCAGGGAGCTCATCATCAGGAGTTCA
>Ga0123352_10016638_pt1 | contig 11719 bp, 8 predicted proteins | sample TergutLab28metaG_FD_89700 | JGI IMG/M metagenome (GOLD analysis project Ga0123352, IMG submission 89700) | Labiotermes labralis P1 segment gut microbial communities from Petit-Saut dam, French Guiana - Lab288 P1 | ecosystem: Host-associated > Arthropoda: Insects > Digestive system > Gut ...
CAGACTCCTTTTCGTTAGGTTTCCCAAAACTCGCAAGTTTTAAGTTCACCCTTTTCTTAAATTTTCTTACTGTACCCATTTGGTCGAATGTTAAATTTCGCTGCTCCCTAATAGGTCCAAAAGTCAGAATTTTGAATACGTTAACCCCATTGGCTTCTATCTACGTAACATTCTTCCATTGTTGTCGCCCGAGTGAACTCTTTCACGCGTCTCACTAATTTCTTTAGAGTCCAAGCGTGCCTAACATTGTAAATCTTCCGCACACGAGTCCCAGAAGCTGTCAAGGTTTTCAAAGTCAATCTTCTTCTTTTCTTTTTCCAACTTTTCTTACACCATACATTTGATTATGACGAACTCGAAATTGTTAGCTTGCTACTCCTGCCATGAAACTCTCTTCCCCTGTAAGCTGTAATACTGACACTCTCCAATTTCTCCCCCATCATAAACCAAACCAGCAAATTTTTTAAACAGTTCTGACACAGGCTTTAAATGTAGCATTTTGTCTCTTAATAAAAGACTTACACCCTATATCGGTTATAACGTGTAATCTTAAAATAATAGCCAACGACATGCACTATTTCTCAACTTTATTTTGGTAGAAATAGTGCATCACGTTGGTTATTATTATATGATTATATCACGATGCAGGGTCATCTGAATGTCATATTCACGTTTAGTGCTCCACATTTATGTCGGATTGCAGGTGAATGTCAATTATCCCGACAGATTTTAATAAAATTTTCCAAAGTAAAATTTCACTAACATCGGTCCAGTGGGGAGCAAATTGTTCCATTGGGAATGAAGGAAGGAAGGACGGACGGACAGACATGATGAAGCTATACGGTCGCTCTTCGCAGCTATACGAAAATGCCCAAAACACAAAGTTTACTTCTGCAATGCTTAGTTTCTTTCTAAACAATTCTTCCCTTGGATTTAAATTAGAATATTTACAAGATACGCTTAGGTAAATTCTAGATTAGAATGAAATATCAGCTTACATGACAGGATGGCATTTGATGATATGATATAAAATGTATTAATATCGAAATAAACAGTAATAAAAAATAATTACTTGTTACACGTAGTCTTACGCCCACACAAAACAAGAGAATTCTTTGTGTGTCACTTGAAGATCCGTCGCATTTCTTGCAGCACTGTACCTGCAAGACACGCCAGCAGGTTTCGTGTTGCCAAATAAATGCCTCTAAGTCATGTAAGGCATTAAATAACTTAACAGTGTCGTCTTATTAACATATGAGCTACAAAATCGACTTTCTACTTCCATCATTCTTAAAGGGAATAGCCGGCCTGGTACATAAAGTCAGTGCCAATGCCTGTTCGACAATTTTTTATTTCAGTGTATATGTGCTATAATGATGGATATGGGAAACACATTCCTGTTCCCCGATTAGAGCCAACATCCATATAGACAAGAGTATCTTTCTTTTGCATCATCAAATATACGTAGACCTATAAACCTGTCAGTAACGCACTTCGCTAAACTAATGCAACCAAGTATAATCCTTTATGAAAAGCTAATATTCGCTAAACTTGTCAAGAATTTTTTGCGCCTGTTATGTCACCGTCAGTAATTTATCTTGAGGACTCCTTTCTTCTGGAATATAACACCCTGTTATTGGGAAATCGGTTTCCGTCGTTGAGAAGGATTACAGTGCCTTTCCTTGAAGCGTTACAACCAAAGTCCAGCATAGATTTCTCTTCTCCCCACTGACACGTTTAGCTGCTTTTTAAATTACAAAACGTTACGAAGTGTAGGAAATGTAGCAGTATCAGTACTGTACACTCAGAACGGAATGTAGCAGTATCAGTACTGTACACTCAGAACAGAATCACGCTAAAAATCCTTCGTACTGTGGCTAACAAAATCCATTGCAGGTGACCATCTTGGTTAAAACTTCAATCCTTTGCCCATTCTGTTGCATTCAACTTGGTGCCCTTTAATCCTTAGAGGCGAAATTCACTGTCACAGTCACGTTACGACTGACTTTCTGTAGAGCACCTCCTGGGGTGAATAACCAGATAGTAGTCTGTGGATCCAATTCTACAGTCCGACCACCGTGAGGCGCGCTTTCTGACGCAGGTAACGGTCTGTTCTTTTTCACAAGCGACAGTTTTTGTCGGTCGTATATATTTATATGCACACGTTCCGACTTAGTCAATATACGTACTTTTAAACACTTGAAACTATTTACAATATACTGTATAAAATCTAATACATTATTTAAAAAAAAGTACAGTGATCCCGTTAAAGGCCCGGTGTGGCCCAGAGGGTGGATAGAGGTATAGCTCTACTCTTCCATGACTGCGGCACTAGAAGGGGGTGAGTGGTCAGCAGCACGCTCCGGCCGCACTTTACCCCGGGAAAAGAACCTGTACCCATTGTAAAGGAGGCTAGGTTGGCCCCAGGGTCGGTCTGGACGGGAGGAAAATCTCGTCCCGACTGGGATTTGATCCCGGACAGTCCAGCCCGTAGCTCAGTCGCTATACCGACTGAGCTACCCGGCCCACAAACACAGTATATACTATATACATAACATATTCATGGCCTCTGACAGTCCGTGCCTTGAATATAAGATTATGCCCTAACATGCTCAGGTCTTGCTACAGAGACAGCTTAATCACTTGAACGGTCATCGCTTCACAGCCGCCAAGCGAAAGCGTATTGTTTCTTGTCTGTGTTTAACTTTGCCTTGTCCCATTTTATGACAGTTTTGCACTGTCTTTGCTGCTGACGACGTCTGCTTGCTGCCTGCACAAATGCGGTATGTGATACAGTCACACGCGTACGGAGCCACATGCAATTCACAGGCCGCTAAAACGAAAATTCATCTGCAATATATTCGTATATTCAGTGACTCAGTTGGTACCGAGCAGTAACCATACCTGTATTCACTCCTAGTTATAAAGACCAATCTTTTAATTATGTCTCGAGCAGTGGTTCTCAAAGTGTTATTCGCGGATCCCAAGATATCCCCTTTCAGTTCCCAGGGATACATTTCTGTAACGGCTACTTGGAAGTTTACTGATTTTTTTTTTAATGAAAGGAGCGATGTTCTGTTAAAACAATCACGAAACGTTTTTAATTGGCGATATGTATATTTCGTATGACCGTTATGAAAGATGGTGCATTAAGTGTTTGTTTAATGACGGCAAAACAAATATGAACCTATAGCACGGTATGTACGACAGTAAGACATGCAATGCATTGTGACATGTGCTACTGCTGTACATCCGTACGTATCTAAATCAGTTCAGAAATACACATTTGTAATTTTGGATACCCATCATCCGGACAATTTATATTTACGTGAGTACAGCGTGAGGATCCGTGGTTATTTTTCGAAGACAAGAGGGTTCGTGAGAAAAAAAAAGTTTGGGAAACATTGATATAGATAAATATAAGAATGCACTCTTTATGTATAACGTAATATTTCCGAGTGTTAAACCTGGTGGTATGTAAATTACGTGTCACACTTCAATCCATGTTTCGTATCTTGTATTCTTGTCCTACTCCCTACCTTCTGCACTTCGTTTTTATTTGCAACGCGATTTAAACTGCCATAACAATAACAATAATAGCAATAATACTGGCACAAACAGCATTCGTAATGCAACGTATATAATAAATGCCATGTTGTAACTCTGCAAGGACAGAGTAACTTGGTCACACAAGGGTTGTCATGATTATCGGGTGTCCGTGGTTACTCGATTGCCACGGGGACGGTGCAGTTTGGTTTGTGAGTAAGGTCACAAATCTGGCAACATAGAGAAAAACAGAACAAAGTCGTGGGAGATGTTTCCAACGAATATGAACGACTGAATTAAATCCAATCACGACTTATTATTCGTTTACTCCGTATTTTACCAGCGCTGGTATACAAACAACCATGCCAAAAGAGATGTGACTGACTCAATCACCCAGCCACACCAAGGGCATTTATAGCAACATGTGACGCAATAGCATCACACCATTACCGTCCAATTCAGAATTTCTGTCATCCGGAGACTTACACATGGGAGACCACCACCTCGGTATTCTTTTCCATGTATGTAGTTGTAAAAGCTGCCTCATGATGTACAACAAAGGCCGAAACATGTAGAAGATGACAATTGAATGTACAGTGTTCTAAAAGTCGCATTCGCACTGACAATAGAGACTTTGATTACATTGTATCGCCCTAAATGTTTACCAAGGCGGGTCTTAAGATTAGGCAGTCTGAGAAAACACGGAAAAACTGGTATTAAGGAAGGAGACGAAACCTCTTCTTTAGAAATTACCGTCACGACACACGTTCTACGTCATAAACTCTCCCTTGGTGGAGACAAATGTTGGTGGGAGATTGCGATACGAGGCGACATGGAGTTAGAAGCTCTTTTGCTTGGTCCTGAAGGGTTGGAAAGGGTTAAAAGTAAGGGTATGAGAGAGAGAAAAAGACACCAGATTAAAGAACCCACAAAGTTCAATTTGTCACGGGGAGTTGGAACATGCAATCGGCTGAGGTCAACGAATGGGAACTGGAGACGAGTAAGAATGTTAGGCTAATGAGGATAACATGGAAAGTTTTGGATGCCTTGGGCCAACACCAAAATGACAGATGTTACAGGAAAGAGTATAATCGTCCACTGAATGGCCATACAAAATATATAGTAGCGAACCATAACTTTTCCTTTATTACAGAGAAAAAATGCTAAGGGTTACCAATGTACGAATTTACGGCGCCCTCTTTTTAAGTCTGCGGAAGTACAGAATTACGAGTATGTACTGCGTTGAGATTAGAAGGATCTGCATCTAGACCACAGAGTGCATTTATTTGTCTCCCACAATTCGCAGAACAAATTGCAATTATTTCCTTACTTAGCTGTATATAACGGAAATGTAGTATGTTCTCTGTGAGGTACAAAATTAAATTTTATAAATCAGTCACCAGAATTGTATTCAGTACGGGTAGGAACTCAAGTGGTCCTGAATAAACGTACGGTCCCTTTTGAATTCACGTCAGTTTTCTTGTTGTAATTTCATATACTACACACTTTCGTCAAACAGAACCAACACATAACACGTCGACATTTAGACTCTCAGCGAAAAATTCCACGATCAGACACACAAATCCTAAACCCCCCAAAAAATTCAAAATCACTCTTTCAAAAGCAATGTTTAATCATCGGCATTAAATGGAGTTTTTTAATATCTGACAGCGGTAAACCGTTCCTGAAACTGAAGAGGAAAGTCGCTCTTTCTCTTCACGTCACCTCTATTTATGTATCTAATGTAACATGTTAGGAGAAGTGTAGACAGCTGCATCGTTGCACTGCTTCAGCCCTGCAATGGTGTGCTGCGAGGCGCTGTTGTACTTAGTTGACTTGCGCTGCTCTCTGTTAAACTAGATGTTTGATTCTTCACGATCAAATGGATATTCGAAGTCTTATCTAGTAAAAATTCTTCCATGTGCCTTAAGTGATTCTGCAAGTCAGGTATTCAACAGTTAATATAAGGGGTTTGTACCATATTCAGTGTTTGTTTCTCCTACAGGAGGGTGAATTCATACCTGCGTGATAAAGGACTGTGCATTGGAATCTTGTATGGATGTCGACAGGAGGTAAGGAGGTAAGGAGGTAAGGAGGTAAGGCAAGGAAGGGGCATGATCGTGTTATTATGGTGGCTGCATGTTTAATACGTCAAAATTTAGATCAGTTCGCTTATAATCCGGTTTCATTTAAATGAATGTCCTATTTAGTTGCTAAGTCAATGCAAAATTTTTATGCTATTATTTAGTCGTCCTTTTTGAAGATCTTGTAGCATATGAAAGACCTCTTTAATGCTTCCATATCTGCGAACAGAAATAGGAATATGTGAAGCGAAACCGAAGCATATTTACCGTGCCTTAAGAACTGCATAAATTCCTTAAAGCAAACGTGAAATACACCAGTTGTTTGGCCAATGCATAATTACTGGTAATCTAAATGTTTCAATCCATAAATTCCACTAGGAAAAATGTATTTAAATTATATTGAAGACTTTCCCACAAATTATTTTTAGCTGTATTGCTTGATTCACAAGATACTTTGATATCAGAACACACACACACACACACACACACACACATATATATATATATATATATATATATATATATATATAATAAAGTTATTTCCTTCTTCAATGTAGTTAAAGCAACACAATTTCTTTAGAGGATTATTTCAAGTGTTTATTTTTTTTTTGTTCTGTGGAGTTTTGCTAAATTTTTGTGGTCATTGTTTATTGTAGGATTACAGTTATTGTGTAACTTTGTTTAGTTTTTTTCTTCTTGGTCATATGGATACGTACCAATCAACTATGACAGGCAAGACCTTCGCAAAATTTGTAAGAGGTTACTCCATATTCCAAAGTGTGACACTAAGCCCTAACATTAAATTAATCCTCCACAGATCACTCAATAAGTGTATAACGACTTGGATGCTTGCCCGGCATGGGACTGCGCAGCGTGCATCTATATTATAAATTGTAGCTCCAGGAAAAAAAAAAAATAAATAAATATTCTCCGCATGATTGGAAATTTTCCTAGGTGCACATTGATCTGCGATTTACACGAAGCTTTACAATTTCGCACGTGCCTATTTTCATCATAAAATTATTCAGGCTACTCGCAAAATCCATTCAAAGTCATCAGAACGGAAATGTTCATCACACTGGACACTGCGAAGCACAACACAGAAAATATTACTTGGCAGCGATCAATCTTATGGCCGTTTGAGATACCAAGCTTTATCTTTCGTAACATACGCAAGTGAACGTACGGCACACTCTCCTCACTAAGTGTGGACTGACAGAAGCCTTGTGCAGACCCCACAGTGCAGACAGCCCCGTCAGTCAAGGGGGAAACCAAAAGTACACAATACCAAAATTTGTTGTGTGGTTTTTTTCGACAGAATTCCAGTTTTCTGACAAAAGACAGCACTCTGAATCCCCGCTACCAGATCTGGAAGTAAACTTGTTAATAATTGTAAAGAGGGTTCCAAAAACGGTGTCGCTGGGCCCCCTACCGATTATCAACGCTACTGGCGTCCAGAAAAAATGTCATTAACAGTATTATGGACCAATCACAATTAGTGACAGTATCTTCCTATGTGATCCTCTAATACTAATTTTCATCGCTTTGACTCGGATAAATGAAGCAGGAAGTTCCTCCAAAACGCCGGTAAAAGTTAACGCTTCGAATTTATAAAAATTCTGAAATAAATTATATACCGTTTCTTCGACGAGTATGTCCAATTGTAATCTCACGTCGAGAAATACAAATTTCATAGTCATCCAGGCGTAATCTTTATTGCTTCCTTCTCGCCGCTCTGTCAGAAGCCGCCGGGATGTCTAAATTAGCAAACTGACTCGCTGCGACTTGCAGTGGGGTTGCATTCCCGAGAGGGACGATACTCATATACTTCGCCACCGCGTCCAGATCTCTGGTCTTCAGGTACATCCAGCGTCCTATATATTGGATAGCGGGGGCTGTTTCTGCGAAATTAAGAGGGCCAAAGCGTGAAACTGTCAACATATTAACCTAATGACAAGGTCAATAACGTATGAAGCTTCAGAGTCATTTACCCTATATGCCTTCCTGATGTGTGCAAATGAGAAAATTTTCCTTTCGTAATTATTTCAGCTCTTGTTCATGTAACACGTCATCTGCATTGCAGCAGCTCTGCACTATTGTACAGAACAGAGTGAGATTATCACTCTAACACTATCCCCGTTATTGTGTATATCACCATGCACCCAAACGTATGGTCACCCAAGTCACTGAAGCTACGCCTTCATGAAAATCAAATCGGTTTGCATTAAATCCAGTTGTCTAGCCGAGTCTGTGACCACATGCAACACAGAGGGTGATTAGATAGTCAGCATGTCAGCAGATCTCACACGTAACACAGTAATCTCCAGGATCGCCCATCTATCGCGTTATGTACTGGACTACCGTACGAATTTTCCAGAGTGTGTCTAGATGTCTGTTTTATCACCATTTTATTTACTTACTACGGGTGATATTTTCACCCCGGGCCGCAATAGCCCCTAGAGGGTCAGGGCCTCCTCATTATCGAACGTTCACGATCACATTCAGACACAACACACTCGCTAGGACTCCTGTGTATGAGTGATCAGTCCAACGAACAGACCTCTACCTGACAACTTATAATAATCGGAAAAAACATGTCCATGTCTCGGGCGACATTCGAACCCACAATCTCAGCACGCGAGTGGCCGCAAACCAAGCCTTAGACTGCGCGGCCAACGGGATCGGCCGCTATGGACGATATTTCGGCCAAATTAGACAGGACGACGATGATGATGATGATGATGAAAGGTACATATGCAAGGATTTAGACGAGTCGATGAACAGTCAATTTCATTATGGCGAATTTGTCTAAGACGACTTGAGACAAACATGGATGTGAGCCAAGATATCTTATAATCCTGCCGGTATTCGAAACGGACATCTACTAAGCCCAAGTATAAAGCATGACTGCCAACTAAAATCAGATCCTTTATTAGCATTTGGGTCTTTATATTAACCAGGAAATTACTAAACATTAAAGTTTCTAATGTTTTGGAATGACACCATGTAGACCATGGGTCTTCAAACTTTTATGGCAAAGAGTCACACCGGTTATTGCGGGCTGGTTAGCAGTCCGCATATGAAAAAATAACAGTAATTGATATATACACAAATTACAAATGTGGCCGCGGGCCGCAAACGGCCCATCAGCCTCAGGTTGGAAACCCATGACGTCGACCGCTCTGAAGGTACATGGCTCTCGGTGAAGCTTGCTTACTCCATCAGGCAGCCACCTGCTCCGAAACGTTGGCACCTACTTACCACTCTACACGGTGTCACATCCTTGAAGACTCGAATGTTCAACAGCACCAAAGAGTGACATTCAAATCTGCTATTTTATGTAAAATATTTCTTTGCATAGAAAACGATGTCTATAATTTCAGATAGAAAGGGCATAACTTTGCAAATATACTGTTAGTTACACTATAATACATAGGGAACAAGAAATTAAAATTTGTAACCTAGTTACTCATTTGAAACGTTGATAAAAAGCATGGAAACGTATTTCACCCATTAATGTATTACGAAAGCTAACAAGATAAAATTACGTGTTTGTCGTGCACAAATTACGTAATTGTAAAGCAAAGCAAAACTTCAAACATACTTTGAATTTGTTCCGACAAACAGTTGTACCGGCGGTAAGAAACAAAGCTGTTACGTAAGAACACCACAGCATGACAAAAAGTGTTCTACAGTTACGGTAGCGCAGTAAAAAACATGAATCTTAAGGAATTCCGTGAAGCTATTAGCTGTATTATGAAAGGCGCAGTTCCAGAAACCTATCTGATACATTAATGTGGAGCAGCGTCCGAGCGTCTCTTGCAGTTTACCAGGAAATGTTACAAAATTTAAAAAAGGCTGTCCAAGAACGAGTCGCATTTACCATGATGTGCAATAAATATAACATTTGAGTCGTACTTTACTGGTTAGCAAAACTCGAAACTTCACCTTCTCCGAACACGAACGATCACGAATCATTTACAACTACCACCCATTTATCCCAACACATTTCACTAAAATCCATTTCAATGTTATCCACAAACATCTTTATCGGCCTTTTAAAGCAAATGTTCCCCAGAAAGTTTCCCCCTCGCTGATACTCCGAACATGGTCTGCTTTTTGTTTCTGCCGTTCACGTCATGACCCCAATAGTACTACGTGGTCTGTACAAACCAAGACGTACGTACATGCTGGAATTTACCTTCCATATCTAGAGGTTGTATTCCCCCTTCTACGTGTGGTGGATGTGCCATGTTGGGGTGCTTGGGAATTTATTTTTTTCGACTCGAGGAAAAGGTAAAAGTCAGGCTGTCACTTGCACGTTATGAAGGCCTACGTGAGGGGTGAACACACACCAACAACCATTTGAATCTCGGCACTAAATAGAAAAAAGTGGACAGTTTCACGACCCCGCCCGTTTGCCCTCGAAAAGAACAGTTCGAGGTCTGCTTTGAATAGAAGGGATATCAACAGCGATTCTTCGCTTGTCCATACCGTAGCCTAGTAGTCAGTGTGTTAACGGGTCTGTTATTTCGTTGAAACAGCATAATTAAGAAATAAGGTTGTGATGCACAGATAATACACAGACCAAGTATTTAGACTGCCCATTTATACGATCAGTGTGCCTCATACAGTCGATTAAGTCTGTTGGCGTGATACCTATTTCTGTGTAAATTTTGACAAAGACATGGAAATTTTTATTTTAAAATTTAGGTTATCACAACAATGAATATGAGGATTAGAGTATTAATTACGTCACGTGATGCTGTGCACTTATTTATGACAGAAAGCAGCCATCTTATTTAAGGGTTTTCTGTCAACTCCCTGGATTTCAGTAACGCAATCGTTTGGTGGCGGCAAGTCAGCCGTCTCCTTAAAGAGATGAATGCTTGCTACAAACCTGGATCGAACGTACTGTACCAAAACGAGAACTTCAAATTTTAATATCTTACGCTAATCTAGATTAATTGGTGATCACATTTCTGTCATTTACTTCCTTTCCGACTGACACACCAACTATAAATTTAGAAATAAAGAATACGTATGCTGCAGAAACTGTTTTGTCTCTCGCTGTATGTCAGAAACATGAATGTGGGCAGAATGATAAGACAGGTCCAGTAAAGGGGGAAGAGTGCCACAATTTTGGGGCAACCAACTGAAACTCGGTAGAGAAATTAATGATGTAGAGTCGTGAAACGATTTTTATTGCAGTAGAAGGGTGTGTGAACATTAAACGAACCGTAAGTCATAATGTGCGTCATTTAGTCATATCTGCAAGGAAGGAGACTCAGGAAGTGAAATGATAAAGGAAAGCGAGGAAAGACAAAAATGTGTTGTCCGACACATCTCTGTCGCAGTTAACTACTGCCAAGATAGAACGACACTCTGTTACGTGTAGAGTAGACTGCGGAACTGAGAACAAAGGTCATTCAGTTTTAAGGCAATTCATCCCTGTTGTTTTTTCAGTACAATCAAAGTTATAGTAATTACAGTCTAAACACAACTGTTTATTAATTGCATATAACAATTATATATTTCGGTTTTAGACGACGGTCTTCATCAGGCTATCTACAAGAACAAAATGGGAATAATCACAGTTGCGTTTTATGAAACCCTAAAACCTTATACATGTACATATTGTTATATAAAAATATGTAACGTACATAATACAGGTGGGTAGCCTTGGGAATGAAAGTTTTAGAAACAATGTAAAATTGTGTTTAGAAGACCGAAATAATAATAATAATAATATACTACTGAATTAATACACCAACTAATGCACTTATATGAAATTTACACATAAAAACACTAAAACTGCTCTGACATGTTTCGGTCCTAAGACCATCATCAGGGAGCTATATTTTCCTTGCTAAAGTCACATTAAAAATAGTCACTGATTAACTGCATTGTACTAATAGGGTGTTGTGGCAGCATGCCGTGTTGTGTAAGGTTATGTTGCGAAGAGTGCACATCCGTAGCAGGGCACTCTTCGCAACATAACCTTACACAACACGGCATGCTGCCACAACACCCTATTAGTACAACGAAGTTAATCAGTGACTATTTTTAATGTGACTTTAGCAAAGAAA
>Ga0123352_10016640_pt1 | contig 11718 bp, 8 predicted proteins | sample TergutLab28metaG_FD_89700 | JGI IMG/M metagenome (GOLD analysis project Ga0123352, IMG submission 89700) | Labiotermes labralis P1 segment gut microbial communities from Petit-Saut dam, French Guiana - Lab288 P1 | ecosystem: Host-associated > Arthropoda: Insects > Digestive system > Gut ...
AATCCTATGCTTGACCTCCTTCATTCAAATACTACACGTCATAACCCACCTGACGCCTAACCCACAATCCCATGCATTCCAACCAGTCCTCTCTCAACCTGTGCACAAGACGGCCACCTATATTGTAAGCACGTTTTAACAACAGTCAATTTGCATTTCCTGTAGATTCAACAATTAATGTAAAGTAAGTTGACACCGAACAATCTTAATAACTAGATAAACACAACTTTTTAAGATAGATAATGTAAATAGACATCGTATTTTTAACAATTCTAACAACCGGACAAACGTAACCTTATAGATACAACAACTAATCAGCAATTTATACGATTTTATGACTAGATAGCCTAAGCAAACATAAATGTAAATAGACATAGCACCTTTCTAATAAGTTTAATAACTGGATAAACATAACCTCTACATGACATAGCATGTTTATAATAAGTAATACACAGTAATCACACCCGAAAAAATTCACACAAATTTTGCTAGTATTAGCTCATATTTATAGAATTGTATTTTAGTAATTTTAGACCACTCACTTGTTTCAGTGTGATGATACGAGAGGCTGTGTAATGCAATTTTGACCTCCTGATGATGGGCACGTGTGCTCGAAACATGTAGAGGCATGAAATAAACTTATTGTAAAGCAAAAAGTTTGTGCATCAAGTTGGCTAATTACTGAGATAAACATGAATTGTGTTTTGATGTTTTGTCTTTCATTCATTTTCAGATTTAGTTGTAGTTATCCTCTAATTAAGGGCCCAGTTACTTGTGTGGCCGTGATTTTTCCTGTACAAGATAACAAATAACGATCCCTGCGGCCGCTCGCTTGATGCGATTGCGGATTCGATTCCCACCGGGAGCATGGATGTGTGTCTTGTGATTGTTGTGTGTTGTCACGTAGAGGCCTGTGCGACAGGCCGACCCCTCGTTCAGAGGAGTCCTGCCGAGTGTGTATGTGTGTGTCACTGAGTGTGACCCATTACAAGTCACCCTCTGCACCTACACTGAGTAGACAGAGGCCAGGAATAAGATGGAAAGAAAAAAGAAAACAAAGCTTAATTCAATATCACGTTCTTCCAGTAGTACGCTTGTCTGCCCTCTAATAGCTTTAGAACTACTATGCAGAAGTTTATGAAACAATAATGAAGATTATTGCGTAGAAGTAACATAAACTTAGTACCTTCAGGAATGTTGCACGAAACGTAGGTCGGTAGTTACCAACTACCAACTTACGCGGTGCAATATCCCGAAGAGGGTAGACCTCAATCGCACTGCGACGAAAGCCTAATCCGATATCTAAATGCTTTGTTCTTAAGTCTTCTAATTTTGCTAGTACTAACAGGGCGTCTGTTCTCGTTTGTGACACTTGTGAGGCGTTATTTCTACATTTAGCTTTCGTCTGGAAGGTGATAGCTAAGGAAGGCTTAACTTTTGAACTAAAATAAGCATAAACATAGCCACAAATTCTGTAGGAAATATTTTGACCAATTTAGCAATTACAAATTTTGCAATTACAAATTCTGATGTTATTTTGTAAGAAAATAACATAGATGTAGTTTCCATTGGTGGAGATTACGTGCAGGAAATATTTATGATTTAGTACGATAGTTAAGGTTACTTTATTGCCAGAGGCTACCTAACCTTAACAATTGGTAGCGTCCTTAACTGTCACCGTTATCCTGTGTAGCCGTGAAAAAGTCGACATGGGACAAAAGTGCACATTAAAAGTTCTTCTTATTTACTGTTATAATGTTTTGTTAGACATTGTGCGTTCGGTTTGTGCAGTAGCCTAAGGAATATGAACTCTCAAATCATGTTATTTGTTGCAGTTTGTGATTCACAATCTCTCGTCTCTCGTTTAATTAAGAGATGGCTTTGGCATTAAGCCCTAGGTTTTGTGCCTCGTCCTTGAGCTGTTGTCGCTTTTGTACTTTCTGAACGAGACAGAGGAAATCGATTCTGTCGCATAAATCCCACGTGCTGGTCTCTTGTTCTGTTCTCTGAGAGGCTGCAGTGTTTGTCTGTTACCAGAGGTGTGCGCATGAAGTGAAGTAGGACACGGTGGAACATGTTCTGCCTGTAAAAAAGAGCACTCACCGGTTTAATCATTGTGTTTTTTATAGTCCATCCGTTTCCTTATTCTTGTTTGAAGTAAGGTAGTGTTGGTGGACATAGACTCGCACAGACTCCCTCATTTCTACATACGAGTATGCTGTTATAGGCCTACATAACGACAGTTTGCCTAATACAATAGACATTCTAGAACTTAAGAGTTTTCGATTGTTAAACCTGCTCACAATGTGTTACTCAATGAATTTTAATTGTTCCTCAGTGATTCAGGAAATTTCCTGAATTTCACGGAATCCGAAAGCTCATTACCGCGTTCGCAAGAGCCGATCACTTGCGCCTATTCTGAGCCAGATGAATCCACTTCGAACACGCCCATCCCCTTGAAGTTCAATTTTAATATTATCCTCCCGTTCATTGTCGCCTAGAAATATATCGTCGCTATGGTAAGTTTCGAGAAAGTATAACCTTAAATTACACCTTCAGTGAATATATAAACCGATATTTTGAGAACTTTGAGGAATTCAAATATGGAAAAATTTGATGCATCAGTTTACTGATAAATTGTTTCCAAGTGGTTTACTTGTAACAGCCTGAAGATGGAACGCCTGTGCCGAAGCATATTACTTTCATATGTTAAAAACTCACGTTAATTTGGATGGACAGAAATATGTACTGATTAGAGTGGGAACAAAGAGATATTGGAGTTAAGTTTCGATTAGGGTTATGTCGTTACGGTTTTATAAAAGGAGATTCTGCATCCGCTATTTAACTCTTAAGCATAAATATTATGCAATTAAATTCTTTAGCCATTTTTACACATCATTGCTCATAGTTTATGGAACAAATAATTCCTCCTGTCGGTGCCATCGGCTCTGTACCTTACACTTACACAAATTCTCGTCTCATTGAAGCTATAACGCATGGAGCTGTACGTCATCTCCACAATAAACCTTCAGGAACGGTTGGTTCATTAATCCCGGACCGGATACACCTTCGCTTCACTACAGTTTGCTTATTTTAGACAAAAGCCCTTTCATTATGCCTAATAAAACTTTTGTGTAGTCACGGTATTCTTATCGCCCAATAAATTTATCAACATCAATAAATGGCAGAAGCCGGTGTGTTGTGTTCGATTCCCAGTGGCGGTAAATATCTGATCCATATTATGGAGATGCGGTTTTCAAATATTTGACTTCAGACCGACCGTCCGGACGGGGTTTGTTGCTCTTTCTTGTACACTATGTAGGCGAAAGTCAAGGCAGGAGCTTAAAAGGGGAGAAATGTATTTAGTTACACAATACTTCAGATTCCTCAGCGCGGTGTAACAATAAAACTCAGTATCAAAACGGCTAGTGAGTTTGCGAGGGTCAGTGGTCTTTTATGGTTTGTCGGTATAGCTACTGGAAATACGTCCAAACACAGTATGCCATTATATACCTCTTCAAATATACGAACTAAATGCACTCATATGTTAATATAACATTTATATATTGTTATATTAACATATATGTGTATTTTTTCTACCATGGCGCAACAGCCCTGGTGGGCCAGAGCGTCCTCATCGAGGATTCTTGATCACACTCAGACACACTCCACTTAGTAGGACTTCTCTGGACGAGTGATCAGCCCGACGCAAAGACCTGTACCTGACAACACAAAACACTCACAAGAGATAGACATCCATGCCACCGGCGAGATTCGGACCGCCAATCCCAGCAAGCGAGCGGCCACTGACCCACACCTGAGACGGCGTGGCCACTGGAATCGGGTTCTTGTGCATTTAATTGGTGTTTCTGAAGAGGTATCTACGACAATGCACGGTAGGGGAAACTTCAAAACGGCGTGTCATTCTTGGGTTGCAGCGTTCTTCCATTTCATTGAAACCTTTGTACGTGTATCGATACCTACAAAGGAGTTCTAAAGTTTCAGGTGAGTTAAGGTGACAATTCTTTGTTAATTAAATTTTACTCCGAACTTAAGACTTTGTGTACAAATAGGATTGTATCTCAGGAACAGAAAAACAAATACCAACACCGACTTTCTAAAATTTAAGCTACGGCTTTACAGAGATCAAATCTCCGTTTCAGGGTTGAGGGGACTAAAATTGAATAATAGATGGAGATAAAACAAGGCAAGGGTCTGAACTTCCAAAGTAGACTGAAGTGATGATGATGTTTATGCTGATGTTGCAGCCATGAAACTTATGTGCAGGGAGAGAACTGATTTCTTGTGCATTCTCTAGAGACCGTTCTGGGTCCGTGACTTGGCGGACAGAGTGACGGAGAGGGAGGTGAAGTGAAACAAGATTATCTCAGCACCGGAGGAAGTGGCTGCGAGATAGCACTAGTGCTGCAGTGCTGTATGAATGATGAATGGGACTTGTAAACGTTTAAATGGGTCTTATACACACAGTGAAGTTACTTTGCTGTAAGCTTACGTAGAGTGCTCAGGGCATCATAAGCTCAGCCAGCCGACGTCTCTAAATATGCCACATCGACTTTCTAAAATGTAAATAATTTTAGCCTGCCGTATGAGTTCCACAAAATTCAATTCCGCTACGTAATTTAGAGGAAGTTAAAATTATGTGTTTTAGATATTTTTAGGTCGTATGTTATCCCTCTTCAGGGGAGTTCAAAATTCGTCGTAATTAAGTAAACTGCGAGGTTTGCTAAAATTTATTTATTTATTTATTTACAGCACTGGAATTAAACGTAATGTGAAGACATAAGTAACAAACTGTGAAGGTGCGACGTGAGACATTAGGGAATTATACCATACGTAGCCTTCCTACTGTGTACCTCATTATAAATTCCCTTGAAGGTGATGAAGCTACGATTGAAAAATGTCTGAAACTGTAGTAAAGATTAGTGTTTAATAAGACTGTTACATAAGAATGAAATAAATTACAGTTTTATTACTGAGTGTGTAGTACGAATATAATTCAAACTGGGATTCGTCGTCGTCGTTGTTGTTGTTGTTGTTGTTGCTGCTGCTGCTGCTGCTTTTAACAGGTGTCAGGATTCCCACGAAACACCATTTGTGTGTGTATTGTACTATTGCTGGTTTCTTGCTTCACTCAATAACTGACAAACACGAGGTTAGCTTTCGAATACAATGACTATCCTAAGGCTTCAGGCGGCAGTCTAACGTATTTAACTCAGGGTGTGAGTTTTTTTTGGAGAGATTAATGATGAGGGATTGGTGGGGGGGGGGTCGCATAACTTCATTATATTGCTTTTTGCCAAGGCGCATGTAGGGCACTCCTACGGAATGATCTATTTTGTTTATTTGGTTTTTCTGTCTATTTTATGTTCTATTCCGTTATTTCTGTTATGTTTTAACATTTTGTTCTACTATGTTGGCATATATTCTCATTTATTTCCTTCGTTGTTCTATTCTATTTTCAGACTCCTGTCTGAGTATGTTTTGTTATGGTATATCGTGTTGTCCTATCCCAGAGGTCCACAAATCCCGTGTACGATGTTGCCCGGGCAACTGAATTTGTTGCAGTTGCGTCTAATGTGTGTGCGGATTCTGAGTAGGGAATTTGCTTCGTGTCACCCTTCAGATGCTTAGTTCATTGAGGTGGTTCCTAGATTTTTAGAAAACTTGTGCTCCTATTTCCTGTGTCATTCTGTTTAAATTCCTTCTTTTTTCCGATTTTCATGCCTCATTGCCTTTTGATTTGGTCCTTTATTTTTTCCCATTCTTTTCATTTCCTTCGTTATTTTGTTCTGTTTTGTAGAGTCCTGCCTGATTATTTTTCGTTTTGTTCAGTAATTTATATATGGCTTACTTGAGAAATAAGAAATAGTAATAATAATAATAATAATGTATAAAAATGTGTTGAATGTTTGTAAAATTTTTAATGAAGTGCAAGGAAAAAAATAGCACTTTGGAGACAAATGTAGATTGGAGAATAATATTAAAATTCATCTTGAAATATAAGGAGAGGTTGGACCCTATATCCAACTTACTCTGGACATGGTACAGTGGCGACCTTCTGTGGCCTCATTAATACTGTTGTGGTTTCCACAAAACAAGGGGGCCATCAGATTATCATAAGATTTAGTGAAGAGCAGCTTACATGCCACATGCAAGACTTGTGGAAACGGGAAGAACGTAGCCAGTAGGTTGGAATGGATCACATTATGTAATTTCACTGCATCTTAAGTAGAAAGTTTATCTCTCAAGAATTCTAAGGACCTTCTGTCAAACGTACACTTCTTGCAGTAGATGTATTCCCCATCCCAACGCAGATTTTTTGAAGACAGATCGTGCCTGAGTCAATTTTTTAACACTTGAATCATGTTTTGCGTATAACGAACTGAACTGTAAAATGCAACGTCAGAGAGTGTATCCCGTCTAACTAGACAGCCGTGGTTTTTGGCACTAAATAGGTCTGTAATGAAGTGCCGCGATCATTATTGATGGTCTTTAATGTGCACAAGTTATAATATCTGTTAATTAGAAGCAGTGTTCACTTAGAGAGTGCGTTGTTTCAAATATGGCCTACTTTGCTAAATGTATTTTTGAAGGAGGAGGCCACTTCATTATACTTAAGAATGCAGTGGATTACTGAAAATTCTAATACAGCAAAATGTGAAAGTATTAAGAGACTTAGCAATCGATAGCAGAACTCCGTATCTAAAACTGTCAAGCTGCATTTTGCATCTGTCAAGCCACACGGAAAAATCGATTCTGTGAGAATATTCAGCTGCTACTGTAGTACTGAAATCTATCAGACGCATTTATCTGTAATTTTAAGAGGAATTTTAAAAGCTTGCTTTTATGAATTATTTGAAATGGATAAAGAAACTTCAGACTGCTCTATTGCCTCTGAACTGAAATGAAGAATTAGAACTGAGAAACTGGGAATATGAAATATAAGTGAAAATTATTAACAATTTAATTACTTCCACGGTGTTTGGTGGTGGTGGTGGTGGTGAGAGAAGGTTATTGGAGGAGAGTTACTTGAACTCACATACCCGACAATTGATATTGTGCTTGTATTTTTTTAACAGCCTTCGCCCTCTCTTTATTGTTAGTAAAGCTTGCGTCAAACTTAACATCTAAAATAACGCGGCAGTTGAAATCTGTAATTCATAAGAAAAAATTCTAGTGTGCTCGTCCGACGTTTGGTAGAAAGTTACTCGTGCGTAAAGAAAAAGATCCCGATAGTAAGGATAGGCCTTCATTGTAGGGGATTGGGGGGGGGGAGGGGGGAGAGAAATTTGAGATAGTGAACATGTGGCCGGAAGCGTCTCTATACCAATATCGGCGTCGGCACTGCTGCTGGGAAAGGAGGCGACCTGCGAGATCTGAGTTTGGAGATAAACGCCTTGTTTTTTAATTTCTGTTTTTATTGTTACATTTTTTTGATTGTACATTGTGTGTAGAATTTTTAATGATGCTATTTTCAGTTAATTCACAAGAGCCTTTCGCTGTGGCTGCCATTGATTTCATTGCAGGCATTGCAGCGACGCACGGAGTTTTGACTCACCCTCTCAGAGATCCCTGGTGAGACACGAGTAGCGCCACATGCTGTTGGAATTCTGTGTGCTACATTCTTTCTATTTCCACAGGAGTCCCTTAAGTGACCCTCAGCACGTAACACCGAATGAACAAGTCAAGCGGGGGAGGTCAGGTTATCGCGGTGGCCAGGCGATGCCCCACGCCTACCAACCTAACGATCACGAAGTGCTGCGTCCAGGTGATTTCTCAAGCACGTGCAAATTGGCCTGAGGTAGCACTGTGCTGAAACTACATTCACGATTTGCCTAATTTCCCAGCCGCACTAACGAAACCGATTTCCGTATAAAAGAGACATCTCCGACCACATGTTAGCTGTCTCAAATGGCTGTCACTTGGTACTCCAAAACACCTGAAAATTTATAAAAACTCTTCTTTTGCACCATGTACAGGAAGGTACAAACCGCAGCTGTTACCAAATGTGTATTAGTTGTCAAGTTCCTTCTCAATGCGTGGTATCAAGTTCTGAGATTAGGCTGAGTTAAGTGAGGTATATTCCTTGAATTTTCATTAAACATTACAGTTTAATCATGAAGCTGAGCGTAATGTTTGCTGAAACGTCGATAAACGTTTATTTAGGCAGTGTATTCACGAGAGCCGATCCCGTGCATTGAACACCAGCCACGGAATTCTGAACATTAGAAATCGTCATTGTTATATCGTGGTGTATGCTTATGGACGTTTAAAAATGGTTACTTTATGTACATTTTATGAGAGTCATTGTATTCAGAAATAAAATTTCCAATTTGATTCGTAAAGCTTGACGGATATAGCAAACAAAACAGCGTCAAGTAGCTGACCGATAATTGTGCTTTCTCAAAATCAGGTTTAATGATTGTACAATCATGACACTGACAGGTGGTGTCAGGGATGTAAATGTCTGTGTACACCGGAAGATGAATTTACTAATTTCCAACTCTTTCTCTTTTTTTTTCAAACTTTTCTATCAGTGTCTACGCCATAATCATTGTACCAACAAGGAGACCCGTAAATATTTAATTCTCGTATATATATTGCGCAGTCTTTACAATTTCACCTAACAAATGCGCACAATTATTATTCAATTCACCATAATATTTAAAAAAAGCGTTAAATTCCTAAGTGTTTTGGTCATTACTGGTTGAAATTGTGGAGAATGAACTATTATGCCCGCAATGGAGAATATGAAATGTATTGTGAATTGCAGTATTTCCATTTATAAAGTTTTGGTCAATTTCTAGGCCTTTTATGTTGATCTGGAACACCAGCGTAATTCTAAACAAAGAAGGCAGCGTACGTATAACGTAACATTGTGGCGCGTTCGTGTAACTGCAGTGGAAAAGCAATAAGTATCACGTATTTCGAGTGTGTATTTGTAGCTTTAGATGCCCAGCATGCAACGCGCGTGCGGCATGTAGCCATCTGTGGCCTGTCCCGCTCTACAGTACTTTTCAACTTTATCTCATAAACGGCACGATTTTCGAAAGAAAAATTAAGGAATATGAAACGTGCCTTTTTATTTTCTCTGCAAATTTTGTCTGAAACATTTCACGTTCTTAGAAGAATTGAGCGAGATATTAATGTAAATGTATATTTGTCTTCATGTAAAGTACTCGTAATTATTGTCACATTTTAATTAAGACTGATTTTTTTCGACTGAGTTACGAATAATACTGATGTATACAATTTTATAAAAATTCGTCCAGTGGGAGCCGAGATTTTCCATGCGGACGGACGGAAGGACAGACGGACACACAGACAGACGTACAGACATGACAAAGCTAATATTAGCTTTTCGCAATTTTGTGAACGTGCCGAAAAACGACGGCGATTCTCTGGTTGTAAAATTAAGTACATTATAAGTGACATTTACAGGACATTCTCGAGAGTCATCCATTCTTTGCGTGGCACATTATGTGCGCAGTTTATGTAGCATAACTAAATAAAACCGGGTATCGCGGTAGCACAGTAGTTAAGGTGCTTCGCTACAAATCGGAATGTCGGTGGTTCGATTCCAGATGGTGTCATTGGAATTTTTCATTGACATAATCCTTCCGATCTCACTATGGCCCTGGGGTCGACTCAGCCTCTAACAGAAATGAGTACCAGGAGCATTTCCTGGGGGTAAAGGCGGCCGGTGCGCAGGGCTGACAACCTTACCGCCATCCTGTGCCGTTGTCATGAAATCTGGGAATCTTAACTTCCTGGAACCCTCTGGACCACTCAAGGCCTGTAACGAGACTGCTTTAACTTTTTACCTTTTAATTAAATAAAACCAAGTGTCACGTAGTCTATATGTAAATCGTATGAGCACCTGATCAATTTAAGGTTTAGCTACTGGATTTTACGATGAAGCAGCAGGCAGAATTCCGTAGTCACTCTTTGTCTAGTAAAAAAGTCTTCTTTATTGTAGACGAGTTTCTGACTTTAACTGAGTAGGGCTTAACACTTGCGAGAAAACTGTTTTCTATCATGCTGATATCTGAGTATGACGTACGTAAAGTCTGTCTAGTAACCACGATCAGCTGGTTTATTTTGTTGTTCTTAACGCATGCTTAATTACATTCTAATTTACTTCGAGCCACAATGCATACTTGCATCTCTTCCCAGCCTGCAGGTTTGCGGCATATACAATGCTATTTGTCAAAACCCTTTCACCCTATTGCCTTCTCTTAGCTGATTACTCCAACTTTTCTTTCTGTTCTCTCTTTTCCAAGGGAGGAGGGAGCACCATTATGACGCCATTTTTCACTTTAGTACAAACTTTTTTTCTTGTCTTGCGACGTAGTTTCCTGCTCCATTTTCTGTTTTCTTCTATTCCAATTCCTATTTGGAGCCCTTTTCTTTTCATCTGATAGACTTGTTTGGATTTCTGCAATTCGCCTATAGATTTTTCTCCTGTAATGTTATTCGTCAGCAAGTAGACCCAATACACATGCAGATGAAGTTGACTACAACGGTATGGCGAACAACAGTATCCTAGCGTGGCCAAATGTATAGCCTCGTGGGATGACAAGCGTGTTGCATATTCAACGGCGGGGCTCTTCACGGACTGCTGGGCTCTTTCTCCTTACAGCCAGAACGGTGCCGTGTGTCACACATCCGCTGTTGCATTGATTGTACCTGATACAAAATATTTTATTTATTTTCAGTTTTTGAACAGTGTCCACTGTCTGAGGTAGTTGGCTCTACTGCCCTGTTACGGCGATTGCTGTTAGGTTTAAACCGGAAGTTGTTACTGTTTTGATGTATTAGGACTACAAGATATGATAGTCACTGAAACCGTGAACTGTTAATGTTAGGATAGTCAACGCAAGAATACAGCATTTGTGACCTTTCTAATCACAACCGGGGGCTCAAATCGAAATACAAGCAGAAGAAAATGAAGTTTTTGTATCTTCTAGATATTTATTTTGGATAGTTGGTAACTAACAGTATTTACTTATTTTCTAAGACACGCGGAAATATATATGTCATATTTCCCACAAATTTAAGCTTTTTTTATTTTTTAGTCTCGTTTAGTTCATATAATATGATCTTTTTTTTTTGTAAACAATGCTAAAATTTAAATGTATAGTAAAAAGAATTTCGTACGCGAAGGGAGACTCATGCCATTTAATCGCGATGCCAAAATGTTAAGGTGTAATGTGATTTGTTGCCAAATATCTTTCTACGGAGGAAACATCTTGATATTTTAAACAAATGTGTCGTCTATAATAACCTGATGTGCCAAGAGTCTCCTATTTTTTGCTCTTTGGACGCACACCTTATTTAAAAATATTTCTTTCTCCTTCGATGATCGGGTTCGTCATATGTCATGTTATCTAAAACCGTACATTACAAACAGAATTTGGTCGCGAAATGTAAAACTAGGATTTGTAGATTATAGATGTTTGTGGATAATTTGGCGAGTTACTCTCATGTGTTTCGGATTACCATCTACCGTATTAGAATTGCATTATAAATTTCACCACTAAAATAGCTTTATTGAATATCGGCCCTTGAATTGAATTTATGTAAATTTCGTGATTTCAGTAGGTTATGTCAGTTAAAACGCGAAACTTATATATATATATATATATATATATATATATATATATATATATAGTGTATATACATAAGTGTGTGTGT
>Ga0123352_10016644_pt1 | contig 11717 bp, 4 predicted proteins | sample TergutLab28metaG_FD_89700 | JGI IMG/M metagenome (GOLD analysis project Ga0123352, IMG submission 89700) | Labiotermes labralis P1 segment gut microbial communities from Petit-Saut dam, French Guiana - Lab288 P1 | ecosystem: Host-associated > Arthropoda: Insects > Digestive system > Gut ...
TATGTGTGTATGTATGAATGTATGTATGTATGTGTGTGTATGTATGTATGTTATGATTTGTTGAATCAGAACAGATTAATGGATTTATTAACTGCGCATACTCAAAATATTATATTTTCTATCTCCACTTCTCTCTCTCTCTCTCTCTCTCTCTCTCTCTCTCAGCATCTCTTGTTTACGGTCTTGCGCACGGCAACTTTAGGGATGAAGTGGGGGGTGAGGGCTCCTACACAGGATAGCAAGTTGTTCTTATTGGTTGGACCGCAGTGATGGATGATAGTGACTGCTCAGCTATACTGAAGGGAACAGAATGGTAAGGGCTACATTTCCGTTCTCTTACTGTATAGGAGCATCGCCACTGCATCCCTGTTAGACATTTCAAATTCCGTTAGCCATTTGGTTATGTAGCATAATGACAAGGATACTGGCTGGAAGGCCGGAGAATCGTTTTTCGATTCCAGGCCGAGAAGGATTATTGTCTTTCCGACCGTTGGTTCAGAACCACCCTTGAGGTTCAACCAGTCACCTTTCTCTAATAGGTACCTGTGACACTCTCCCCAAGGAGTTATGCAGTTCCGGAGTACAACAAAGTCCTTACACTAATGCGGAAGTTTAAAAAGCTCTTTAGCTATAACTTCACTACCCCATACGTCAGATGTGTCATGTGGCTTAATAATTGAATTTTGATGTTTTGCTGACCGTGCATCTCAATATAATCTTAGTAATTAACCAACTTAATGCACAAAATCTTTTTTATAACAAGTTTATTATATACCTCTACATGTTTCGAGCACTGTTGTGCTCATCATCAAGAGGTCAAAATTATATTAACAGCATCTGGTATCATCACACCTGTAGGTGGCCGTCTCATGCACAGGTTGAGAGAGGACGGCCACCTAGATGTGTGATGATACCAGATGCTGTATAATACAATTTTGACCTCCTGATGATGAGCACATAGTGCTCGAAACATGTAGAGGCACATAGTAAACTTAGTATAAAAGAAGCTTTTGTGCATTAAGTTGGTTAATTACTTAGATTAATAACTGAAATATAGTGCATTCTTTCCATCTCATGTGATTTTCCTACCATATTAATATTCTTTCCTTTGTTCGTAGACACGAAATAGAATTCCGTTGGGAAACGTGCATTACAGTCTATTGTAATAGTTTAGTCTAAATTTTAAACCATCTCAGTTGAACGTGTGTGATTATGTTATTTGGGAGCGCGTAAAGAACTGCTTTCAGTCAATTTTAAGACTTGTCTCTTGTATAGTAAATTAATTAGTTCAACCCCAAACCCCACCGAATAGGAAACAGGATGCCTAACTGCTTGAATGCGTCGTTTGGTGAGAGTTTATATTTCCACCAAAATTACATAATTTCCGAGAAACAATTAAGTAGTGACATTGACAATTTGACTTTTCAGAGGCACTGTGCGATAGGCCTACTGGGACTGCAAGGATGTAGCCCAGTGGTCGAGATATTTTCCAAAATTCTAGGAGCCAGAAGCGTGACATGAAGTAAGTTACTGACCGGGGACCGGTAAGTACAGGCGCCAGCAAGTTCAGTCGCTTGGGCGACCAGGCGCCCGAGATTTATTCACCCATGATGTGACACGTCATGTCCCATGCATTGTGGAGCCGGTAGCGTGTCATCAGTTAGGCGGACGCTACCCTGTGTTTTGATCACTTGCCAATTACTTGTGTATTCTTAGCGAATGGCAGCGGAGTTAGTTTCCTTACGGAAAGAAGCATGAATATCTTACCGAATATGAAGTTACTTACCAGTACATTCTCCATTTTTACTCCAATCTTTTCCTTGATGTTTCTTATTATTTTCATCCATCCCGTCTTTATTTACTTGTTTGAGTTTCTTCCCTCGTTCGCCGCATTTCTTCTCGTGCATTCCCCAGCAGCATCTGCGGCAGCAGTCGGAAACTTATTACTTTCATTTAAGGATGTGGACAGCTAATTTCCATAAATATTGCGACTAGAATTTAAGGGTGTTGAAGTGGGATGCGTGGGGAGGTGAAGGGGAGAGGAATTACTTGGTGGTAAAGAGGGTGAAAAGGGTGCGAGAGAATAGTAGAGAATTGTGTACAGAGAGAGAGACAGAATACACAAGAATTCTGCGAATTTAGTGGAATGTGTTTTGTATATAAATAATTATGATTGTCTAATTACATACAATTTGTGTGCTTGAATAACTTTGTGGTTTGTCGCCGCTTTCCGGCTTAATCAGGACGCGAGCGGGTGCGCAACAGCGTCACGTAATATACACAAACAACTTTTTCAATGTCTTTATAAACCTTGGATTATCTGTCTGCTCATGCAGTCTTTTCTTGGAAAAATGTTGAAGTTATGCCCTTATTTCGATTTTAGAGTCCAGGACAGCCACTACTAATTAAGGGCCCAGAAATAAAAGCTGAATCCAATATCCCTGGGGCTAAATTTCTCAGAGTGTGCTTTTTTATATTTGTGCCCTTAATTTGACTTGGGAGTCCACATACAGAACAGCCACTACAAATGAAGGACACTTGTAGAAGAGCAGAATTCGATATTCCTGAGTGTGATTTCTCAGAATATGCCCGGAAATAACTGCAGATTCCGATATCCCTGGGTGTTATTTCTCAGAATATACGCGCAAATAATTGCAGAATTCCAAATACCAGCGACTGGTTTTCTCAGAATGTGCTTTTGATATGTTTATGCTTCCTATTTGGCTTCAAAATCCATAGCCAAGACGGCCTCTACGAATGAACGATTCAGAAATATCTTACTAGTACCTGATATTTCTAGGAACGGCTTTCTCAGGACGTGCTTTTTTTGCTTCTGGGAATAACAACAGACAATAAGTATGGATGTTCATGTCTACAGTAAGTAGGTAGGCTGCAAGGAGCTTCGCAGGGTCTTTAAACCTTAATGTTCAAGGGTGATTCGTTTTTTTGTAGTTATCGCTGACCCAGAGGCTTGACCCTTGAAGATGAAACAGAGTATCAGTAACTCTGCCATTTGGCATAACGACCCACAATACCTGAAGCAGCATCAACGCTTTGGAAACTTAAGTCTTTCCTACTAAGAATTCCTTGATATGAATCGGGAATATAAATATGTGTAAAGTCCATGAGGCTCTTTTTTTTTTAAATCGTTGAACCGTGCGTTTTGAAATCTACGCAGTTCACTCACCAACAAATGTACTATTTTTTTAACTTGGTTAAAAGTTTTAAATTTACATTAAATACACAATAATATCGCTCTTACATGTTTTGGTCTTTAATGACTGTCATCAGAGAGCTTTATCTGTACCTGACTAAAGTTATATTTATGTTAAAACACTCGGTAAAATTACGTCGTTATATAAATTAGGTGATGTGACAGTATGTCGTAGAGCGGCATGTGTGTTGTGTGCAGTGCAGAGTGAGACTGAGTCACTCACAACACACACATTCCGCTCTACGACATACTGCCACATCACCTAATTTATATAACGACGTAATTTTACCGAGTGTTTTAACGTAAATATAACTTTAGTTAGTTACAGATAAAGCTCCCTGATGATAGTCATTAAAGACCGAAACGTGTAGTAGCGATATTATTGTATATTTTAATATAAATTTAAAACTTTTAACCAAGTTAATAAATAGTGCATTTGTTGGTAAGTGAACTACGTCCATGAGGCTCTGTTTTAAAATTATCTTCCCTCATTTATAATATCTTTTCTAGGAGGATAAATCATCAACAGTGCACTGTATTCTCATATTTGATAGCGACTCGCTAAGGGCTGGAAGGTTCCGGGAACGAATCCCGATGTGGGGCGAGATTTTCAGCATCGTTCAAGAACGGTCCGGGGGCCAAACCAACCTACTGTAAAATGGGTACAGGGTGTAAAACGGCCGAGGCGTGGCGTTGAACACCCACCTATATCTAGCGCCCAAGTTTAAGAAAGAGTACTCCCTCTCTGGGCCATCGTGGTGTGTTTTAAGACGAACTTTTTTATTTTCGTACAGCAACCTGCCGCACAGGCTCCTCATCTCTGGCATTTCTTGCAAGTATAATGTTCCTATTTATCTCATCGCCTTTATTTACATATCTTTAAATATGAAATGTACCTTAGAATTATTACTGCTGGGAACCTGTTAATGAATCAAGTGTGATCCTAACACGGACTTCAGTGCCCCGTATCTGAACTGTGAAACTGAAACATTACGAGCATTAGGCATTATTTGGACGGCATGTAGCAGGCCTGGTGCATGTAGCACCAGGCCTGGAAAAAGAATTGTGTGTTTAGTAATGTAGGTTATGCACCAGATGCTGTTACTGTGTTCAAGTTCAGGCAGGCGAGATGGGAGAAAAATACAGCACGCGCAGAGAATTACAGGGGTTTTGCCGGAAAAGCCAAAGGGGCAGGGTGACAAAATTTGGGTTGGAGAGAGGGTACAGACTATGTGCAGTATTCGGATGGATATGAAAGGTAAAGCTGGAATAGCTTCTGCTGGACTCAGCTGGTTCAGAATATTGTCCAGGGGCTGACTGTTTTGAAGGACAGTGTACTACTGTGATGCATAGAAGCTGGCAGATTTCTTGACCAGCATAGCGTCTACTAGTTCTAAAGAGAAGCTGTGTTTACGTGGACTTTATTTGTTAATGTTCGTAAACACATCAGTTCAGAGAACTATTGTTTGTATTATAAACGTCTTTCAAGCTTGCACAATTTGTGTAATACAAAAAAGTCTATTTTTTTTTAAACTCGCACAAACCAGTCCCGATCAGGCCACGTTGGAGGGAACTAGCTGTACCAGTATGTGAGTACTTTATTAACTAACTCCATCCATTGCATCTTCCTATTACGCTTTTAACTATTCATATTTATTATCCAAAGAGTTTTTAGCAAATAAACTTCCACGATATTGTATACCCAGACTTTTGTAAATTTGTTAATGTACCGCCACCCACTACTATCTGCAGTTAACAAACCAACACACATTGTTAGTTAATCCTTCTATTTTACAGTATAACCTGTACCGGATGTTACGGTTACAGTTTTTAGTACTCCTGATGATGGGTGCTGTGACACCCGAAACATGTAGAGAGACTTTGCAGTGGATAAATCAGAATGCATACTGTTGCATCTGGTTGGATTTTTATTAATATTAAGAAAGTCTATCTTGTTTCAGATCATCAAGGGCAGCATTGAGCTTGCCTTTCCACTCTCGACACGTGTAAAATAATTATAAAATTTTATTATCTTGAACCGCAGAATGTTGCTTTCTCTAATCACAAGGATCGCGTGAAGTCAGCCATTCGAAACACAGAATCTTTCAGAATGTTTGCATGAGTCCGAATATCTAAAGTGATTTAGTTTTCCAAAAGAAACTGGTATAATGAAGCCGTTTCAAAATTATTTCCCTGTTTCACGTATTCCAGTTTCACGTTTTAAAGGTTTTTCTGTGGAATGTGTGCTTTGTGTTATTCTGAAGAAATACACCACGTTTTTGGAACCCAAATATTGATTTAAACTACAAGACTTGAGCAAAGGAGAAAATGTAGTAAAATGGATAAAAGAGCAAGGGATAAGTTGGTTATGTCACCTAGAGAGAATGGAGGAGGATAGGATGCCCAAAAAGTTCTTCACTCAAGAACTGAAAGGGACGAGAAGAAGGGGAAGACCCATAAAAAGATGGAAAGAGGAAGCAGAAAGAGATCTTCAAGTGCTGGGTGTGAGAAGATGGAGAGAGTTGGAAGCAGACGGGAAAAAATGGAAAGAAATTGTTCGACAGGCTAAAAGCCCACAGCGGGCTGTAGTGCCAGTGGAAGAAGAAGAAGAAGAAGAAGAAGAAGAAGAAGAAGCAGAAGAAGAAGAAGAAGAAGAAAATACTGATTTAAAAATACAGTGAACACAATTTTTGCTCATGACTCCACAGCCCCAGTGGTTCAAGGTTTACCGAGCACATCAAGTTCGTCACGACTCCTCTGGACGAGTGTTCGGCCCATCGCCGAGAACTCTACGTGATAAAACACAACACCCACAAAAAATAGACTTTCATTGCGCCACGGGATTCGAACCCGCAATCCCAGCAAACAAGCGGGCGCTGACTAACGCCTTGGACCGTGCGGCCACCGGGATCGTCCAGTGGGCACACGGGACAGAGTATTATAAACACTAATATTAGTTAAGCTACAAAGAAGTTAGTAATGTAAAACGTCACGAATGGATGCGAACTGAATATAATATGATTCAAATTTGAGATTCTGGCGTGTGCGCCTGATGCCTCCATCTCCAGGGGTGAGGATGGAGACAGCAGGTATTCTGAAAGTTCCATTCCGGTTTACCATTCTACACGATTTTCCATCCTAGATGACAGAAATCTTCACTACAGGATTTCTTTGGATCCAGCTGAATTATCCTGACCGCCGTGTGTCTAAACCACCAATCCAAGCCATTTTTTTTGCGTGTGCAAGAGAATTCAGCTAACATATGGTCTCGGGGGTGTTGCTCTAGTGATTGACAATGATGTTCCTCTTCAAGCCACGTGTACGTAATTAACATCATACATTGATAACCCTCGGAACCGACATAACGTCGTCTGTATAACGACTTTATTACCCTCTGGACGTTTCGGGGTTCGAATTCGCTCTCGAACAAGTGAGTGTCTCTTCTGTAGAAGGGTCCAGACACACTCTGGAACACAAAGTGGGGAACGGAGTTCTTTTCTGTGGTAAAGCGACCGGAACGTGTAGATGACTACTCACCTGTATCTAGTGTCGAGAATCGGAATGAGCGGTTTTATATTTTATTCCTGCTATATGCCTTCCTGGCTTGGACAAAAACAACTTCACTTTTAACCTCTTTAATTGCTGAAGCTGGCCTATAGTGCCATCGGTATGAACGCCATGCAGATTACTTGACTGCATTTTAAACCGATTTTATTCCTTTAACGCAGAGAAGAAATAACTAGACCTATATCGACGTAATCACGCAGTGTATCTTGAGTCTGTAAAGTGACATAATGTGATCATTGGATCGCCTGCTTTGTGTTAGCAAGTTTTGATATATGTACGTGTGTAGGTGTGTGTAGTGTGTGTGTGTGTGTGTGTGTGTGTACGTACTTACGTATGTATGTAGGTACTTACGTACATAGTATGTATGTATGTATGTATGCATGCATGCATGTATGTATGTGTTTATATATGTATTTTTATACATGATTGTATGTGTGCGTATATGTATGTGTGTGTGTTTATGTATGTGTGTATGCAAGTGTGATTATGTGTGTGTGTCTGTATGTGTTTATGTATATATATATATACGTAATTCTCTATGTGCATGGTAAGTGTATGTATTTATTTATGTATTTGTTGTAAAGTCACTCGATTCGGTGCACATTTAAGACTCAGATCTTTATATATTCAGATAATTTTATTCGTTTTTCAGAATATTTATTTTAGCGTCCTATTTTATGTCTTGTCACAAATTTAGGAAAAACCAAGAAGTCGGTGAACGTTTGTAGAATATGATATGTGGAAGTCTATTAAGCAGAATTCTTCATCTGGAACGTATCCTGTTTTTTTGTTACGCTACAAAAAAAGAACGTGGCTTGTGTTTTCAGTCAAGTTCAAGTATGGCTATGGATGTTGTTTGTTACGGTCACATAATCTGTGTCGCGTGTATTTATCAGTTTCGATGGGTGTGCAGTTACTCTTCATCCACATTTTCCAACCCACTTTCTAGATTTTTTAATTCCTTCCTCTGTTACGTTGTCAGGCTAGAGACTCTTGCACTGCGGTTCAACTTCATAAACTTTTCTTGTCTCGCGTCCATAATGAAGGTTCAAGCTGTGTAGGAGAGTAATTAATGTTAATTTTAATAGGATAAAATGAGACAGGGTGCGAGTAGCTCCCTTTCTCTTGTTCTAGAACCCTTCAAGAAGAAAATCCACAGACCCTTAAGGGAAGAAAGAGGAGGGTGACGATGTTTTATTGGATAAGGAAGAGTAGAATTTGTGTTTCATTGGATTATAAGAAGACGAAGTTTTGGAGGGTAGAAAGATTGAAGAGGTGTGGGGGTTTGAAGGGACTTTGAGGAGGTGGAAGAATGAAGTTGAGTGTTCATGGACTGGATGGGTTGCATATGCAACTTACGAGACAGAGGGTGGTAAATATGCTGTGCTGGGGCGTACACTGTTCTTTGAAATGTCTTTGGTTTGGGAAAACCTGAAACGGCTTGGACGATTTTAGGAGATAAGCAACTACGTGGCCTATGGTCAGAAGGGTTCTAGGATAACAGTACAGTTCGGTGCAAAATGTGTATAACTTAAATAGGAACATTACCGTGATTTATCGGTTTTGGTTTTGAGAAGTTTGCAGTTACCAACATGAGTCGCAGGTTCATAAAATGAATGCGATTTAGAAATCACAGGTATGGAGTGGGGCACCCTTTGCATATCATTATACAACACTAACACCTTCATAAAACTTTCATTTTCATTCAGTACAAGTCCCGTAGGCACGGACACTTACAGCGTGTAGTTTTTCCTGTAATCGTAAACCACTCGACTTCAGCTTATGAAATAAGAATGTTTTAACTTGCATTTTATAAGTCTTTCTTAATATAGAGGGTCATGTTGGATGTACATTGTAAAAGTAACACTGTCACTCTGTACGCAATAAAGACACGTGTATGAGTAGAAGTATTCCGTATAGGTTATCCATAAAGTCACGCGTGTGATTGGAGGTCTTCCATAAAGATAAGCGTGTGAGTGGAGGTATTCCATAAGCACACGTGTATGAGTGAAGGTATTCCAAAAAGACACGTGCATGAATGGAGGCATTCCATAAAGACACGTGTATGAGTGGAGGTACTCCATAAAGGCACGCGTGTGAGTGAAGTTATTCCATAAGGACACTCGTTTGAGTGGAGGTATTCCATAAAGACACGTATGTGAGTGGAGGATTTCCATAAAGACACGCGTGTGAGCGGAGATATACCATAAAGACGCGCATGTGAGTGGAAGTATTCCATAAAGACACGTGTGTGGATGGAGGTTTTCCGTAAAGACAGGTATTTTTCCGCTCACTAGATAGAGGTGAGTAGTCAAGATCAGGTCTTTGTAGCCCCATCGAATAGCGTGCTGAGTCGTCCCAGTGCTCGACCGTCCAGCCCGTTGTCTACTCAGTAACTCGGCTGCCATGTACATCGTATAGGTTAAAATTTATTTTAGTAAGAGAGAGAGAGAGAGAGTATTTTAAGAGAGCAAGCATTAAGGAACGGTTATACAGTGATTTGATTATTCATTTCACGATTCGCGTTATAAGGAAACGCTTTTCATGCTCCCAGCAGCACTCTTCCCTTGTCTTTGTGCAGTGTTATATTTAAGGGATGCATTAGTGAGGGTTCAGATAAGCAACGCCAAAGACACAATGTAAGGAAATGGAAGGCGTGATACGGAACTGTGAAAGGGGATTGCGGATGAGGTATAGGAAGAGGGATTAGATCAAGAGGATAAGGGGTTGGACGATAAAACAAGAAATGAGAATTAAAGGAAGCATTAAATTGGAGAGAAACTTGAGAGAATTTTGTTGAGGGGTGTGAGGGAGATGGGTGAATGGAGCTACTTTTTGATATAAATAAAACTTACACCACTAATCTCCCACCGCTCCATAAGCAGATCTTCCCTTATTGTAGCTTCTGAGTCAGAAATTATTGTATTATCTAATAAGACTAATTAGTTTTCATTTATCTTCCCTGCTCTAATTACTTCACCATAGCACTTGAAATTGCCATTACTTCTTCGGAATTCAAATGTTATTAAACCCGCTCTGCTGTATATATATATATATATATATATACCCCTCCGCCCTTATGCTTGTCTGCAGGCTGTTTGTATGCGCACCCTCTGTCAATGAGGCAAAGGGTATTCGGTTCTTACAGAGGCATTGCTGGAGATTCAAGCCTCCAGAGATAATGTGGTAGTCATCACGGCGTATCATCCCAGATGGAAACTTAAAATATCTGTGCAGTTCGAGTTTCTTACAAACGATGCACTGAAGAAGGAGGTAGGAAGCTTCCTAGGGATTGGTTGGACAACCGAAAAATCAGGGACAAATTCTCGGCACTGCCCAGACCATCTTTGGTGCCATGCTGCCTTATGTGCATTGGTTATCGTTAACTCGTTTCCGAGAGGTTAAACGGCAGGGGTATGAAGCTGACGACTCACTTCCATTTACAGTCAAAGTTACGTGTGCGTGAAGCTAGACTGTACTCACTCTACCCCATGTGTCTACATTGCCGGTCCCAGTGGCCGCGCGGTCTAAGGCGTAGGTCTGCGGCCGCTCGCCTGCTGAGATTGTGGGTTCGAATCCCACCGGGGGCATGGATGTTTGGTCTGTTGTGTGTGTTGTGTGTTGTCAGGTAGAGGTCTCTGCGACGAACTGATCACTCGTCCAGAGGAGTCCTACCGATTGTGATGCGTCCTTGTGTGTGATCTAGAAAAACCTCAAGAATGATGAGGAGCCAGAATTAAGCAGGCTGAACCGTTGGGCGACGCCTGCAGCAAATAGACAACGTAGCAGTTTAGGAGAAAATAAAATACCTAATTAGTCTCCAAAGACTAGGTGGTATCGTGAAAGAGACAAAAAAAATTTTCAGGTTCCTTCATAACACACGGCCTGAGGGCGGTTGATGAAAATCTAAAAATCTTAAAGTATGTGTCTTCCCTCCAGGATATTACCTTGTAATTGCTCTTTATGTTGTTGCATGTCTTAAATAACCAACCTGCTGCTGATCCCCGTTTGTATCTCTTTATTTACGCCTTTCACCTGTCCATCAAGAATAATTACGCAGCGGTAATGATAAAACGTAAATCAATATGATGAAATCCACATAGACTTTTGTGCCAGTCATGCGTCGAACCGTTAGCGTGCGGTAACGGTATTGGGAGGGGAGGCGTCGGCGACCCATCCGTGTCGTGTCATATTGACTGAAAGAAAGCAACACGTGATCATAGACACTGGCACCACACAGATGATTCTCTCACCTAACTACTTGTAGGACATTCTTCAAAACCTCCCTTTTGAAATTCAACATTGCTCGTTGCCAAAAAATATGTGAATACCAAAAGCAAAATGACGCCTGTGCAAACGCTTTTAAATCGACGTTTGTGTTTCTCAGTAGGAAGGTTTTTGTGTCATCGGTTCTACAAGTGTGACTTACAAGAAGTACGTTTAACTTTTTTCATTCCGTGCACTGATAGTCACAGTATTATACAAAGCCATTAAAATGTACAAATTGACTTTCCCAATTGTATATTATTAAAACATTAAAATTACGCACTCCTATGTGTTAATGGAGTAATCACATCAAATAATTATATATACTACACTATGTAAAATTATTCATAATAGCTGGAGCTTGGTATGTTGTACAGTGTGGGGTAGAAGGGGAAGTAGAGGGTAGAGATTGTTCCGTGTAAAACAAATCTAAACATATATATTGATACAGCGACACACTGGATCATTATATATGATATGCACATATTTAGTGATATAGTGTGTCATTGTGTCACTATATATGTTTACATGTTTCACAAGGAATAGTCTCTACCCTTTACTTTCGTTTCTACCCCCCCCCCCCCGGGTAAAAAACAACCCAACCCCCGCCTTTTACCATAAATTTTACTTTTCTCTTTATATAAAATTTTTTGATCACCTATCTTCTAAA
>Ga0123352_10016646_pt1 | contig 11717 bp, 5 predicted proteins | sample TergutLab28metaG_FD_89700 | JGI IMG/M metagenome (GOLD analysis project Ga0123352, IMG submission 89700) | Labiotermes labralis P1 segment gut microbial communities from Petit-Saut dam, French Guiana - Lab288 P1 | ecosystem: Host-associated > Arthropoda: Insects > Digestive system > Gut ...
GGAAAAAAATTCACGCATGCGCACTAAGGTTCAAGGTCGGCTCATGCAAGCGCGCTAGATTATAATCCATCAGGTGTTCGCATAAAAAAATACGGTCGGATACTTTTCTAACAGACCTCGTAAGCCTTTTATTGTAATTTCAGCATGTAAAATACTATACCATACTTGTATATACAACCGTCTACCTAAAGATGAACCTTCGGGTTCGAAACATGTAGAAGACATCATAAAAATAAAATATTAGTTTGAAAGAGTGCATTTTTTGGTTTATATTGTATAATTATATTACAATGTACGGTGAAAAGAACACAAAAATGTAAACATTCTTTGGATTCTGCAAAGCCTCAGGCGGTATAGTAAGTGCAGACCATGCAGCTACACTAGGCAAAACGAACATGTTCTCTGCATCTTAATAAGACATAATCGACTGCTTTGAATAGACTCGATTCGGTTGCTGTGCCAGAAGCTTAAGGCAAAGTTCATTAAAGTATTTATCCTTGGTAGATATTGAACTTCAAAGACATATCTTATTTTACAGGCTTGTGAGTGTATTTGGTTATTGAAGAAATAACTCCGCCATGTGGGTTATTAGGGAAGGGTTAGTAACCTCTTCTTAGACGCCATTTTGTAACTGAAAGAAACGAACGACTGGATAGCCAAGGTAAAGATATGTAAAGCATAAAAAAGTTACCATGTGCAAAATACCATGCCGTTACGCCATAGAGGGACTGGAAGACGCGTTCCACGTGACAGTGGCACCTGTATTCGTTGACTCTGTGCCACTGTAAACAGATCCATGTAACCATTTGACAAGAATTTGACGTTCAGGTGACCGTGCTTCGTGATAAAATTCTTATAATAAAACCAAATAGATGCACTAATTTCTCAAATTTATTTTTGGAATAAAACTCTACATGTTTCGGACAGTACCTATGTCCATCATCAGGATTGTACACACAGCAATGGTATATGTCATACAAATTTGCTGACATACACCATTACTGTGTGTACAGTGAAAAACTCCTGATGATTGACAGAGGAACTGTCCGAAATATGTAGAGTTTTATTCCAAAAATAAATTTGAGAAATTAGTACATCTAGTTGGTTTCGTTTGACAAGTGACGGCTGAATCTTAGAGCCAGCCTGGGCGTAGATGCGAGAAGAGGGGGGGTCAGCGTGTAGGGAACCCTGTTTACTCAGCCAGGAATTGGTTCTCGACGTTTCGAAGGATTCTAGTGCCTGAATCTCCTGGGCCAAGAAGTTTTCTCCGACTGGTGTGAAAACTTCATTTCTCGCACTCGATATTTAAGAGTTGTCTATATTTACTTTCAACGAACAAAAAAACGCTCACGCCGGAATCCCCCCTTAACGATTAATAAACGGCATGAAACTGACTGCCTTTTGGACACTTAATGGTGAAAAATGTGTCAGACATGTGGCGCCAGAAGCTATGACATAGACCACGGTCTGGAGCCGAAAGTATAAAAAGAACCTTCAATTGTCGTTATAATAAAGATGCGTTCAGAACTTCGGTTGTAAAACGTAATGGAAGAAGGACACTTTAGAGAACAGATGCACATATAGATGGCTTCTTTTGCCTCACCACACCGTCGAAAAGAGATCAAATCCTTGACATTTGTAAGAAAAGAACCACCTTAAAATTTAATCGTGTGCTAACGGCTATTCTGAAAAACGTACTTAATACTTTGTAACTTTTCCAGACGGATGATGCTTAGGGTCCATAATCGTCTTGTTCAAAATTCGTGGGCCGCCATATCATTTATGATCATATTCCTATTTCACTCACGTAGTGTGGCGGTGTTTGAAGAGCATATTTCAGTACCCTAAGGACGAAGTATCACATATAGGAATCGGGTTTAATTTTAACGACGGTGTTAAATTTTCAGGTTATATAACTTCAAATTTCCTGAACAAGAACTACTTATCGACTGACGAAAGGAAAGGCACTGCACCAGAGACGTTTGTTGGTAAATTTATCTCTTCGTTAATTAATACACTTAATATTTTCTTTCCCTCTGGCGAAGGCGCCTACCGATGGAACTATTATGTAAGTGGCTAGAACTATTTGTTCTTACATTCACATTATTAGGGCAAATAAATGTGAAATCGATAGGTTGGACATGCAGCATGTACGAGGGAAATGAGAAATGAAAGATTCTGATTGAGATAACACTGAAAACGTACAAAAAATGATAGGCTGTCGAAATTGGTCTTAGTATAAGTGTGTTGTGAATGTGTGGACTTTACAGGCTTTGTACAGAGTCAAATAGCTTGTGTGTTTCTGAATGTTTAAATTAACTTTGTGTCCCTCAGAATCAAGAAATTCTCGTCTTGACCGGAAGAGGAAGGCTCAAGTGTTCATCTAATACCCACGTCATGAAGATGTTTACAGGTGGGGTTGATTATTTGAGCACTTAACCCATGGTATCAACGTTAGAGAACGTAAAATTTCGCGACCATCTTGAAGCTATCCAATCCTCGTATATTTTCATAAATTATGTCTTTGATACTCGTACACCAACAAAATACACATAGACAATAAAATACATGTATTCATAATCAATAAGCGCCAAAGCATGTAAGAGAAAGATGTGATAATTACTATATGTATTTTATTGTATATGGGCATTTGTTGGTGTATTAAAGACGTAATTCGCGACCATCATTCGCGGAAGGACAAGTTTGTTGTGCCTAACAGCTGAGATCTCTAAGAAGACTGCTGGAGTTTCGGAAACTAGTCATACGTCAGTATTAGATCACAGAATTTCCTTGTCGGCTCGCAAACGTCTAGATTCAATATAACTACTGCCTGATAGGCAGGTAGTTAAACACGCAGCCTTTGTGCGTGTATTGAAATGTGGTCACAGACGGAACCTTTGAAGTTCGGAAGTGTATGGTGGCTGAGGGAGCTACAGAAGTGCATTAGCCGTATGGAAGCCAAAAACTGATTTAATGCAGGTGCTTTTAGAGGGACGACGTGTGAGCGGTTTCTCGCTTCACAGGGAAATTGAAGGGAAAGAGAAAGGAGCAGAGAGGATGATGGAGAAAAGTAGTTAGTTAAATAAGAAATATAAGAAAGTTGAAGAAGAGGAGGTGAAGAAGAAAGCAGTAATGAAAAGAGAAATAATAAGAAGAGAGGTTAAGGAAAAGAATATGAAAATAAGTCCCCTAGGAGGGTTAAATAATGAAAGTAAAAAGAAAAATAAAATAAGAATCAAGGTATTCAAAGAAAAAAGCGATGGCAAGAGCAGGTGAATAAGGAATGATAATTAAACAAGTCTTGAATAGAAGTAGGGATGTGAGAGTAAGAGAATTATACGACAGTTTGAGAAAGGAGAAGGATCGAAATTGAAGCAGCAAGAAACCGTTGAACTGAAGGAAGAGAATGAAGAGTAAATATACTTGGAAAAAGAAAAATAAGATACGGTCATGCAATCGAAAAGAAGGAACACAGGAGGAATAAAAACAAAAGACAGAGTTGTTAGTATGCACAGTAATTTACAGAGAGCAGATAGATCGAGGCACACACGCCCTGACATTTGTAGAGCCATGCTGGTCTAAGACGTTCGGATATGAACAAAGTTGCGCAGATTGCGTTACGTAGACTGACAGTGAACTTCGGGTTATCAGTCGCAGTGCTCTTCAGCCTTTTTTTTCGCGTACCCCTAACAGGAAAAAAAAATTATTCCTTTAATCACGCACTGAAAATATTAACACGTTGTTTCTACTTTTATAACTGAACTTTTTATAAAGTTAACTTTAATTACTCAGAAATGTAATGTGTAGTGACATTCAGTAAATATAACAGCCGGGCCTACTGAATACAATAAGTATATTATAAAAAGCAAATTTGAATTTTTAGCAAATATTCTTATAAGTAACTTTTAAAATTGACGCGCTTTCCCGTGAATAGATAAATATGCACGTGGAACTGGGGCTGCTTGGAGATAGACTGCAATATTCAGATAGTTACATAAATAATTTAAGGCATTTCCAAGGAAGTCTTATACATTCCCCAGTGGTTATGTTAGGTAAATTAAAAAATTCAGCACAAATATAGAATTTATCCGATTATATCTGCAAAAGAATAATATTACATTAGCGATAGGAATTATTTTCCCGGTATTATGTAACATTAAAAGTGATATTATAAAGAATGGTAAATTATACCTAATTACGCTGAAGGCTGCTTCTTCATTATTATTCCGGGTCGTCTTTTAAATCTCCATAAAAACCCTCGTAACTGGTGATGCTCACTTCTGAGAGAAATTAAACTTAAACCTGTAGTTTGCAAATGTAATGTGCTGCATTGTGGATCCTGTTTAGCCAAATATGGATGCGTATGTATGATAAGAATCGCAAAACATCCCCGCTTAAGGTGTTAGATTTTTTTTTTCACTGACAACGTGACAAATGGTACAATGAAACTGCTATTGGAAGGAAATGTGCTACAGCTGAAAGGCAAACTTCTTGCCTTTCAAACTGACATGTTCGAATTAATCATTAAACTGAAAGTTATTTTCCTATTAAATTTCGGATGCGTCAGACCGACTGACATGTGCTCGGCATTTTATCGCTCGCAGCTTGTGGTCTTCTTAACACAGGTTCACAAACTCACTTTCAAGTTATCGCAGCTTTAAATTACATTTAACGGACAAGTTGCAGCGACAAGTGTCGATCAAGTCCAAGTTCGGTTTTCGTAAACTCTCTTTTGTTGGCGAATACACAGTTGAGGCTTATAGCTTAGCACCATATTCCATCAAAATTTGACGTTATTATTTTTAACGTGGTAAGATTCGTCAAAAATTGAAGATTTATTTGCAAACTTGATGAGATTTGGTAGTGACATATTTGCTCCAATATGGATTTTCGGAAATATTTATTTATACCAGTAACATTTCATCTTTGAAATTGTCTTCAGGAACAAAATTCTGGTACAAGAATAAAAAAGACTGAGTAACGGCAAATTAATTTGATAGACACGTGTCTTTCCTTGTTAAACTCATTCGGCACAAGGAGGAGGACCTGAATAAGGAAACTAAACCTGAAAGGAGAAAAAAAATATGCTGATTAATAAATTGGAAAACTTCTGCGAAAATTTTGAGTTCCGCACAAGTTTTCACCAATTTAGTGTCATCTCGAATTGGTTTACAGATTTTCCATTTTGCTGAGATAAGCTCAAGTCGGCCTGAAACAATTCAGTCAGAAAATTAGAATACTACAATTGTTTAGAGAGTTTAGGATCATCTGCCAAAAGTTAATATTCTAAAAGTTGAGACAAATACGTCTCCAGATCATTTAAAAATTTGTATCCTTTTTTTCTATAGCAAGTTGAAGCTGATCCAGAGCATCCTAACAAATGTCTTTGTGCCCAATTCTTCCACCCGTGTACACCTGCAAAATTCTGAATAGACGAGAAGAAGAAAAATGGAAGACCTGCCGCTTGTCAGGGCCAAAGTTTTATGGAATTAAAATGAGATTTATTGATGTGCTAAATTTGTATTCCTTTCGGTGAATGCAGATGATAAAAAAGTAAAATTATTCAACCAAAAATGTTTTAGGATTTTAGAAGAGTATTTCAATTATTTCTGTCCTCTTGCTCAGAACAAATCTGTAGCTCATCCTGAACATTCCAGACAATTTTAAGCGCATGGCTTTACACTGCAACCAGTGCGTAGTTGGCATAGTTGGCTCACGCAGCGTCCCATAACATGAGAGCAGTTTCCGACACGTTCAGACGACGCAATGTTTCCCCCACCCGCTACGCGAACCTAACAAGAACGAGAACAGAAACCACAACATGTTAGGTCCAATCCGCTCGCCTCCTCGGGCTGCCAACTGAAACCGGGCGAACTCCACAGCCCTGTTTGTAGTGTACATATTTTTATGACTACATACCAGAAGTTACTCAATTATTACACCAACCGCTGCTCATATATAAAATTTACACATTAAAACATTAAAAACGCTCCGACATGTTTCGGTCCTAAGACCATCCTCAGGGAACTATATCTTCCTTGCTAAAGTCACACTAGAAATAGTCACACATTAATTTCATTGTACCAGTTGGGTATTGTGGCAGCATGCCTTGTTGTGTAATGTTATGTTGTGAAGAGTGCCCTGCTACGGATGTACATTCTATGCATCATTGCATGAGTATCACGCAACGAAGCACAGAATGCGGACATGAATTTTTAAAGTGATTTAAAAATTCCTCATAAAGTGAAGGAATCTGCACTGAAGTTACTTGTATGTGATTGTGTGTTGTTGAACGCATCTACCTTAAATTAAGAGAAAGTAGGTAGGTTAAGAGCTTAACGTCACTTCATCACTTGAACAAATGACGAGTGTAAACATGTGAACTCTACATCCTGTTGCTTACGAACTAATACTATGCAGAAGAGGCCACGACTTACACATGAGCAAAACCGCGAAAAGGGAGAGGTTTGTTAATCAAATAAATTCGCGATAAAAAGAAAATCGCTATGAGAAATCATTCCCTTTGTAAGTTGTTATTTTTCTGGGAGAGCTATAAAGAACACTAACACATAAACGCATGTAATACGAAAATCTAACATATGTGTAACGATAAATTTGACGTGTCTCTCTTCGACTTCACAAATGTGCTGCTTCCGTCCGTCACCGGCTGAATCACAGGGGTGTCAAGTTTTCTGCAGCCTGTCGACACGTTACGCTACCAATGTGGCCCTGCACATTGGCACAGTTCTACAACTAACACAACTCTCTGCCTTCCTACCTAACATTATGAAAACCTAACATCGCGACGTAGCAGCTGATGGGGGAGTTGGGGAAACACACAGCAAAACACAAAACAGCAGCAAAACACTTCCTTAATTATGAAGTGACGTCTCAGAAATTCAGGCTGCTAACTTGACGCTTACACACTACACAACACTACGACTCAAGTGCACACCAAACCACGACTGGTACGGAGTGGCTGTTGTTATTATAAATGATCCAGCCAGCGACCCTGACTGAGCGCGAAGCAGCGGGAGACAAAAGAATCAGCACCTACTTTAACTGCGACGATTCGAAGTTTACTGTTGCACTTGCTTATGTTGCGAAGTGGACGGTGGAATTCTGTAGTTAATGTAGCTTGAAGTGGTGGTTGGAGTTTATGGCGAGATGATATTGATGCAGCAGATTATGTTGTTGTTGTTGGTGATGATGGTGATGATGTTTACTGGAGGGGGTTACTAGATTGGGGACTGAAGCTTACCATTACACAATTAGCACTATTCACGACACTACATAAGACATTTGAAGAGCTATTTGATTGCACGATTGGCACTACAGGCTGCACTGAATTCACACGCACACACTACAACACACTTTCACTGCTTCGACATATTTCACTGGAAAACAAATCACTTTTCATCTTATACTGATAATTTCCACGATGGCGAAAATAGTTGACCTTAAACACCAGATTCTCTGACATCACCTGTATTTATCACCATTGTGATATTTCACACGGAAGGGTTTCGCTTACAAACTAAGAGTAAATTAAAATTTTCACTCCGAAATTATAAATTTTATAAGATATTTTTTAAACGCAACAAACAGTCCCCATCATATGCCTAAAAATTGCGCACAAAGATAAAAATCAGAACTTCTACACATCTAGTATTCAAATTCAAGTCATCTATGTTCACGAACGTCTTTTAAAGCATTACTGACCTGACCTTTAATAAACGAATGTGCTGTTAAAATATGTTACACGGACAATTTTGGAATTACGTACGCTTTACCTTGTACAAGATACAGTATTTTAAAGGAGAATAAAAATGTATTGCTCGCAGATGACAGAACCGAATCTAGGCTATATGCATGTAACGTACAGAAATTTTCCACACATTTTGAGAATATTAAATGTTTGTAACTTGTGCGTTTGTGTATCGCCAGTATTATTGGTCGGTTGGTAGTGGTGCATTCCATAAGTTTTCAAGGAAACGTGGCGTCTTAAATCCGTTTGATAAAATTGTTCAACAGAGGGGTGATTTACCTAAAGACGGCGCAAATATACGTAACATTTGCACATGCACGTACAAGACAAAGCGTCTTCAGATTTATCCATAGCTTTGCTGGGCATGTGGCCGCATGTATAGAAGAAACTGTTTATAAATTGGCGATAAATTTATAACTTATCCAGCTCTTCCAGACAATCACTTTGTTTTTCAGACGTCAGGCAGGTGGTTACTCGGATAGGCACATTTGTATCACGTAACAAGACAGGCAATGTAGGTATAACGTAACACTGAGTCGCATTCGTGCAGCAATTTTCGCAGTGGAAAAGCAACGACTATTACATAACCTGAGATTGTGTTTGTAACTTTAGTTATCCAGCATGCAATACGCATGCGCCGTATTATCACCTATAGTCTGCCCCACCCTACAATATTTTTCCACATTATCTCATAAGCGACACGAGTTTCGGGAACAAGTTACTGAACACAAAATGTGTGTTTTGATTTTCTCTACAACTTTTGTCTGAAACATTTCTCATTTTAAGAAGAAGTGAGCGAGTTATAAAAAATGTATAGTGTTCTTCATGTAAGTACCGTTTATTCCTGTCTGATCTTAATGAAACTTGAATTTTCTCCACAGATTTTCGAAATATATTCAAACATAAAATTTCATGAAAATGCGTCCAGTGGGAGCCGAGTTGTTCCATGCGGACGGACAGACACGACGAAGCTAAGAGTCGCTCTTGGCAATTTTGCGAAAGCGTCTAAAATGGTATGAACCATTCAGGGCTTCCAAAAAACGGCAGTTCCAGAAATAACAACATTGGACATGAGAGACGGCTGAATCTGCATACAACTTCTTCTGCACATTTATTTCCTCACTAAAGCATTATGCATGTGGTTTCTTGTGGATACCGCAATAGGCACAAAGTTTCAATTCCCCACGGCTCGAGTTGCTGAAGATTCAAGTATTTTGGGAGTTTACGTCGTGTCTAATGGTAAATGGTTACCGACGTTTCAGAAAAAAAATATTTCGCCCTCAAATACACGGTCGAGTAGTAATACATGGTTTACTCTTTTACGAATGTTTACACTGAAAAAGGTATTACGATCCTTCGAAACGCCTGTAACTACTTGCCAGTCTGCAGAGAGTAACATATCAGAACGCAACTAGATTTTCTATGTGTACCGGGTCTTTCCCAGGGTTAAAGTGGCCGGAACGTGGCGTTGACCACCCAACCCCATCTAGTGCCGAAGTTAAAAAAGAGTAGAGCTATAAATCTACTCCCCCTCTGGGTCTCCGTGGCCTGTTGTAGGATGAATTTTACTTTTACTTTAAGAGAAAAGCTGGCATTGGACGTAACACCAAGCCCCATTTGACTGTGATGCAGGCTGCAACAGGACAGCAAGTTGTGTCTGACACGCCTGACTGATAACAGGCTTCTTTAAGGTAGATGTCAAGTAAGGAAGCCACATTCGGGGTAGATTGATGAATTTAGATTTAAGAGAGTGCAGTGAAATACATTTCAGTTGCGTGGCTGTAATACCACACATTGTTCTAGATAGTTGTGAAATATGCGACACATGTTTCTGAAATTACAGAATTTAATTTGATCATTTGGGTTAAAGAATCGAGGTCTAATGTTACTCCTTCATTAGACACACTTTAAACAGTGCACTCTTCCAAGCAAGATCGTCAGTGCTGCATAAACCTTCGTACTATCTTCTGTAATGTATACTACTCCCCCTACAAATTCCCTGCCAGCTCCTACTTCTTAAATACAAACTACTTTTCCATCAGTCCACCCTTTCCTTTCCTAGTAACTTCTCAAGACAAAATTCTTTATGATCAGAATCTTGTTCTAAACATGTTCTTGTACTCGTCGCAGTGACCACCGACAAATTGGAGCATTTGACTAAATGACTCAATTGCTCCGGCATATTAATTCCACTAGGCTAATGCTATTACCGGGTGTCCTCATTATTTTATATATTATTAAAATGTGAATTAGAACTTGGATCCTATTTTTTTTGGCTCTAGCTTGTAGAGTTCGAGGGAAACCATTTCATTCTGAAGTTAGATCAATGTACTTTTATTTAATATTTTAGAATCTGAATATTCAATTACGAATTAAATAGAGTAAATAAACTGCTATGGTTATTCAATTAAAAGCCATTTATAGTCTGAATATGTAAGTAGTCTCAACTCAGCACAAAAATGCTACCGAATTTGTTACTTTCACTTAAACATTAAAATAATTTGTTGTACTTATTCGCACTTATTTATGACACAAAAACAACGAAGAGCTGAATACTTGGAACCTACAACCAAACGCAATATACTCATCAAAACCTTTCAATGAGGTTGTGCCATTTGACGGCCACTTACACTGCTGGTCTCCACTGCACTCAACCGCACACGGAAACAACCAAACGAAAACTGACGTAAGCCGCATAAGCAAGGTACTGTTACCCTTCTGGAAGTTTCGATGTTCTATTGTCTGTTTGGTGTCTCACCCTATTGGATATTTTATGTACTATTAGTAGTTAAGCATGGTCTGCACTGAAGGAGATCTTCCTTATAGACATATTTTGTAATAACCTTTGTTGAAACACGTTCTATAGCTATAATTATATAACGATTAGGGTTTGAAGAAAAAGTACTTTTGTTTGTTTGCTGGTTGGACTGTAACAAACCAAACACTTCACGTGTTAACCTCCAGAAAATAAACCACGGCCACAAACGGAACTAACGTCCTATTCAGTGTTACGCAACAAGCAGGTGAAGAGAAACATATCAACTGTCTTTCATTGCAGGCGTTTGGATCCCAGGTGCTTCCACGTATAGCTGTGTATTTCCCACTTAAAAATACAGATTTTCACAACAGTGAATTTTCTTCTTTTGAAGTTGTCGTGCGGTTAAGGAGTTCTTGCACGATATTTGAGACCTAGAGAGTGTACGTGGACCAAACGGGGAAACCAGTAATTTGAGAACGGAGAACATTAGGACACAGTGCAGGACTTCACTGAATATTGTAACTTACCTTTTTGTAGAGTTAACTTTAATTGTATTACACTTCAACGTACCGATAAAATAATAAAATAAAACAATTAATAAAACAGGAAATGGAATAAAAATTTTTCAGGTCTCTTGTATGTACCGTCATGTTAAAATTCCAAAGTTTTGTTTTATACAATTCACACAACGTACTATGCAGGTTTAGTACATGTTCCAAACTGGCGGGAAAATCTCTAAGGAAACAGAAATAAATGTTACAGCGGTTCTCTTCATGCTTCTGTCCCCAGATCGTCGAATTTCAGGTTAGTAAACTTGAGCTTGGGTCCGTCTCGCAATTACTTATTTCCTCCCTGCCCCATCCCCTTACACCATCGAGTAGTGGGATTTCAAGTGTTTGTGACTCACCGCTGTCACAGTTATGGGGTATAACTGAAGAGCTGTTCGGTTCCGCAGGCCTGGCACGCTGTTTGACCTATTTAAACATGTCACAATATTCCGCCGTCAGGTGCCATTTGGTGACAGAAGGCAATCTGTATTTATAAAACTCCGTGGCCTTAGTCCGCACTCGAACTATACCGACAGAGCGGCTGCCGCCGGTCGGCGAAGTTAGTGCCAACTTTTGCGGATAGAGGGGTGTCACGTGGTCAGCGCAACGGGTCCCCACAGCCGTTAATCTCTGTTTTCTAGAC
>Ga0123352_10016649_pt1 | contig 11715 bp, 5 predicted proteins | sample TergutLab28metaG_FD_89700 | JGI IMG/M metagenome (GOLD analysis project Ga0123352, IMG submission 89700) | Labiotermes labralis P1 segment gut microbial communities from Petit-Saut dam, French Guiana - Lab288 P1 | ecosystem: Host-associated > Arthropoda: Insects > Digestive system > Gut ...
CATTCCTGAGACAAACTATGTCCCTAGGGAATACAGTGTTGCAGCTATTCTGTTGTTACTATTCATGGTGCTTATATCATTAGTTCCAGTGTTGAATCTATTGTATTTTATAAGTACTTTCCGAAGTATGTGTGCAGTGCCCAATATTGCTGTTTTCTGGAGCTCTTGACTTCATGTTTTCCTGGTATGTTGGTCACGTATTTTCTAAATGACTTTGAAATAGTCCCAGTCGCCCTTATTTTGTTGTTGGGGATAGTTCTGTCAGTCTGTACTTGTTGATTCCACAATATGGTTACCTTGCCTCCTTGACTTGTTTCTACTGATTTTGGCACATGTTCATACCAGTGTCTTTTGTCCAACTGTACCTCTGTTTCCTTGCGTATGTTGAAGTGTAGTTGTGCACACACTCTATCATGTCTTCTTCTTCTTCTTCTTCTTCTTATTATTATTATTATTATTATCTTTGTCGAATTGTTGGATAAAAAGTCGATCTGGGTTGATGCAGTCTTGAATGTTCTTCAAGAATAACCATTGTTGCGTTCGAAAACACGCGGGCCACAATTTTATAACTATCTATACGCGAAAAAATACAGCCTCTAGCACTGATTTTGCGAAATTATTCGTGCTGTACAAAACATGGTAATCTGACTTATTGCTGAATACTGAATGCACTGAAATCCAAATCTGAAGCTCTGTTTTGCTATGCATGTTATGTGGATCACTCAGTCCTCTGATGATATGCACGTAAGTCATGTAATGTATGCACAAATGAACAATGGGAATGCATATGGGAGAGTACAATACGAATGGCTAAACAACGTAAGCACAAGCCTCCCAGCATGCAAAATTTAATTAGGGGAAGTTCGCAAAGTCACGACAGCCCTGGGTACGAAAAAAGAACGTATAGAGTGTGTAAGATCTAACAACACCACGGATTAAAGTGAAATGCCAACTTGACGCAACAATATGATTTACTGAACCTTTTTAGTTCGACATGTTTCGGGCGCGTACGTCCATCACCAGGAGCACTAGATGTTAAGTTGCAGCATATGGTTTTCTGCACCGAGTTTGTAGATGGGTGGTGGTCCTGAGAGCCGCTGCGTAGGTCGTGCGTACGGTTTTGACGGTTCGGATGGTGCCGTCGCACGGCACCAACAAACCGTCAAAACTTGTTGCGTCAAGTTGGCATTTCACTTTATTTCATGATGAAGATGCACGGTCAAACAACCCTCAAAAACACCACGGATGTACAAGATGAAGAATGGCTGTTTAAAAAAATTTAGTCACTATAAGAAAATATGACTGGTTACACGATTTTCGACGGAGCTTCGAGAATCAGCAACGGTTTGAAGCACGTTAAGCCGTCCCTATGGAATAGGTACAGGCGTCGAAGAGTGAGGCTGGTCACTCATCCTTATCTAGTACCAAAGTTAAGAATATGTGGCGCTTTAACTCCATTATTCTTCGTACAACTTCATGGCACGGTGTTTAGTTAGGCAGATAAAACATTTTGCTTCTTTAGGCATGTCAGCGTCCGTTTTTTGCAGAATGTAGCGCATCTCTTAGCTTTTCTCACATTCTGCCTGAATGCCAGTGTTAGGAAGAACAGCGTCGTAAATACCATTTCCACCTACGGCTGCACGACGCCCGAGAACAGGGCTGTGATCCTTTCTGAGAGCGCGTGCCCAAATTTTCAATAAATTTAAAGAAATTGGTTTGGCGTACCCACGAGAATTTTGAAGAGCAAAATGAGGTCATAGAGACTTCTATAATTATTACTAATTAATGAATTATTATTAACGCGTGTTATAATTATATTGTGTAATTAATTCCAAATATATTTATTATATTATATTTATATTTAAAGCCTCTTTGAGGATGCGATAAAGAAGAATATCTGGAAGTACCTGGGGCTACTACTGCTGCTTCCTGTTTGTAAAGAAGATTGTAAAAACTTTCGTCCTTTGTCACGTATTCGCCCAATGACCACCCGGCCGGCACCTCATTGATAAATTTCTAGTCAGCACTTCGCACGGCTCCCGATTTGTGTCAAAAGTTTCACTCATTGTATTACTCGGTAGCAACAGTAATTCATATATGATCTCTAAGCAGTCAGATATATTTATATACACACATACTCTTCACAGTATAGAAGCGCTAGTTTGGCTTAAAAATAAAAAAATTGGGACACTAGTGAATGCCGCGTGCCAAGGAATAATTTTCGCGTGCCATAGTTTCGCTAGCCCTGTCCTAAGAGATTTTCGCTGTACTATTTCGAAAATTTTGGCCTTCGATGCCAATGTAGACATCGCGACGCTGGTTAAACGTTTTATTTAATCCTTTTCAATTGCTTTGACACCGCGGATATGTCTCGGCTCTTGTTGCTGTTGCATCTGCACCAATAATAGGAAACACAGAAAAATGTTTCCCAATTTTTTTTCCTCGCGGGCTAAAGTTAAAAGCTTCGAAAAATAACCATGGATCCTCACATTCTTGCCCATGTAAACAAGGTATGGATGGTCTGGATGACAAGTATCATAAAGAAAAAAATTATATTTTAGAATTGATTTTAGATGGATATTAAAACATACTAGTAGCATATGTTAACAATGCACTGTAGGGTTTGACCTTATATAAATTGACTGTCGCTTGTTGCGTTCGTGCAGGGGGGTTCTTAATTAGATATTGTAACGGTCGTACGAAATAAACATATCGACAATTTAAAAAGTGCTTTGATTATTTAAACAACACTATTAATTTAATTAAAAATAAGTACACTTTGCAGTAGCCATTGCGGAAATACATCCACGGATCTCCTGGGGTCCCCTCGACGCACTTTGGGTACTGCTGCCTTAGAACATTCCCCTACAGATTACCAACTTGTATCGCCTTGTGTACTTGTTTGTTCTACTATATGAAGTAGAAGTCTAACTTATATTTTAGAGTTCCGATATATTTCTGTTTATTCCAATCCCTGCCGCCTTGGGGAGAAGGGGGGCTTTTAATAAATTTTAGATACACACATAAAACCTTCGATTCCAACGTTTCTGTAAGCTCACATATTCTCACTCACACTCAAACACACTCACACACACACACACACACACACTCAAACACACTCACACACACACACACACACACACGCGCGCGCGCTCACTGTACCTTCAAGCCGAAGAGCACACAGAAAACACATGAATATTTTGAAGATATGTTACAATAAAATTTCATGTAATAAAGCACAAGTAGAGAAATTTCAAAAGTCAACAGTCTCGTTATTCTTAATAGGAACAATTTAAAAAAGGAAAACAAAACATGTCAAAGGTAAGGCAAAAAGAAGGCAGGAAATGTATGCATAGTGTAACAGTCCTGACAAGCAGAGTAATTTTAGAGTACGGAATTGCATTGGTCATAAAATGAGAGTTTAGTTTTTTCCGCATTTTAGTTTCAAAATATTTGTCCATTAAAATAGAATATTTAATGAGTTAGGAGCCAGTCCTTTTACAGACGCCCTCATAAACTCATTTCATTCTTAATGTAATATTCCGTCATTTTCGTCAAATTTAAGTTAAAATTTCAATAAGCCGGCAAATATCAGTTAAAACCTCCAGTATGAAACTTTTTAAAAATCCATTGAGCTCTTATCGAAACGTTTCGTGCGGTAGATCTATATATCGATTTTACCGGCAGCAAAAATATCGATAAAGCCGAAAGCGCCTATAATGAGCGCAAAACTATGGCTGCTATTGACACTTTTTGACCCACTGTTTAAATCTATATAAACACGTCACTTCTCTATTCTAAATTTTAGACCTTAGACGTCGTCGCGACGCACAGCTGGAGAAACCAGCAATCGTGGTAATCTGAACGATTTATCCCGGTCTTGACTAAGAAAAGAGTTACGACTTGCCGCGGTAAACAGACACGATGTGCGTAAGACTTTGTGGAGTCGCTGAACCAAGAAATTTCCTGTCTCCTCTACATGACTGCGTCTCATTGCAATTTCTTGGCCAAACCCCGTCGCTTTGTGTTTGTTTCTGCTGTGCCGGTGTACCAACCCATTAACTTAATGAGTCGTTTAGCTCCTTTGGTTGCCTCTTGCAGCTAGGCCATCCGCCTGAAGCTGTCCACATGCCCATAATACCTTGAGTCTTCTACAACAACATTCTGCAAATTGCTGAAATCTAAGTGGCGTCGTCGGAGAATGATGATTAGCAATCTTACCTTGTATTCGGTTTATAATCTTAAGACGAAAATCAACAATTCTTATCTCGATACACGTAGTAGCTTTTTTCAGAACTCTCTCCCTTCGTGGTGTTTCAGTCCAACAAGGGTATAGATCGTCTATTTTGAGGGTTGTAAGTCACACACAATTAGACACACATACCACGTAGGACTCCTCTGAACGAGAAAACAGCCTCGTCTGAGAACAACCAGGCAAATCCTAAGATATTTCCTTTATTTAATCCACGATAAAGCCTGTCAATTTCCAGTTAATTTTCTTGTTCTGTAATTCAAATTCACGTACAAACACAGTTGAAAGGCATTCTTGTATAAACCAAAAATCATTTCGTAACATTTTCATACAGGCTAGGCGTTTAATACTGACAATGAGAAAGTTAAAGCCGAAATACCAGATAAAATAGGGTACATCTACATTCTTGTATAGAGGTTAGTTGTAACAGTGTATTAGCAGGCTAATCCTTTGGACTACCTTATATTTTAGATGCAAAAAAACGAGCATGGGTTGTTTTATATTTCTTTTGCTTTTATTGTTGTCTAGAAAATCCCCTCTTTCGCCTCTTGGAAAAGCGTTACGTCACGTCACTCAGAACTTAAGCACAGAGAAAAGTTGAGCCTGTAGCAGCAACAGCAGCAGCTTTGTCGCCTCCGGCAAGCGACAAAAAATAAGACTGAGGAAGAAAATAAAGCGAAAAAAAAGGATAAAAGGGGAAAAAGTTGGGAGTACAAGAGAGCGATTGAGCACTTGCACTGATGTCGACTGGACAGCGTGGTTATTGGGATGCCTACAGTTCATGTCACCAGGAGTCAGAAAAGAATGGAACTTAGCTATGTCATGAAAGGTCGAGACACTTCCTCTCCACTTATTCTTTGTAATACATATAAAATAAAGTACAAAATAGGAGCAGAAGTGAATACAGACTGAAATGGATACATGAAAATGTCACGAAGCCCCCAAAAATAAAGCCTGTACGTAATAAACTCCAAGTAGCAGAGACATTTAGAAGCTGACTGTCTCCCATACCGTCCAGAAAGTCATCGACTTCTTATGTAATTCGAGGATTCGTTACCGTTAATAAGAGCTTGTAGCTAACAACGAGATCCAGTTCAATCCTCTCCACATCTGGAAACCTGTTTATCTGACGCCTGCTCCAGTAAAACCGTGCCGTCGATACTTCAATGTCTGCAAAAATCCATTTCCTTCATGTCTCTAATCAATATTTGAAGAAACATTTTTTTCTCTGGTGTCTCATCAATTCAAATATATATATAGTTGTGCCTCAAATTATGATGTACTTCGTACTTAACTCTAAAACTACGTTATTTTCAATGCACATCCATTACATTTACTTGATAGGTTTGTGTCTTACGTCATTTATTACATAAAAACGAGTACTATTATAGCCCATAATATTACGTAACACACAGTTTTTATAATTAGAATTTTTTCACCTCTCTTTCACTCTCTCCTCTGGACTGTGTTCACGATTTCTTCACGTGATTTTTCCAACTGCACTGTCTTTACAAAAAATTTCGTATGATTCCACTTTCATTATCTTGGATCTACTAGTTATTTCTGGATGATTTTTCGTTTATGTTTGATGTTTAGAAAATTTTCCCTCCACCTCTGTACTCTGCACAGTAGAGGCACGCATAACTCATTCTCTTCTTATTTCCGCAGACGGTATCTCCCTACCTACTTATCTCCTCATACCTCACAATTTCCAGATTCCCGATCTAATAACACTTAACCATTACTCTTGTTCATACTACAAAAAAGTGTGAAAAATCCTGTCCAATATTATTGTTTTTTATCCCAATATAAAATTAAAAGTCTCTTTCTACAACACCAAATAAATTCCTCCTTGACATTCTAATCATAATTTATAAATGAAATGTTTTATTACATACTATTTCAATTCCTTATTTATTCCACCGAAGTGGGTCCTAACATTTTCCATTGCGCTGCTCTATAGAGATTATGGCTGATGCAGTCTGTCAACGCTAGCCAATCCACGAATGATTTATTACATTTTAAGGCAAAGGAATTAAAACAAAAAGACCAGACGACGTATATGATATGACGCACATGCCAAGTTTTATGAAATTTGACAAATTGTGTCTCGCATGTTGATATTCTGAATAAAAAAGGAAATTGTCAGCAGCAAACAGAGCTGATATCTGCTCCCAAAAGCAAATATCAGATGCAGAGCTGTTATCAGGTGCTCCCAAGCGACAACCACCAGCAGCAAAAAGACCTGTTGTCAGTGCTTAAAACAGCAACTATCAGCGGAAGTGATGATGTCAGTTCTCCCAGACAGCAATTATCAGCAGCAATGCTGTTGTCAGTGATCCCAAACAGAAATTATCAGCAGCAGTGCTGTTATCAGTGATCGCAGTCTGCAACTATCAGCAGCAGAGCAGTCCTCCCAAACAGGAAAACGATTATTTTGATACTATAAAATTTTTATTCGGTAAAGGAACAGAAAACACAATCATTAAGCACGGAACGTAAAAATCGTAGGAATTCACAAGTTCGGGCTTTACAAGCACCTCTAAGGGCTCTCTTGTTGATTTATATGTCTTGCAATATGCGTGTTTGGGCCGACGACGGCTGTACAGGAGCCGAAATATGCAGGCAATTTATCATCTAATAAGTGAGTTGTGCTGACTGCATATGCTTCTACTGGAAAAATAACATTCCACAAACCTACCTTTTTTAAAACGAAATATAAACGACCATTTTAAATTTATTTTTTTTTGTTTTGTTATTATTACAGCAGCAGTTTATTGTATAGCGTACCCTTAAAACCCGAACTATAAGGATATTTGCAATATTCCTGCGTAACTTAAGATAAACATAAAGAGGAAAATAACATATCCAAATAACATCTGTAATATTATATAACCTAATACACTAAGCTGTAATCATAGCCAAAGGAATATTTTATTGGATGAGACTAAAGTATCTATTGTACATATGGGCATTTACAGTGTCTGTTTTCAATTCAGAAGCACGTAAAGTTGCAGTTAAATTCAGAGGTAATATAATTCGAAGTACGGTATTGTGGACTTTTAAACTTTGTCGCCCATAGGAATTGCTTTTGCGAAATTTAAAGAGCAAAACAGCTTTAAAAGTGTATATTTTTCTTTTTCTGCACATACTGGGTGGATGAAACCATGATATTTGATTCGCAGGGCTAAGTTACTTCTTTATATTGCCTACAATATGCAACGTACTCAAGGTCAGAAATCCGGGTTTATATAAGCACAGTCACGAAGTGTCACGAAAGTGCTACGAGTGCATGCATTAAAACTTACTTTCTCATGCAAATAACAAAAGAATATGGTGGGTTTTCCTTCCCTTTAGTGCAGTTTATATGCATAGTATCCGCTTCCTGATCGACTTTAGGTAGGTTGGCATGTGTTTTTATGACCCATCATTCAAAATTTACAAGCTAATAAACATAGACGAAACTGTTAGGTCAGGTGACCTACTCCAGCCCTTGTTACATTTGTGTGGAAAACAGAGCGTCTTTACATACAGCTAAGTCTACCGCTGATAATTACTCTAAGCACAAGAATTGAACAATATATTGGTTTTTAAAATCCCTTGTCGGGAAATAAAGAACTGAAGAGGGTGCTCCATGGTGAAGCTGCTTTAACTTCATGCAATTTCTAGTTTCCATCCGTCCTGTGTAATTGATCATTCGCAGTAAGCCATCTATGACCTCTTTTCTTTCATTGCTGGAAAAATGTACATAAGACTTCCCACGTGCAATACATTTGGTATTCACAAAATTTATCACGAAGGAGCACCAAGTTTATTTTTACCATATTGTTACATTACAGTTTACTAAGAAATTATGTATTCATACTAAGGACAGGGGTACTACTTAGCCACAAGCCAGTCTATGATAAACGTCTTCATTTTACGATTAAAATTGTTATGCCACGCCAGATTATAAACCAAAGGGCCAGTCATTTCAAGTAGCCAGTAACGATTGGCGAAATTTGCGTTTAGAACGGACAGTTCTACGTTGTCTGTTTCAGTGGGATGTGCAACATTCTAAGATCCTTTTCGAACGATTAGACCCTGAAGATAGAGGAAACGAGGTCCTCCGAAACGATGGTAAGAGTAAACAATCTTCACGATGTCATACTATAGAAGACTTAAATCTAATTGCGCTCATTCTCCACTTTGAAAGACAGACAAATATTCTGAGAGGATGTAACAAGAGACTTTTATATGAAGGTCATCATTTTACGGTCTTGAGTCCATAACAGCTAACTACTTCACTGGTCAAGGTGACTACTGAACCGCCCAAAAGCAAGTTAAGAGAAAATATTATCTTGTATTAAATTTGGATGCCAATAGAAATTTATGTTAGCCAGTTTGCAAATGGTAGCACAACGTTGTGGGTGGAGCACTGAACATGGAGGATCTCATGTTTATGTTACTAATACCGTGAATTTGCGTATATTCAATACTTTGACCAAAACATACACTTGCTAAAATACAATAAAATACAAATTATAACAGTTAGGACGATTAATACCTGAAGTGGAGTGTTGGACTAGTGATTATTTGTGTTCGTAGAATCCTTGAAGATGGCACTGCGGTGCCGAAACATGAGGGGGTGATAATTATTATGAATTGCGTTTTATTGTATTTTATTAACTGCATTTTTTCGTCAATTTACTGAATAGAGTATTTAATTTCCACACAATCTTGTAAATTCAGTACATAAAAATTAAATTTACAGCTTGTCTTAGCATATATTTATTATGTGTTTAAGAGATTGTGGGTTATTTGCTTTTATGAGACACGAAATTAGTAAATAGATTTATTGTATTAGTACGGCTAAAGGTATTATTTTATTTAAGATAAATCAGGGCGAAAAACAAAAAAAAAATATTTAGATTGATTATAAATAAAATGAAGGAGTACCTCGGCGGGTGAACTTTCTCTCTCGGGGAGTTCTAAATTACAATCTATTAGCAAAGAAATTTTCCCCGTTTTATGAAATCCAAAAGTTCGTTTCCACGTTCACGTAACCAATTATTTTTCTCTATTCTGAGTCAAATCCAATCCGTACCCTCCCAACCGAGTGAGAGAAAGAAAACCATTTCTCACTTGTTTAGTACAATAAACTTTTTATTTCTGTCTTATTCTGGACCTCTGACTACCTACTCATTCTAAGTGTAGAGGTTATTGTTGCCTTTGATGACACTCAATGACACACTCACACACACACACACACACACACACACACACACACACACACACACACACAGGGCTCCTGCGGACGATAAATCGGCTCGTCGCCGACACCTGTACCTCACAACACACGGCACTCGCTACAGACATATATCCATGCCCCCGGTTGAATTCGGAACCGCAGTTTCAACAATCGAACGGCCATACACCAGCGCCTTAAACCTTGCGGCCACCGGGATAAGCTAGTTAAAATTGCTACATGTTACAACGCTTCGCATAAAATTTCTGCATCTATTTATTATTATTTATTATTATTACTTACGATTCTTTGAAGAGAAAGGTTTTTTGTTTGGAGAATCAGATCCAATTTTATCTTTCTGCGAAATTCGGATTAATTCCGACCAAAAACAAATTAATTTGTTAACAATATAATTCCTGAAACAGAAATCTTTTAGATAAACCGATGGAGCTCAGTTCAGGAACACAACATCACGGATTTAGAAATTCCATTTTTGTGTTAACAATAAAATTTCCGTGTATTCAATTCTGAGTCAGATTACTCTGGTACACACCCTCAAGCCCTGTACACGAAACTAAAGGGATTTTCACCATAGAACAGGCTATGAAGGCGAGAGGGGAATGATGGAACAGTTATATTCTATATTTAAAATCGGCGCTATATAGGGTGGGTGGTAGAAGCCAAGCCCTGGCCGCTTTACCCCCGGAAAAGAGTCCTGGCCCACCCAAACCATGTATAAAAAGGACTGATTCACTATTATTGGCAAACTTACCCTCGGTCTTCCTTTCTGCTCTCGTCCATTCAAATTTATATAGAAGCCCAAAATAACATCCAGCCGAGACTGACAGTACTAAATTTAATTAGAATATTCAGTAGCTTCCTACGAAGGGATGGACGGACGGACAGATAAAGCGTCCTATTTATTATACGTTTATTCTACTCATTTCGCGAACAGAACGTATAAAACACACAATTCTGTTAGCTTTTCATTCCAGGCTATCGTCTGTTACAACTGCGGGTCTGTCGGCTGTGGCATGATTGATGGCACAGAATCGTGTTTGCATGTTGCATTAATTCTCTGCGGACGGACAAGCGGTGCAGAGACCAGCTCCGGACCCTTTTATAGCTTGCATGATGCTGATACTACAAGGAGAAGCGGGAATGTGTAGACATGGGCCTGTAACAAGAGACTGTACATGCATTCTCATGACGACTTACAATGCTTCACCAGCCCCAAAATCCCTCCCCCCACTCAAAAAAACAATCTGCAAAAGCCCAGTGACAATTATATGTACCGCCGTCCGTAATGCTAAGAGACTCGGTATTTTGCCCAGAGAATGCATTCCGAATTTTCTTATGGTTTTCACAAAGTACACCGATTATTTCCTTCAAGAGCACTAACTGACAGGCCTGTATTATGGATACAGATTATGTCCCCTGTGAGACAGGAATTTGATATACGATTTGGACAAAGTGTATCTTCAAAGGGTGAACTTGCCAACTAACTTTATGTGGAATGATAATTTGTAGAGCTAAGGACTGGTCAGATAGAAATAAAAGCAACGACTGATTCACTGGTATGATATTTGGTGCTTAATGACTTTTTCGAGAACCGTAAGCCCTAAGAATTTACCATATCAGTGTAAATACAAAGACTGATCGAAGTGATCAGTTCTTTGGCTATTAAAGACACAGATCGAAAACTTACATATGTGCAACAACCATAGTCTTCAGCCAGCAAAATGTGTAGGAATGATTACAGCAATCAACGTCGTATTAGCCAAGCATGTTGTCAGTAAACCAAGGGTGCAACAATTTTCCAAAATCTAGGATTAACCTCAAAATTCTAGGCGGCAGAATGGTGACAAGCAACTTCCATACTGAGAACTCATATGTACTAAATGTCCCATACAAAATTTAATCGCCACGGCGACCTTGCACACGGAATTTTGCATCCCAATAATGAGATAACAAAGAAACTAACCGGCAGGTCAAGAGACAGCGACATCAAACAGACTTTATTCTTTTTCATTATTATTATTATTATTATTATTATTATTATACAATATGTATGTCTCCTGTCACAGGCATTTCTTTCTGGTACTTCTCTTGTACCAGCGGTGATCCCCACCGCTCAGGCTTCAAGCTTCACATTGCAGTACTTTCCCTATTATGTGTGATGTTCCAAGTATAGCTGTCTTTTGTAGTGAATCTATCGAGTGTTTTCCTGGTATAG
>Ga0123352_10016651_pt1 | contig 11715 bp, 8 predicted proteins | sample TergutLab28metaG_FD_89700 | JGI IMG/M metagenome (GOLD analysis project Ga0123352, IMG submission 89700) | Labiotermes labralis P1 segment gut microbial communities from Petit-Saut dam, French Guiana - Lab288 P1 | ecosystem: Host-associated > Arthropoda: Insects > Digestive system > Gut ...
ACAGAGATTAACGGCTGTGGGGACCCGTTGCGCTGACCACGTGACACCCCTCTATCCGAAAAAGTTGGCACTAACTTCGCCGACCGGCGGCGGCCGCTCTGTCGGTATAGTTCGCGTGCGGACCAAGGCCACGGAGTTTAGTTTAATATTACTATGTACACTGTTAGTTTTCCTATTGCAGTCGTATGTATGACGCAGTAATTAGCATCGGAATGTGCCTGTCAGTCAACTACGTAAATCAGTGTGTCCTGTTGGCCGATACAATATAGCACGAAAGGCTGAAATAGTAATTTGCCTTTCTACCTAATGGTCTACTGCCGCTTCGGTCCTGATGTCTTAGTACTGACTTTTGGCATAAGTGGCGCAACCATCGCATTATCGGCATGTTAGTACCATGAGCTGCTCATAGATGGGCCAAATTAAATTGGCTTACTAGCATTTCTTGCAACGTATGATTCGTGCACAAACCAGTCATGTAGTGACGTCGGAAAACGCGGACAAGTAATAAAGTTTGAATGTAACCTGACTCTAATAACCTCCCAGCAATTGAAAATTAGAGTTTTATGAAGGAAAAAAAGCTAAACAGAAACACTTCCCTTTCCATAAGAACGCAATTTGGATCTCTGAAACACAAAGTATGAATTAGATGAAATAACATAAGTAATTTAGCCAACTGCATCACAATACTGCAGTTAGATTAGTTCTACCAACATCACAAAGCAAGAAAAATTCTTGAAACTTTAGAAGGATGGGAAATGTACCTATATGAAAAATGTACCACATTACCGTATATTTCTTGCTTAAAGCAAGCAAGTTGTTACAAGATATAGTGTTGGTCATTGTAGAGAGGATTTGTGGGATACAGATCTCAGATGGGACACCGACTATTCTTACCAAAGTTTCGTGTCACTTTCCTCAGTCCTTTTCAGTAAATGCAATAGTTAATATCTCAGGACATGACTGTTTCCTTCCACATCCTTTTCAGGTACTTTTTCAGTAAGAATTGCACTGCTCAGCATCCTAGACCACTGTTAAATAAACCATAAATAGATCAATTCTTGATGAAAGTTGTAACTAAACCATCGTTTTTTAAAATTAATATGCATTTAGTGATACTAAGGAATAACATTTAATTTTGGTCTTAATGTACAGTACATCATTTTGCACAGGTAAATATTCTGACAAGGCTTGACATATCTTTTCTGAAAGACAACCACACTGAAACTTTGTGAAACATTCAGGTGGAGACTGCTAAAAATGAACTCTCTGGAGCAGAATTTCATGTTACAGAAGACAATAAATTTGTGACTTCAGCAGGCTTGTGTTGCTTATGGGCAGTGAATGAGTGGTCTGTTCGCTGAACATGGAATGGTGTGTGCTCTGGTAGCTACTGAGTAGACACATACGTCATTGCATGGAATTACACTTACAGTTGCTTCTTGCAGGTTTTTATGGAGAGGCTGTCCCACCCGATTGTGGCTGCACAGCCGTACAAAAGACACATGGTTTTGCGCTGGAGGGCTTCGTTCCAGCAAAGTTGGCGCAGCGTACAGCAGAAGTGAAACTGTTTCGAGGCCGGGGCATATTGCTTTTGAGGAACCCATATGAGGCTCTTCTTTCCTACCGAAACTTCCTGTATGGAGGTCACACTGGTTTCGCTCCCTATAGTCGATTCAAAGGGCCAGGTAATGCTGACAGGGACTGTGCCAAATTTCATGTATTTGTTTTGGAATATCATTACAGAAACATTTACTGTGCCACTTAACTAACAGAGAGACACAGGTTTTGAGAGTCTCACGGCAATTTTGCTTGTGATTTACATCTTCTGGGATGCGAAGCTGTGTTGTCACACAGATAGTTTGAGATGTTCATCACCTTCATGGGCTGCAGATTCACATCCCAGAAGACTTGAATGTTCCCTATAATGATACATTTTATTTCATTCCAGAGTTCTTCTATGTAACACAGTAAACTCCTAGTCCCTTCTACATATTAGTTGTAATGAAATAAATTGCAATAGAATTGTTTGTGTTATGGCAGACATTAGGCTTCCATCTTCTAGTGTTGAAAGTCTCAGATTCATTAATCAGCTGGAGCCAATCCATGACTTTTACGTATGACAAAGACAGTTTATATAACTGTGGGAAAAATGAGATACCTGATCCAGGCTTTAGCTGTGTTAATTTTTACACCACAGACAGGTCAGCTACTATGTGTTTCCAGTCACTTTATTCCCATTATGTGAGATAAATTAAATCCACAAACTCAGACATTCAGTAACACATGCCACATTCCGGTGCTGCTGATTGCTGTTTAAGTCGTGTGCACTGAGGTTCCACGAACAGAAAACAAACCCAAAAATTGCATGCTCTATAAGGGGTGCTGTATTTTGACAATCAAATGTGAATATTATTTGACTTGGATCCATTGCTTTTTTTTAGGTCTGCTGTGCATTATATTAATTTTTCAGCTAAGAATTCTTCACAAGCTAAGAGGTTTTCACTGCTGTGTAATCAACGATTCAATTCTTCTGGGATGTTACACTGCATTGTTGGGCCCACAGTACCTGACTTTTCAAAGGCAAATATTGAATTCATCTTCAGGATGCCAAGGTTCATTAACCAGCATATTGTTTGACACTATAAAACATTGTTAAAAGACACAAATAAATTAATGCTAAAATTATAATCAAGGACCTAAAACCCATGATGGACAATGGACACTTGAATATGAAAAATACAGTGTGTTCATTTGAAACTTGGGGAACCACTCATCCAACAATGCTGTATCAGTGTCCAGAATTCTACAGTCCGCAAGGAATTCTTACTTTGCAAAAATGCTTTTCTTTTTGTAGTGTAATACAAGTCTCAGCAAGGAGCATAATGGAAGCTACGTTTTCATAAAGTGGTTAGAGCATGGGGATGTTTTAAAACAAAGAAGAATCTCCAGTTACTTTTTCAGAATGAAAGCAAAAAAAAAAATCTCCTTGGGTAGAGAAAATATTGGTGAGCAATTCCCCCCTTGCCTCCTCCTGCAACCCCCTCTTCCACACACACACACACACACACACACACACACACCAAAGTTATTCCAATGGTTATACTAATTTATGAATAAATTTGAAGTAGACTGGACACAATATTCAGCGTAGTAAGTCCATGAATTATCGCATGGAGCTCAATACTTTGTGACTTAGTGATCTACATGATACATGACTCAAAATTGGTTGTCTGTTCTTAGATATAAGAATTCGGATTGCCTAAGCTTGATTTGTCCATCTGCTTTTTGGTACAAACATACATGTAATTCCTATGCTTGATAAAAAGAGATGTTTTCTTTAAATATTTTAGTTTACTTTCATCAGCAAAAATTAATTTTGGTCAAAATTGGACATGAAAAGTCATATAGCATGTAGGTCCAATTATATTTTAGATAAATGGTGATAAATGTGTCCTATGCTAAACAAGCTTTTGAGACAAAATACGTAATCTTTAATAAGAAGCACATTTTAAACTGTACAGTTTATCATATAATATTTCTTATGCACACATGGTATTATGTTTGTGAGATAATGTTAACAGATACTGAATTGAACTTCGTACGTGTGCATTATGAATATCAAGGCTCCTCTCTGTGATATTTTGTAGAGTTGTCCAAAATTATTTACATCAACACATTCTTTCCGATCAAGAAATAAGACAGTGAAAGGAATGTGCAATTCTGTTTGTTATGTTGCTTTAGAATGGGAGAGGTTTGCTTCTCAGTTGGCTATTGTGTGGAAGGAGCTGGCTGCTACATGGATCAACTATACCAAAGGGCATGAAGCTATTGTACTGCATTTTGAGAAGATTCGTCTTAATCCACATCACGATATTAGAAGGCTGCTGGATTATTTAGGCATTGCTGTGGATGAGAAGAGGATTACCTGTGTTCTTAACCATGTAGATGGTCCGTTCAGGCGGCCACAGTCTTCGCAGCTTATGCTGTTTAGTACAAGGTGCACAAACGATATTGTAAACTTTAGCATTTTAGGAGTGTTGTGTACAAAATATTTTGAGTTTGAGACCAGATATAGCTCCATACCCTCTCTCTATAAAAAGGTATGTTGAGTGATCAAGTAGTTAACTAGCTCATATTTGGAACTACTGCAATCTGAACTAAACTCTTCTACCAGGAGCTGCTAAAGTAGAATCTGCTCAGTCATTTGCCATTATACTCTAAGTTGTAGCCTAGTCACTCAAAGGTAATGCACTGTAAAGTGACATATGTGACTTGTGTTTAATCAAGTATATCAATTTCAAGTGAAAACACATGCGAAATATGGCGTTCTCAGAGCAGCACTGCCTGCAGTTTAAGTCTGCCAGGTCTGCCTGACTCTGGAGACGAGAAACATCGGCCAGTGATATGGCGTCACTTCCCACAAGACTTTAATCTTCGGCAACACTGCTGTGCGAACCTGAAATCTCACAACTGTTGAGATGTCTTTGGGGTGTTGCTGTAATAAGTATGCTGACGGTTGCCAATTACCCTGCATTTTGCAGCATTTGAAGGTAAAAGAGCTGAAATTTTGGGTTTTTTGTTGAGGGAAATAAAAGGCCTAGGTTCATCGGGGCTGTGAGTTCCTGAACCCAAATGCTAATCTATCTATCTATCTATGAGGGAAATAAAATTGTCTCTACATGTATTATCATGCCAAAAAGTTGAGGGGTGGAAGTGAAAATAATGCTGTTTACTTAAGGTAATCTCAAATCTAGATAGAAGTTTGGATGTTCAACTTTGTCCTCTGACTGCTTCACCTTCATGGAAAGAGCCTCTAATATACAGTGGATCAGAGAAACAACCTTGTCTTGGTATTAATAGAAATCTGCGTTCACTCAGCTTGTAAATAGTCACAAATATTTTGTACCATTAAATTGCAGTCAGCACATGGTTAATGAAAAGTAAATGTGAGCATATATTTTCATGCTATGTGAAGGTTTGAATGTTACAGGGACCCATTTTCTGAGAAACTGCATAAGATTCTGGATGCAGTAATTAATGACCTGGACCAGATGCTGGCAAATCGTGGCTGGGAGAGGATACCAACTCACCTGTACAAGTTCTTCAAACACAATTCGACATAGCACATGATCCCACTGCCCATACAGTGCCTAGGATACAAGTTCCTGCCATTAAGACAGTGAACAACAGAAAGAGTTGCTGTGAATTTGTTAGTGTTGTCATAAATTATATTTATAGAAAAGTATACATAAAGGGGCAGAGGCAGTAATAAGTGTTAGATACAAACACGAAGAGTAGACAGAAATACAGTCACAAATTCATGGAAAAAATTAAGGTGTACTGGAGAAGGTCACATGGATAGAAGAGAGAAATTCTGTTTACTCAGTAGCATTAGTAACCAACCTCTCTTTTCATGTTCATGTTGCAATGTTTGCAATTCTTCATGGTGTTTGCAAATGAGACATCCCCGCTGTTTTGAATATATGGTAAAATATAATATAAAATATATATGACACAGTTATTCACAACATTATATTGTATTAGATTATGTTAGATTATAATTGCAGCTACATATTTCGGCCCAATTGTAGGGCCATCTTCAGACTGATTTTTGAAAAGGTGGAGTGTACAGTTGATAATGTTTCCAAGTTGTGTATGACTGTATTATATATATTTTGTATTATGTTTTAGCCTTCATGGTGTTTCTAGCAGCATAATTCCAGCAAGCATTTTCTTTTTGACACTCTTTATTCTGTGCGTCTTGACAAAATCATTCATTCCTGTCACCAATAAATGCACATTTGATGCATCAAATTATAGTCTTATATGGCTCCTACTTCTTTCTTAATCACAAATTAGGAAATCTCTGTGTTGATACTAGCTGCATGCTGTAACATAGTACAAATTACTGCTGTAATCTATTCTATTTTAGTAAGTTTTAAAATTTGTGGTTTAAACGTCCCTGAAGATGGGATAAAAGACATCGAAACATGTAGCAACAATATAAGACTATGTTTTGAAATGTTAAATGTGCATTTGTTGGCATTACAACTAAATAAAAAGCATATTTTTGTTGTAAATGCAAATTTACCTTGACCCTGCTGTGGGAAGTAGTAAAATGTATCATGAGTCTTGGAAGAAAGGAAGAAATTTGGCTTTGTCTTCTGAAAGTAGCACTGGACTAGTCACCTGAAGAACATTCAAATGTTAGATTGTATTGCTATAATTTATCATTTTTCAATAATATGTTGTAGGTTATTTGTGTATAGTGTTTAACTGACAGTAAGTCTCACAATGCAGCAGAACACCATAACCAGATGCACAGATCTGCAGCATGATATTGGAAGGTTAATATAGAGTCATTGTTTTATTTGACAATTATCAGTTGCCACTTCCTGTCAGTCAGTTTTGATGGATTTCATCACATTGTGTTATAATTAACTGGCACTATATTGTATATTTCTGTCAGGCACAACAGTTTTATTACTTTTAATGTATGCTACATATTACAGCCACTTTCTGACCGTATTAGATCATCAAAATTATGACCAAAACATGTAGCATATATTGCCCCTGTTTTGTAAAAATGGGCTAACTGCCACTTTGAGCTCAACTGAGTTGTGTGTAGTGAATCAGCCAACTAATGTTCCTCTATGATATGTAAAAAGATGACAATTCCATCTTCAAGAATAACCAAGAAAGGTGGTGGATATCCTACCTCTTAAAGCATTTGCAACATGTAAATCTGAACCACATTTTTTCATCTTCTATAAAATTTACATTTTGTGGGTTGTCCCCTTTTTACAAAATATGGGCAATATAAAAAAATTGTTGTGTCTAATGGAAAAATGTAATTTATGGCTGCTTCCTACCAGTTGTTTGTCATATTCACGTAGCTCAGTCAACCAACTACCTACATGCACAGTGGAGTATTGGCAGGAAATGACAAGCAATAGTTGTCAGCTAAATTAGAAATATATAATATAATAGACAGTAGACACAAAGTAAAATGAACATATACAGTAGGTATTGCATGAATTAGTTTGAATAAAAGAAACGGTGTAAATAGAGTAAAATACCATTTTATTATTTTGAAACAAGTCAAATTTATTTTGCAGATTAAAAATTACAAAAACCCTGGAGGTACATGAAAACCGTGTAGAAGCACTCAGTGGTTTTATATTGTTTCCCCTGTGGTGAAACTTTATGACTTATGAAAATGTTACATGCTACTTACAAGTTTTTCAATTCGCTGTGGACAGTGAATATGCTAACTTCTGTCTAACTAATACAGATACACTTATGGCACCTCGAAGTTCAGAATGAAGGTGTCCTCTTAGTTTATGTAAGTAGTAAAGTTAAGTACAGTCTGTTAAGGTATAACCTTCAAAGTGACAGCTGTTTTGTTAACACATAAACTTGTTCTAAATTTCTTATCTACTTTCCATGCCTTCAATAATGACAGTTTTGTCTTCTGATAGAGAGGGTTCTACTGTGTGCCATTACAGAAATATGTACTATGATTTTCCTGGTTAACTTGACTTGTGCCTGAAGCACTATTTTAAGGTAAAGGCTATCAACCCAAACTGAGGAAGTAATATTTCCTGACAGATAATAACTGGTAGTAAATGTGAGAACATTATTTTAATACCTTTTACACATCATCAGTATTTTATATGACCCATACTGTTGGTCACTTCTCACCAGTGGCTGCTGAGTCAGCCAAAGCTTGTGTAAAAATTAAGCTGAGCAGAAGTGACCAACCATATAGGTAAAATAAAATAAAGAACCCGTATCATGACATTACTTGTGGGCTGCAAGAAATATGTTACTGGGCAATTCTGAGTGGCGGTATTTTACTGTATTTAACTGTTGGCCTTGCCTTTTGTGAAGATGTTATTAATTCTATTTATTACAGCCATAAAGATAAACTCTGCTGGCCTAAACTGCTCATGCCATGCCTTATTTTATACAAATTTAAGATATTTCTACATTATAGAAGTTGTTTGTGCACACAGTCGTGATATAAATAACATTATTTACACCATATATTCAGAGCCTTTTAAACCTAGAGTTACATAGCAATAACATTATGTACATAGCAATAACATTATGTACATTTAAACATAATACTTCCATGTATGTAGTTGCAGGACACTTGACAATTTTAAAATGAAATAATGTAAGAATTTTAAATACTAAATGGAATGACGAATTGTGCTACCAGTAGATTATTAACACATATATCCGGAACATGAAAGTGCATGCAGCTTCTTTTTAGACCTGACAAGTTCTATATCCACCTCGGTGGATCTCTGGAATACTAAATAAATGAAATGAAAAATGGAGAGGCAGAAGTAGGGGACTTTTATTTTGTAAAAGGAGGTAACCAAATCTAGCACAACTGATATAGTACACAAAAAGTATTACCATAGGTTGTAGCTAGAGGATTTCTAAAGGACTTCTGTATGTTCATAAAATGTCAGTGATGGAAAACCTGCAACTGAATTACAAGTTGATATAACGTTGTCTGAAGTAAAAAGTGACTGACAAGGTTTTGTTTGGTTGCTTTGTTTTTTGGTAAACAAGGCAAGTGTTTTCTCTGTATTATTATAGACTGACACAAAGCTAATCTAAGGCTGTCTTACTATTTAGAAATCTTTTCTCTCTCATATAATTCTTAACATCTGTGCAGCACATTTGTCAATATATCAGGAGAGGATGTAACATGATTTATTACATAAGACAAATGCTTAAATTTTGTCCATCTCCGTCCAGCTTCTGGTATAAATATAAGCATATTTTTGGAACTGTACTTTTCTTTAACTGATGGCATGGATAGACCAATGGCAAGCATGCGCTGCCAAGAGATGTGCAAGAAATGAAGTGTGTGAAAAGCAAGGTTAAAATATAGCAAATAATTTATGTGTTTGCAGTCTCTGCATTAATTTACCTACATTGTAAAAGAATTGTAGTGCATTTCAGGAATTGCACTTGAAGATAATATTCAACTTAAACATCTTTATATATTTTTGTTCATAATAAGTAGCTGTGACTGAAGCAGCTTTTCTTGTCAGTTACAAGAATGTTACTCTTCTATGAGGCTTCTGTCAAGTGAAACTGTTCCATATTTTAGGAACAATAAAGAATAAATGTTCTACATTGTTACTAAATATTTCGGTCCAATAAAATTATTATATTAATATTGTTACATACCACAAACTTGCTGCATGTTTCAGATTTGTTTCACAGGGAGAGCAGCAACATGTTCTTTACAGCCACCAGCAATCAAGAAACTTCTATAAACACTTTTACATCTTTGTGGGTCTCCAACCTTTTCGTGGGGCACAAAGGTTTCTACAATCATATGATTGGTGATCTTTGTTCTATCCTGGGTGAAAGTATTCTGTGATTATCACTGGTCATTCCAGGTGAAGGCCTGTGTAATACTTTCAGATAGTCAACAATCACTTCTCCTTCCAATTCTTGTGAGCTGTGTCAGGTTATATGTGAATTCATGCTCACATTCCATTGGACCTGCATCTCACCCTAGCTTGTGAATTACATTTCCGTAGATCCTGCCAGTTACACAGAGTGTACCTCTTAACTGTTCCACCTAACTGCCACTACATCCTCAAGCTGACATTCCATGGCATGTAACACATGCATTGCATTGTCTCTTAAATTCCTCCACGTGTTTTTTAGGGGCTTTTGAAAAATTGTGAAAAGTGATTATTAGCTTCATCATGTGTGTCTGTCTATCCAGACACAGGGAAAACTTGGTTCCTCCTGAACAGAATTTCATGAAATTTCGTATTCGAGTATTTTTTGACAAATCTGTCAAGAAAATTCAGGTTTCATTAAAATATTACAAAAACAATGGTTGCTGTGCACAAATGTACATTTATGATATCATCTCACTGAATTCTACTTGCAATGAGCAATGTTTCAGACAATAATTATAGAGAAAATCAGAACATATATTTTATGTTCAGTAGCTTTGTCCAAAAATCATGCCATTTATGACACCATGTGAAAAAATATGGTAGAGCTAGACAGGCCACATGCATGGCAATATAATTTGGCACATGCGCTGTACTTGCTGAATATCTTAGGCAGGAATACAGACATACACTCAGAATATTGAATACCTATTGCCTTTCCATAGCAACAATTGTTACGAGAACAAATGTTACTTTGTCTTGTTTTTCCTGTACCTGCCAAGAAAACCATCAGACTTCAACTCCAACAGCTTCTTGCTTTTCCTGAAACCTGCAGTGTTCTATGAACCTGGAGTATATTCTGCTGTGTGCCTTTAGCGCTGTGTACTTTATTCCTGTAAACCCCTCATGTATTACTTCCTATTAGGTAATGATGAAACTATGTATATATTTTCATGCATTTTCAACAGAATGCAAGACAAATGATAATATATTCTTCGAGAGTGTGGAACATTTCAAATAATTAGGAATGACGCTAACAAACAAAAATTGCATGAATGAAGAAATTAAGAGCAGATTGAATCTGGGAAATGTTTGGTGTCATTTGGTCCAGAATGTTTTGTCTTCTCTTTGCTGCCTAAAAAAAATTAGAAATTGAAACATGCAAAACTTGTTATTCACATTAAAAACTAAACTAAACTCCGTGGCCTTAGTCCGCACGCGAACTTGCTGAAGATGTTTGAGAATAAGATGCTAAGGAAGATATTTGAGTCTAAGACAGAGGAAGTAGCAGAGGGATGGGGAAAAAATATGCATAACGAGGAGTTTCGTGATTTGTACTCCTCGCCAAATGCTATTTAGGTGATAAAATCAAGAAGGATGAGATGGGTGGGTGGGACATGTGACAGGTATGGAAGGAAAAGTAAATGAACAAATGCCTTTGTTAGGGAATATGAAAGTAAGAGCCTACTTGGTAAACCTGAGCATAGATTGGAAGATGATATTAACGTTCAGTACAAAGTATGAAGGGAAGACATAATCTGAATTAATCTGGCTGAGGAAAGGCTGTTGTGAGCATGGCAATGGGCCTTTGGGTTCCATAAAATGGGGGAATTTCTTGACAAACTAAGAAACTATTAGATTCTCAAGAAGGGCTCCGTTTCATCGAGTTGGGTTTAGCAACACTTTTAATTATTTTAAAACTAGGTGCCTCAAAATCGGAGACATCTGCCGGAGATTCTTGTAATTAAATAGAGTCAAGTCAGAACTCGAAACATATATTACCACATTGGATCGATCGCTCATCTGCGCAGCAGTTGCTGGTTAATGACGGATTAGAGCGGGAAGTGAATTTATTAGTTATTGGGTGGATTTTCTGTAGGAGAAGGAGGTAGGGATGTTACTTCATGAATATTATTTGTGACTATTGTTATTTGTTACGACGCCTGTCACGTTTTTCGGCATAATAATCATGATGTAGGTATTAAACAGCAACAGACATGAGGCTGTTGGAATCAAATCTGACTCCTGGCCCTAAATCTATAGCTCGATTTTGAAATATCGATTTCCTTCCTTTGCACAACGGGTTCATTGCAGTCGATGGTGAATGTGTTGCGGAGGAAGTTTTTGATAATATACTTACTTATTCACTCACTCACTCCATGGTGCAGAGTCCTTCTTGAGAAGCTAACTGGTTTGCAGCTAGTCAAGAAATTCACCGCATTTCACGGAACCCGAAGGTTCATTACCGCACTCACAAGCGTCCGCCACCTGT
>Ga0123352_10016653_pt1 | contig 11714 bp, 5 predicted proteins | sample TergutLab28metaG_FD_89700 | JGI IMG/M metagenome (GOLD analysis project Ga0123352, IMG submission 89700) | Labiotermes labralis P1 segment gut microbial communities from Petit-Saut dam, French Guiana - Lab288 P1 | ecosystem: Host-associated > Arthropoda: Insects > Digestive system > Gut ...
AATCGAGAAGAATGAGATGGGCAGGGCATGTGGCGCGTATGGGGGAGGAGAGGGGGCGTATAGGGTCTTGGTGGGGAAACCGGAGGGAAAGAGACCACTGGGGAAACCTAGGCGTAGATGGGTAGATAATATTAGGATGGATCTCCAGGAGGTGGGATGTGGGTATGTGGGTTCCGTGAAATGCGGGGAATTTCTTGACTAGCTGCAAACCAGTTAGCTTCTCAAGAAGGACTCTGCACCATGGAGTAAGTAAGTAAGTAAGTAAGTATTCTCATTATTAGACGGTAAAGAGTCACGTGTTGATTCTAAATTTTGGATGAAAATGTTTCCTTCGGCTTTAGAGTAAATGAATTCAATTAAGAAGATTATTTTAAGTCCGAACTGAACCTGAAGTAAATTCACATTTACTGCCCCTTTCATAGCACAGTGCTATTTTGGAATGTATGATATATTTCACTGCCCACTGAATGAAATTTTAATGATTAATATGTAGAATACTATAATCCTTTCTGTTTATTTAATTGGTATCTTGCTGTAAGGGATGGGCGCGTAGTGAGAAAGTTTGAAAGCAGTGCAATAAAGACTATCTGGGCCCATTAGAGAGAAAATGAGACGACGGAGAAAATTAAAATTCTAATGCTTTTTACTCTTAATCAAATAACATCAGAGCGACCACATCAGGAAGGATGAGATAGGCGTGACACTTTGTGCTCAAGAGAGAGGAGCAAAGAGCGAAAGTTATAGACCGCTTGCAAGGCGCAGGAATATTTCACAGGTCCCTATTAAATCGGATCCTTCAGTGTGATCTGAGTTTATAAATAATAAACACAGTGCATCACATTATGGATATTATAGCCGTACTTATTACGTGCTTTATGTTGTACATACTCCAAACTCAGTCACGTCATTTATTACAACTACATGCACATAATATGTTAAATACATTTATTTAACTTCAATTACCTCCTTATTTCACATGTTTATGTGTCTGCAGACCATCGTCACTGAAACCATTGAGTCACTTGCTAAAAACGATATGCTTTTTGGAGTTTTGTTAGTTAGGTTGTGTCAATCAGATGAAAAATTGCCACTAAATAAACGTAATGGTAATTTTTCGTCTAATGTATGTAAATTCTTGCTTCAAGTCAGAGACTATGTGTATAAAACCTAGTGGGCCAACGAACCTAAACCTATCTTACGGTTAAGAAGATAACTGTAGGAATGTTGGCTCACTAGGCTCGCAGATTTATGTCGATATGTAAGGAACATAACAAAAAGGATATTCGTTTTGAGCATGTAACGCAATGATCTCCCCAAAAAATGGTGTAACAAACACCGAAACATGTAAAAGAAGAGGTAATTAGTGATAAATATATGTATTTAACATATTATGTGCATTTAGTTGGAATTAAAGAAGCGACTGTCTACAAGAACACATGGCGTGGAAAGCTTCAAAATACTCCAACTTGTTTCTGTTCTTAACAAACCATTTCCAACAACTTTACTCATTCATTTGAAGCCATAAGCGTACAGATATATGCCGAAACATGTGGGATTACATGCAAAATAAACTACTAAGTATATTTCACCTGATGTGAGGTATTGTGTTGGTAGGTTATGTACGTTTGAGGTGTAAATGCACGGAGTACACCATATTACAATTTTGTGGTCAGAGTATTTAGAGGAATTTTATGTTTTGTTGACCGGGCATCTCTGTATAATCTTGTAAATAAAACCAGCTTGGTGCACAATTTATTCTTAGTTTATTTATTTTTATCAAACTCTACAAGTTCCGGGCGACTATAAGCCCATCATCAGGAGATGCCACTGTGGTTATGCGACACTTTGTACTTGTTATTCTGTGTGGACGACTCTCTGGAATGCAGAGTATGCAACTTAAGTTGTTAGAGCTTAAGGGTTTGGGTTATATTCATGCTCGTAAGGGTCCTAATAAAGTTGGGTTTATTGGTACTTTTCAGCCATTTAGAGATGCTATTAAGTTATTTTCTAGGGAGCAGTATTTTCTTTTAGTTTCTAATTATTTGATTTCTTATTTTTCTCCTATTTTTGTGGGTTTTTCTTTCTTTGTTTATTTGGCTGTTGGTTCCTTGTTTAAGCGGTTTTATTTCTTTTGAGTTGGGTTTGTTGTTTTATGCACTCTGCATACCAGACAGTCATCCACACAGAATAACAAGTACCAAGTGTCGCATAAACACAATTGTATCTCCTGATGATGGGCCCATAGTCGCCCGAACCATGTAAAGATTGATACTTATAAATATACTAAGAATAAATTGTGCACCAAGTTGGTTTTATTTACAAGATTGTCTGGAGCAATTTATGTCTCTCATAGTATGTTCCGTTCGTAGGGTTTGTGAAGGTTGTAATACACCTTTAGGTTTCATAAAAGACGGTACATATATTGAGTATAAAAGTGACCACGAATCTTATGAGAAGAATTCAACAGATTTGGTTTACTTCCTAAGTTAGCCACTTTCTATGCTAACATAAAGAAATTAAATTCTAGATTGCTTCAGTTTCGCTGGCAATGTTACAGAAACACCAAGAATAAAATTTATGGCTTTCTCATATATTATTATTTGGTGTTCTTGAGTTATATGTCTGAAGAAAATGAGTAGTACTCAGAGGTACAAAAGAAAAGATTTCAGCTCCAAGATTTTCAGGCCCATTAATTGATTTTTTCTGTATACTCACGCTTGATGTCACTGAAAACCTAATTTTAAAAACCTGAGCATTTCGCCATGACCTAACATTCCCATGGTGCTTTCTTTGCTAATTCGGCATCTGAAGTGTTCTATTGCAGGACGAACTGTCTGTAAATCTCTTCTCCATCAATTCTGTACTGTATGGTCTCACAACATATTCTGCTAATATAGCAGTTTTATTTCAACAGAAGGATTCTGTTCCTGAAGTATAGAACACCCAGACGGTAACATTCCCTGCCACAGGGGAATTCTCTGTTTTCCTTACAATTTCTCCTTAGTTCGCCCTTCATAATACCCTCTGGCTCCTCGAGACAGACAACTTCGCACAAGGAAGAAATTCTGTAGATTCTTGGAGCAATCAAACCGAGAATGTCTTTGGGAGTTCGGAGTTTTGTGTAGGACAGCAGGTACCGAACGTGTGGGCACGAGGGGGAAATAAAAAAAAAACAAAATTGAGGCCTAAGGTTAAACTGTGCTCATATTTTTATTTATGTGCAATTAAGCTCTCTCCAGCAGTGTGGGTTCAGGACCAATAACACAGAACCGATACCTTAAACTTAAAGGCTCTTAGAAGGAAGAAAACTTTGCATGTTTTAATTTATATATGTTGGGAGGAGTGGAGTCATTAATTAAATAACTTAAGCTGCTGTTACAGGCTGAAGTGCTATACTGTACTAAGTTTACAGTCGGGTGCTATTCTGACGGTATTGTTATCCTGCCTAACAATGCGTGTGATATCGACCTGTTAACAATAACACAACAAAAGTCAGTAAAACTAGTTCTCTTATTTCAGTTACTCGTGTAACTTCATATAATATAAATTTTGGGCTTTATGCCTAAGAATGAAAACCAAGCAACAAGAGTCCAGAAGTGAACCTAAAATAGCACGACACGCGATAAATGTGTAAGGTAACTTCGCGGCACGTTCGCGAAATATTGTTGCCGTGAGAAAGTGATAAGTGTTAAAAAAAATGATTTGTGTTTCAGTATTCTTGTTTTAGGTATCCGGCATGCAAGTCGCATCATGTCTGCGCAGCGTTACACTGGCAGTGTGGCCTGTGTGACTCGAAGATACTTTTCTGATTGACTTCCTAAAGGGCACAAATTTTGGAATATATTTGTCAAACATATAATTGAGTTTTGATTTTCTCTACAAATTTTGACTGACATATTTCACACTGTACTAAGAATTCAGCGAGATATTATCGTAAATGTACAAAACTCGTCACGCAAAGTACCCGTTATTCTTATTAGATTTTAACCCAGTTTGATTGTCGACAAATTTTGGGTAAATACTCAGATATCAAATTTCACGAAAATCCTTCCAGTTGGAACTGAGATGTTTCATGCGGACAGGCAGACAAATGTGAAGATGTGACTTCTCACAATTTCTGGAAAGGGCCTAAAAGCTCTCACATTGGCAAGCTTAGCTTATGCCTTATAATTCAGACAGATTAGTGGAAATAAACAAAATTGTTATGTCTGACGTGTTATGTACACCACACACAGGCACAGGCACACACACACACACACACACACACACACACACAAACACACGCGTGCGCGCGCGCGCACGGAAGTTCCATTTATTCAGTTCCATGCGATTTCTTATATTGTACAATATGCTACCATATGTTTAAGCCTAAAGCTATTCATTTATCTCTTTCTTGGCATATTAAGTAGAAAGGTTCATTTCAAGAGTTTATCTCAATATCTGTCGTCAGCGGGTAACACAATAAAGCGATTAATTACTTTCACGGCCTGCAGCCTACCCGGTACACTTCATATCCTTTGAATACTTGTTTACTTACGATAAAACGTTTATTTGTTAATTCAGTACACCGACGATGTACAGTTATCTTATGCGTATTGGACCGTGCATCATCTTGATATTTGAATAAAGATAGACCAACTTGATGACACTTGCTTTATTATGTCAATTTACTGCTCAACATGTTTCGGATGTTAATACATCCATCTTCAGGAACTTGCGACTACTTGGTGCGTTATTGTGAAGGCTGTAATGTGCTGACTGGGGCGTGTTGGTGTTATGTACAATCCCGCTACATAACACCAACACGCCTCAAGTCAGCACATTACAGCCTACACAACAACGCACCAAGTAGTCGCAAGCTCCTGAAGATGGATGTATTAACATCCGAAACATGTTGAGCAGTAAATTGACATAATAAAGCAAGTGTCATCAAGTTGATCTACCTTTATTAAAACATAAATCAATATCTGTCGGAACACAACTAATTTCTACTTATTATATACAAATACGTATTTCTACGTATCTCAAGTCATCCTCAGATCTAAACTGATCTGTATTTATTCCGGCAGTCTTACTGACACTGTTGCAACAGAATGTTGAGTTTTCCATATTATAGCATATTGTACACGTAGCAGCCTCTCTGTTTTAAAGGTTTAAGAATCTAACTTAGTCTGCGTGGATGTACTGAGTAAAACCATCTGGGAGCAGGTTTGTGAACCGAGATGCAAAAGGAGATCAATTTGTTTTACCTTGTCATAAGCATATGTAACCAGGATGACGATGCTAAGAAAACGTGGTTTTGTGCGATTAATTTGAGCACTACGTTATTGTTGTTGCGACTCTCAGTATTACGATGAAGATGGTTGAATCCCGGCGCTTGTATTAGTTACAGGACTCCCTTAGCGTAGTCTAATTACAGAACCGTAATGAAAAAATAGAACCAGTGGACAGAGCAATACATATTTTGGGCCCCAGTTTATCACAACATAAACTTTTGTTCATCGATGTATCTTAATTCAACAAATACTGTTTGTTAACGCGTTAATTAATTATAAAATTGGCCGTAAATTCTACTAACGCAACTTGGATTTTTCTTTAGAGCACTGGAAGGAATTATCTTATTTACGATTATCCACTGCCTCCACAATCAACGTACGTATTGCCCGTTCTACGTCTTACGAAATTTGCATTTGGCGGTATCCTTACATAACAAGACAAGGACGACAATCAGTTATTCGCTCTGTGCGTGTGTTATATATAACGGGTTCAGTGTTCTGTACTACCCGCCAAATGTAGTTAGATCATATTAAGTAGAAGCAGATGAGTCGGACATGCTGCATGCATGGAAGGGTAATACATGTAGAGTTTTCTTAGGAGAATCGGAATAAAAAAAGGGCAGGAAGACACAGGCATAGACGGGAGAATAATATGTGCATCTGAGAGAAAATGAGCGGATTAATCTGGCTCAGATACGACCTTGTGGCGGGCTGCTGTGTACACGACAGTGAAAGTCCTGTTATATAACATGAGGAGAAGTTATTGACTTGGTAAGGAAATGTTAGCTGCTGAAGCAGGACCTTACTTCTAGCAGTCTGATGGTCGGGCATTCGTTTGGTTAGGAAATGTGTGACGTAAGAGCATGTGATACAAATATTATGGAAAAATAGAAAAATACTTGTCCCTTTACATCCATGTTGTGCAGTTTGCCGGAGGGTTAGGGTTCGTTGAATCCTACGTGTGTTATTTTCAATTACTACTTGCCCTCGAGAGGATATTAATATTATGTTCGATTTCAATCATTTTTATGGAAGATGTCATGCCTCCGGGACAGGAAAAAAAAATCTGTTGTCGGAATGCACAGTTTTTAGGGGTCTAGCGTTAAAGAAATTTCGATACAAACAACCAGATGTTGCATGTGTATTGATAAAAGTTTTGGACGCGCCCAAGGCGCACCATGGACTATTCACTCTTTTATTTATAAATTGTCAATTTATGTAAACGACAACAAACAAATGATAGGAAAGAGGAATCGTATGCAACAACTATCTGGATAGAATAGATACTAACGACAACAGCCTCTGCTCTAGATAATTTTTTCAGTGTCGCGTTGGAGCTGGTAACATACGTTCTTCTTATTTTGGGGGCCATAAATTCATACTTATGACCGGACCGGCTGCCCCGACTGAACATCTTTCATGCAGAACTTTGTATTGCGTCTTCAAGCGGTTCGAGATTCCCAAGGGGCTCACATTGAACATGTCATCCACAACACTACCCACATGTGAAATTCTAATCCTTGTGTATTATTATGTTTATTGGACCGTGCACCCTCTTGATAGTTGAATAAAGAGAGACCAACTTGATGTCACTTGCTTTTTTATTTCATTATTTAATGCTCAACATGTTTCGGATATTAATACATCCATCCTCAGGAACTTGCGACTTATTTGTTGAGTTATTTCATGGGTTGTATTGCTCTGGTTCGATGTGTGTTGGTCGCAAGCTCCTGATGTTGGATGTATTAACATCCGAAACATGTTGAGCATTAAATAATGAAATAAAAAAGCAAGTGACATCAAGTTGGTCTCTCTTTATTCAACTACTTTGTGTATTACTTTGACACTGTTTTCATATAAATAAATTCACTATCGCCAATACACTGTTAAGTTGAAAGTGACAGTAATTGAAACACCCGGTACTTTTTTTCTTAGAACGTCCGAGAAAATCCGTTATGCTACCTTAAAATAGGCCACAGCAGCTTTCTTTCATGTTCATTGTGTCATAATTTGAAATACTGTCCTGGCACGTTCCCGAAGAGGCTGAGAAAAACAAAGAAAAATAATAATGGTACCTAGTCTTCGAATCGAGGTTTAAACTCGAGGGCTTCTCGAATAAGAAGTATGATTGCAGCTTATGCCACTGCTAGCTTCTCTGATATTAACTTATAAACTTTTTGTCAATAACAATACTTACACTTGGTCAAACGCAAATTTATATTTATTTAATAGCTACATGTTTCGGTCAAGAGTCGACCGTCATCAGGTCAGTTTTATGCAATATTTAAAAAGAAGGCAAAACTTGCAACGTGTAAAACAGAATCTTCTTTATGTCTTGTGGAATCACAAAAGTTACCGTATTTTTACAATGAAGTTGTAAAGCTTCATGGTTCGGTCAGCAGCTAAACAGCAACTAACAAAGTCACTGCGTTTTTGGTAGGTTTTTAGGCGCGTTCGCAAAATTGTGAAAAGCGACTGTTAGCTTCGTCATGCCTGTCCTTCCGTCTGTCCGTCCGTATGTAACAACTCGGCTCGTACTGGACAAATTTTCATGAAATTTTGAGTGTTTTTCGAAAATTTGTCGAGAAAATTCAAGTTTCTTTAAAACTTGACAAGAGTAACGGGTATTTTACAGGAATAATTCTTCGTAGAATATAAATTGTTTGTGAAAAAAGTTGCAGAGAAAATCAAAACAGACATTTTAAGTTCAGTAACATTTTTCCGAAAATCGTGCTTATTACGAGACAGACCACAAATGACAATTTGGCGCATGCGCATTTCATGCTGTATACTGAAGCCTAAAATCACTCACTCACAATATGTAATACTTATTGCTTTTCCAGTGCAATAATGGTTGTACGAACGCGCCTCATTATTACGTTATACATACATGACTTGTCTTGTATGTCATTGCTTTAAATGTAACAGGTGAAATGTGTAAATTTATTATGTTAGTAATTATGTAGAACACAGTGAAGTAAAATGGAGTGAAATGGAGCTGAATTTCTTCACTAGGCATTTCATGCAACTTAAACTATAAGCTAATAATTATTCAGCTTATCAATAGATTCCCCGCAATTACTGGAATCCGAAGGAATGTTACTTTGTTCACAATATACCTCCACTGCTCCTAAGCCAAATCCAGTTCCATGTCCTATTTCTTTAGGATACAATTTATTAACCTCCGTCTGCTCCTAGGTCTTCCAACTTGTCTCTTTATTTGCCTAACTGGGCGATTATTTCCGTCTTAAGAAGCAATCTGGATGAGACACTGCGCTACAAGCCGGAAGGTTGTGGATTCGATTCCCAAAGGTGTAGTTCGGATTTTTCTTTGACGTAATCCTTCCCGCCGCACCATGGCCCTGGTATCTACTCAACCTCTAACAGAAATGAGTACAAGGAATATCTCCTGGGGGTAAATGCGGTCGACGCTTAGGGCTGACAATCTTACCACCTTCATGTGCCGATTGTATGGAAATTCTGGGTGACTCAAACTACTGTAGGTATAAGGGCCTGTCCAGACCTGTACAGGGATAGCTCTACCTGTCTTCTCCTTGCAGTTCCATCTCAGAGTCACCCTTGTACCCTTATTCCATTGTAAATGTGGTTCTAACGTCTCCGGAAGGGTTTGAAATCCTTTCTTTGAAGAACAGATGCGAACAAACCGTCCCCTGTGGAGCTTGGTTAGAAGAGGAATGGTGGAAATGCTGGCACAGTGCTTCTAGCAAGAGAGAAGACAGACAAAGATAGAATGACGCGAAAGTGGAACGGGTGATATTTGGGTTCGCGGTAGCAATTATGTAGTAAAACCGCATCGTGTTACCAGAGTGAAATATATTATATAATTACATAAACCCATGTCATACGTTTCTCATTTGAAATTTAGAATTTATCGAATGGGATCTCCACCCATGTCTGATGTGGTTACAAGGTTTTTCCCAGTTCCTCCAGACCAGTGGTTATTAACCTGGAGATAATTAACCCTCGAAGAGTAATACGGCATATTTCAAGAGGTAATATGCTTGTCAGTCGATCACGGTGTCCGCGCTGTCTAAGGCGTGGGTCTGCGGTTGTTCACTTGCTGGGATTGCGGGTTCGAATTCCTCCGGGGGCATGTATGTCTGTCTTTTTTTAAGTGTTGCATGTTGTCAGGCAGAGGTCTGTGCGTCGGGCCGATCACTCGTCCAGGGGAGTCCTGCCGAGTGTGGTGTGTGTAACCGAGTGTGACAGTGAAAACTCGACAATAAGGAGGTCCTTGCCTACTGGGGGCTGAGCCTGAAAAGAGATGTTTTTTGGCTAAACGCGCATCGAATAGAGCTGAGTAATATCATCAAGAAAAATAGTTATTAATTATAGTGATGGATTATAACTGAATTGGTGACATCGGTGGGATGTTTAACGTACGACTACTTTATTGAATAATATTTCATTATTCTTGTTTTTTAATATTGGCTTGCTCTTCGTCCGTTGCTATTTAAAATGGCGAAGGGGTGAGTGTGGTTTGTTAAGGTCAGTATTGCTACTGCTCCTGCCTAATGATGGCTGCTGTCTTCCATTCCTCGAGCTTTGAAGGTCAGTTCGTATCTCAGAAATACAGTTCGTTCCCGTTACGAAGACTAAACAATTAATACTGTCTAGGGAAATAATCGCTGTTCAGCGTAGAATCACACGAAACAATATATATATATATATATATATATATATATATATCTTATGTCGACAAAATGTGCGGTTATAATGCTACAGGACCTGGAGCATGTGTTACTGCTGCTCCACGCCAATGCATGGATTCCCGGACTATGTTTACAGAAAATTTATACAAATATTACAGAAGCTTATGCTTAACAACAGCTATAATTTTCAAAATTTCGAAGAACCATATTAAATATTTAAACATACAGAACTATAATTTTTACCTGCTGTTTTGTATATGGATTTGAAACTTGGTCTCTCACATTTTGGGAAGAGCATAGACTGAGGTTTTTCAAGAGCAGGATGCTGAGATGGTAACAGGACCCTAGAGAAAACTATATATTATGGGGCCTCAAAATTTGTATTCTACATCAAAAGAAATTTGGTCAGAACATGAAGGAAGAGACGGGCTGGGCATGTGGAACGTGTGGTGGAAACAGAAATACATAGGTTACAGGGTTCTGGTGGTGAAGTCTAAAGCAAATAAACCACTTAGAAGACTAAGAGTAGATAGAAGGATAATATTAAAATAGATCTGAAAGAAATAGGAGTAGTTTCTTCAGGCTCAGAAAAGTAAGCAAATGGCGAACTCTTGTGAACGAGACAATGAACTTAGAGGTATCATAAAATTCTGAGAATTTTTTGATTGGCTGAAGAATTTTAATCTTCTCAAAAAATACTCTGCTTTCTGTAATTATTTATGATTATTTATGTTCCACGTGCTTGGACCTTAAGGACCGAGTATACGTGTATTTATGTGTGTCTCATGTTGCTAAGAATACAACAGCTATAATTTTCCCATACATCATCAAATGACTGTAGTATTTTCCCTCGAAGACGCAGCGTTTTCTTTTAAGTAAGGATCTAATTTCGGACTTTTGAAGGATAAAAAGGCTAAGTGGCTAAATAAAAACACGTATCATCTTGCTATTTGATCACACTAGACGGTTTATGCAAAGAAATTGCATTTTAATTTAGTTTGGTATTGCCTTTAGAAAATAAGGTTATATAATTTTTGCCACAGTAATATTATTTCTATATCCGTGGAGCAGATCCCCACATAAGAATCTAGTCGACAATTTACGAGCTTCAAATGACGCACAAACTCTTTACCGTTTTCACAAGAAAACTTCACTGGCCCCTAACCTTAGCCCATTGAATCCAGTCCACGCTGTTATCTTGTTTCTTAAGATCCATTTTAAATGACATTATACATTTTTCTTCTAGATCTTCAGGCTTGTCTCTTTCCTTCAGATTTTCGTTCCATGGCTTCGAATTTACTGACGGTACTATGTTTACCACACGCCACGATCATCTCTTCGGCCATAATTAGTCGTGCTAATAATATTAACGAATAGTACATACATCTATTTACGCACTCTGGAACGTACGTACGGCCTGGCATATAAGCGGCAACGATCATTCTGTTGTGGATGTCTTGTCTGGTGTGCAGTACTTACGTTGCAATAACACGCTTTCTGTGTGCACAGGGCTGTTTAAACCTTCTGACGCCTAATGTCAACTATAATGGTCGTACCGCACCGCTAACCTCTAAAGTTGCATTTTATATATGTATTCAACAAATATAAGTACTGAATATTTTAAACATGGTATATACTCTCCGGACCGCCTCTGTGGTCTGGTGGTCAGAGTTTCTGGCTACAGATACAGAGGTCCCGGGTTCGATCCCCGGCGCTACCAGATTTTCTGAGTAGTAGTGGGTCTGGAACGGGGTCCACTCAGCCT
>Ga0123352_10016654_pt1 | contig 11714 bp, 7 predicted proteins | sample TergutLab28metaG_FD_89700 | JGI IMG/M metagenome (GOLD analysis project Ga0123352, IMG submission 89700) | Labiotermes labralis P1 segment gut microbial communities from Petit-Saut dam, French Guiana - Lab288 P1 | ecosystem: Host-associated > Arthropoda: Insects > Digestive system > Gut ...
ACGAGGCTGAGTGGACCCCGTTCCAGACCCACTACTACTCAGAAAATCTGGTAGCGCCGGGGATCGAACCCGGGACCTCTGTATCTGTAGCCAGAAACTCTGACCACTAGACCACAGGCGGTCTCATTTTCACTATATTCCATTTATTTTTGTGCAATAGGCTTTATCCGTGTTATGTAACGATTCCAATTTTCGACTCCTTCTTCAAAATATTTGTACAAACACAATCATCTTGAATCATAGGCTTACTTTCTGATTTACGTGTTTCTTCCACTCTGCTGCGAATCCAGTAAAAACACGTAGATTTATTTTGAAATTTGTCATGTTTGCAGCGGATAATAAAGTGATATGCAAAAATCGTTAAAGAGTTTTATAGATATGATTTAAAACAAGAAGATTCTAGTATTCTGGGATATTATGGTTTACCAACTGGTAAATGAATTCCAAAGTACAATGTTGCCCGCAAGCAGATCAAATTTTGTTAAAGTTGCCCGCACCAAGTAGAAAATTGTGCAGGCCTGTGCTGGAGAGTAATTGATGCGTGTCAGTTTGTATGTCTCACCACGTGTTGCTCTGTTGACTCTAAACGCTATCATGAAGTTAAAGTATTGAACTGCTTTCACGTATCAGGTGTGCACGTGTTTACACAACTAGGCTAATTATTTCAGTGATGTGAAACTTGACAGACGTTTCCTCGTTTCCGGTAAAAAATTAAAAAAAAAAGCGTTTATGATTCGTTGATTTGTTAGACAGTATTTTAAAACTCATTACGTTTTTGTGATTTCCTTTTCTGTTGGCCAGCAATAAACTAGCCCACTCGTTCTTATCCTTTTCAATTATAGAACCGAATTTTCTGCCTTAATTTCGTAGTTCTCCTTTGTAATTCGACATGAGCTGAGATACAGTTGTCTGATGATGACTGGGTCACGAGCAGGTAGATCCGGTGTTCGAATCCCTGTATAAGCAAAACTTTTACTATTCTTTGAAACGTCCGCACCGCCTGTGGGATCCACCGATTCTTCTACGTGTAACGAGCTCCCTTCGTGGGTTAAAAACGGCCAGGTTCTGAAGTTGACCACTCACCTCCATCTAGGGTCGAGGTTTTAAATCCTCCATTTATGCCTTCGTGATGTGGACTGGATAAATTTACCTTTAACTTTTATCTTTGTGGTTGGAGGTGGATAAGGATTTGGCGTATTTACACAAGGAATTACACTGCCTTGGTTGCCTTTTTCATAGAACCTACGCTAAGAACATGACGATTGACGCGGACTCTGCAGTTTATTTACAGTTTTGAGGTTGTTTCTCCGTCCATCTTCCTCATGAAATAAAGTGAAATGCCAACTTGATGCAACAAAGTAATTTTTTTTATGTATTCTTAGCTCGAAATGTTTCGGGTACATACGCCCATCATCAGGAGCATTAGATGTTGAGTTGCAGCATATGGTTTTCTGCACCGAGATTTTGGATGGGTGGTGGTCTTGAGAACCGCTGCTTAGGTCTTGTGTACGGTGCGGTTGGTGCCGTGCACGGCACCAACCGCACCGTAAACACGACCTACACAACTCAACATCTAATGCTCCTGATGATGGGCGTATGTACCCGAAACATGTCGAGCTAAGAATACATCAATAAAATTACCTCGTTGCATCAAGTTGGCATTTCACTTTATTTATATTTTGTATAATGAATATAAATATAAATATGAATATAAATATATATATATATATATGTGTGTGTGTGTGTGTGTATTTAATGTGTATTTAACAAAGTTTGTTTGAAATAAGTCCAGCCTCCCAATGAGAAGCGGATTACAAGTCTCAATCCATATTACAAAATATCTTACAAGACTGCAGTGCGAACTAGACCAGTGTTTTCGCAGGGTGCGTGATCCACCTGACAAGTCTCTTGTCTTTCTCAAAAACTTCTACATCAAAAAATATTTTTCTTTGTTATTTTTCAGAAGTGACAGTCTTTCCCGGACCTGTATGTGGCGGTAACATCTGCATACCGAATGTGAACTGCAAAAATATTCAGATTTGTTAAAAGCTACTTAGGCCTACACAATGCCAAATGGAAGGAAAAGTCTTTGGACTTTTTACTTTTTAATTTTTTTGTGTGAATTATATCAGTGTAAAATTATAAATGTGATAATGGGGTCATTCAAATGCGAGTGTGCAACCAGTGCAAGAGAAAATGATGTCTAATCGAAGGTCGAGTTCAGTTAGTACCGTTTTAAACAACAGCTTGGTGTGAAAGTTGCTGGTTAACAGAATTGTTGACTTACACACAAATCTGGGCATTAACTTTTGCACGTTTATAGATTCAAAGAACATTTTGAAACCTTGCTCATTTTTAAATAAGCAGGAATGTTTTCTTCCAAAGAAGAATACCAAGTATTTTTGTTAAATGTGTCTTGTATCTGAACGCTTCTTCACGCTTCCCTCAGTCCTATTCCACACGCTTTGCTGCAGACGTCGAAAATGCCAATGAAAGTCCCCACAATGTAATCCCTTTTCATATACCCTAAAGACGGTATTGATTCTAAAAAGAAAGAAATTATGGCATGTAAATGCGATTGTTGTCACGGTGAACTGAAGGGTAGTGTCTGATGGAATTATATGAGTGCCTGAAATTAATTAATTTTTTTTTTGTGAAATGGATATCAGTGTCAAAATGAGTGTCTTGAACAGCTTCGATAAGGAAGCAAGCAGCGGACATTTTATTAGACTGCGTGAAGTGATTGTACTGTATGTGGAGAGGAAGCTAATGAGGCGAAGAGGAGAAAACCTACACCTATGGATCTAGAGACATATAGAGGGTAAGTCACAATCTTCTGATAACAGTTTGTATTTACTTGAACATATATCTTTTTAACACTAAATATCCTGCTTCATATGCTCGTTACAGTAAATACTGATCACTTTGAATGATGCTTGAAATGTGCTTAGCGTATTACAGAGCTAACAGCTCTTTGTATATTTTTATTGTGTCACAATTTAAACCGCGTCACATGGAAAATATACACATCTAACAACATTCTTTTGCAAAATGACAACCGAGTCTTTTAAATATATGTTACATAAATCTCTAGATCTTCTTAAATCAACGCACACTTTTGTACATTAGTTCTTGTTGGAGTACTCTAGAAAATGAGCTTCGTTTGGTCCAGTGTGACACACTCTACTTATGATCGCTAATCGAACTAACAATATTGAAATTAGCTCCTTGTGCAAAGAAGTCGTGCAGCAAGCAAAGATACACGGCATAAATAAATGCCGTTTGGGTGTGAAATGTAGTAGGTATGAAATATTTAATCCTGATTGAAAAAAGCTAATACAATGCCTTGAAATTATACTTCTAAAATACGTTTTTGTACAATACGAATTTTGTTGCTCAACCCTCCTACAATATTGCAAATATATGCATATCAAGTTTATTGAGGAATCTACACGGACAAAGAACAAGTTTTAGAAAATATATTGTGTCCTTTTCCGCGCCGCTAACTTCATGACATGAAACATAAATATACCATGAATGGTACGTCATACGGAAACCTGTCAAGCCCGAATTGATAAGGACTGTATTTTTGTCACTTTCTTGTACAAAGTTAGTATCTTGTTCACACACGTGTATGCAAAAGTGTCATAAACTTTTCATAATTAACATCGTAACACGTCATAACCACCACCTGTGAAGTCTGTGACAGTACTCACATAAAAAGTACATTACACAGGCTCTCATTTAGCAAGCGCCTTTTTCCGCTATTTATTAAACGACCTTGTATTTGTTTCTTTCTTTAATAAATAGGAAACAAACGCAGCGGCCATTCATAGGTCTGTCACTCTTCCTTCCACCCAGCCCCCTCTTCCCCGTCGCGAGCACTAGGGAATAAGACCGTTAAAACCGCGTGTGAGTGATAACCAGGAAATTATTGTTTTTGTGTTTTTAGGACACAAGTATTATAAAATATGTGTTTTTATTAAGGCAGTTAAACAATTTTTTGTCATGTATAAGCCGGAAAAACTGAATATTCTCTTGAATTCGTCATACTGTAAATATTTGTATGGGAAGTGATGAATGGAAACTAGTAGAAACAACTGGACAAGCTAAATAAAACGGCCAGTCCGCACGCGAACTCGGCCAATGTAGGTAATTATTTTTTGTACAAATTTCCTGTTATTTTTGCCGCAGTATCATCTAAATAAAAAGAAAATCTTGTTCCAAGAGAATGACTTTATCACCTAAATATCTTTATTAGTACGCTGAGAGTAAAATGTTTTAAAATAATCTCACGCGATTCCTGAAGTAAATGAGCAGTACATAAAAAAAAGAGCTCATGAGATCGTAGACATAAAAATTCTTATGTAAAATATGTGAGAAATTCAACCGCGACTTCTCTTACCTTGTAACATAACGCTGTTACAGAGTTACAGCCGCATCATCTGTAGTTATCCCTTTCTTTATGTCGGAAACAGTGTAGTCTGTATTGACATGCACTGCAAGACAGTATGCGGAAATGTTTTTTTGTATCACATGAGAGGGCACTTAGAATGCTGCCTTACATTGTCGGAAGTCAACAAGGAAGCCGTAAATACGAAGTCCAGCTACTAAAACTACTAGATAGTTGGAGTATGTATGATGTCATAAACGATATGAGACATTTTAAGCATGTGAACATAATTGAAAACTGCAGACGTACATGAACACTTCATAGTTTATGGCATAATACCTTGCTTAAACCGCTTTATGACAGGAAGTGAAGTACTATATTTTCAAAGCAGTTTGGAATTTATTTAGCTTACTTCTAGATCAAAATCCTAAACATTTTATATGAGATGCGACCATAGGTTTACAGTGCAAAAAAAAATTGAAATATGAAAGCGATGCAATTTTTGAAACGAGTTCTCTCTGTGTCCGTGGCCTTATATTTTGTTGAATTTTAAAAGCTCATGGCACAGTGGTTAAGGTGTTGTGCTACAAATCGGAAGGTCACTGGTTCGATCCCAGCTGATGCCATTGGAAATTTTCATTGACATAAAAAACCTTCCGATCACACTATGACCTTGGGGTCGACTCAGCCTCTTAACAGAATTGAGTACCAGGAGTATTTCCTTGGGGTAAAGGTGGCCGGTGCATAAGGCTGACAACCTCACATCATTCTGGGCCATTGTCACGTAATTTGGGAACCTTGACTTCCCGGAACCCTCTGGGCACCTCGGGCCTGTAACGGGACTGATTTACCTTTTACATCATGTGCCTGTAGTGTCCTACAAGATGTTTATGTGATTAATTATGTCTTATGTTATGTGCATTTCACAGCTTCGCAGTTTTAAAGTGTCGAAGGGAACTCCGTGATTTTGAATTCGAAAATACGTGTAAATTATAGTGACATGTACCATTGCTGACTCGTTCAGTTTGTTGATTTCTTCTTCCCTGGAATTACCTGAAGGAACTCAACAGAGCACTGCAACACCGAAAACATGAAATTGTTTTGGAACTTGTCATTTGGATATTTGTTTAACGTCGACGTGTGTCTTGCGTGAAATTTAAGTTACTCCCCGCGGTAAATATAAAACTTGCTGTCTGTTGGGATATAGCAGGTTTAGTGTGGTGGAAGCGTAGAGAGATTTTGCTAAAACCAGTTACTTTCTGCATCAGTGGTGGATCTCACATCGAATTATTACTGGGTTGAGACGTATGTTTAAAGGAGTAAGTTAAAGCTGAGAGACCTTGATATAAATTAGAACTCTTTTCACTGATGAGCAACTGGCGGCGCATTTCAACGGGCCCTCGCAGAGTTTACTTGCAGAGAGTGAGGGAACTCACAACACGCGTTTCGATACCCTGCAGTCGCATACACAGAATTTTTTTTCGTTCCAGTTTCCAGAGCTGCTCTGGAGTCCACCCGCTCTCATACCGAATGTACTTCGGCGTCTCCCTCCCAGACCATATCAGATCTTTGTTTCAGCCTAGCCATCTGAAGACACAGAGCAGGCTTACACACAGGCCTCTTCTCCAAACACTTTCACCGTGACTTAATTTTTATTTATTCTTGTTACTCATATAAGGAAAATTTACACAGGCTATATACATTTGTGCAATGGGTACCGGGTCTTTTCCGGGGTAAAGAGCAGCCAGGGCGTGACGCTGACCCCTCACCCCCTTCTAGTGCCGTGGCCAAGAAAGAGTAGAGCTATAACTCTTCTCCCCCTTTGGACCGTACGGCCTGTACAGGGCCTCAGTGCCTGTACAAGGGTGCACTTTATCTTCTATATACATTTGTGAGGTGAATTCTGTGAGCTAGAAAACCGAAATTCGATTCCCGTTAAGGGAAATAATTTTTTTCTTTTTTTCTTTCTTTCTCTGTTTTTGTACTCATAATCAGACAGGCTGGGTGCTCACATTGTCGCATGTCATATTTGTATCGCGAGTAAAGCGACCGGAACTGGGGGGGCTGAACACTCATGTCCGTCCAGTGCTGGGCAAAATGCGTAGAATTTTACCTGCATATTCCATTGTGTGCCTTCATGACGAAATGCTTACGATTATTCCCTGAGACAAGTTTATCTTTCTCCTTATCTCGTTGGAGGCCTGTCTGCATGTTATGTAGGAAAAGTGACTTAGGAGTAGAGAAATATTTCAGAACGTGGACAAAAGGCACGCACCCTGCAGCTGTCCGCTCCGTTAGCCAGCATGTACCGTCACTGCTGTTGAAATACGGCCCTCATGGCAGTTTCCGAAACCTGCCTGAGGACACTGCGCGCGACAGGTGCACCCTCGGCGTGTAAAATTCGCAGATCGTATCCAGCTGCGTTATCATTCACCTTTGCCACACCGAATGCAGTTACAATTGCCGATGCACTAGACACACTACTATAATATAGAAGGGCGTAGAGATAAAACTCCACACGTTCAGTACCTCGTCCGTAAATTCAAGAAGTGACTGGTGTTACGTTTTGTCTACTTTGCCCTTTGGGCTGGGATAGTGGAGTAGGTACAGCGACTCGCTACGGGCTGGACGGTCAGGAGATCGGAGATCGAACCACGGTGGGAGTGAGATTTGCCGCACCCGTTCAGACCGGCTCTGGGGTCAACCTAGCCTCCTATACCTTGGGTAGTGTGCCTTTGCTAGGGTTAAATAGGCCGGGGCGTGGCTTTGACCACAGGCCCACATCTAGCCACGAGGTTAAAGAAAGAGTAGAGCTATACATACACTCCCACTCTAGGCCATCGTGACCTGTTCTAGGGTGAAATTTACCTTTACTTTACCTACTTTGTCCTTGGGCAAAAGTGTTATTCACCCATTCGATTAGAGAGTGAGGGACACTTAAACCCGTTTGAAGCAATTTGCTTATGTTAGTGCCCCATGAGTACACATTAATAACGAAATCTGTTGGAAATGCCTGTTTAAACTGACTACGTTACACATGCATAAAACGGAATAAGATTAACATTATTACTGACAGCAGACAAATAGTGGTTACTGCAATTTGACAGTCTTGAGGTTTCCACTACGCAGTCGTTGAGTCTCCCTTTTCTGGGATATGACCACTTCACTGGGAAAGTCACTGTCACGACGTTGACCTCAAGAGACTGAGGAAAACCACAAAACCGAAGGTAGTAGAGTCGGTAGTCCGGCACATTTCCTACTCGCTGGCTCCCACAAAGGGCGAGAGCGTTGCAGTTACAGCGAAATGAAAGGCTTTTATAAACTAACTCGGAAGTTTCTGTTATTAAATCTGAGAGTAATATACTGTCTTAATCCCAAAAAAGTGCAAAATTGTCATACCGGTATCTACCTTCAAAGCTCCATCGCAGATAAAATATTTTATTCATTTTAGGCACCGACGACCTTCAGCAGTTTTTCAAAAGAAATGTAGGCGGTTGGTATTCCTTTCATAGCGTCTGTTACATCACTTATTTTATCATGCCTCTCAAACTGGTTACAACAATAACTCCAAATAACAAAAATTTAGAGCAACGTGAGTAGAAAGTGGAAAGAAATGCTCATTACGTTCCGAAAAATATGTGTTGGACTTTAGTATTTAAATATCGTCATACGAGTAATTTGTACTGTCTGCAAAATACTATTAGTGTAAACAAATAAAAATGAGGAGGGAGACTGTAGCGCAAAGGAGGATTAGAAACGCACACAAAGTAATCTGATAGAAAAGTTTAAGGGCAGAGTCCATTTGAGAGACATAGGCATACATTTTAGCGTAACACTAAAGCGGATCATGAGATATGGTTTATTTCTACCGGATTCAAGTGACTGAGCTTGGAAGTTCTTACCGAAGCCAATATAAAGAGCAGGCCTGCTGTTTTCTGACTTGTGATGAGAGTTACTTCCGCATACTTGCGCTCCGAATGTATTGCAACAATTTTGAATAATCTACTACCAAGCATGGAGTTAGTTCGATATGAAGATGGAAACAACAAACGCTTGTAAATATTTAAGTGTTTTGTATTGCAATAGTAAGCCTTCCGTATGTAGCTGATTTGTCCACACTTGTGGCCATCCTCAGGGAAGTGTCTTCAAAGGATACATTACAAAAATTTTAAAAACTAATGCAAATGTAAAAGAGTAACTGAAGAATAAGTACCAACTAGTTGCTACTTACTGTTTTATTGTACTTCCTACAGGCTCAACATGTTTCGGGCACTACTATGCCCATCATGGATTAGTGTCTGGGCTGCAGGCCTGCAGCCTGGACACTATTCCAGCCTACCCGCACCTAACCTCCAACCTACAGCAAACCAAGAACGAAACGACCAATATGATAATCAACATTATAGTTGTGAGCTCCTGATGATGGGCATGGTAGTGCCCGAAACTTGTTGAGCCTGTAAGAAGTACAATAAAACAGTAAGTAGCAACTAGTTGGTACTTATTCTTCAGTTATCACAATGATGCACGGTCCAACAAACATCAGTGTGAAATAGTAAATTTTAAAAGGTATGGTTGCATATTTTGTTAAACAAAATGGCGGCGTTGTTTCTATGCAGTTTCTCCTTCGTTGTATTATACGAGCTTGTAACTTTGCAACAAGTTCATCGGAAACTTGGACGAAGTACCAACAGATCTCTGGCCTGCGTCACAATTCAGAGGAGAGTAATCCTGAATTCAGTGGTTTCAGTGGAAAGACCCAGTGACAAGGCTGTTCTGAATACGGTCGTGACCCTCGATTTACGTAAAAACCATGAATCTCTTGATTATCTGGGTGACATCCGCTTTTCCAATATAATTCTTTTGAAAAGTATTAAGTAGATAGAACGGAGTTGATTTATGCATTATTTTCAAAACTTGGCAAGAGGATAGGCGGAATTGAAAATGCAACTTAAAGAGAGAATAACAAACATGTTAGAGAAAGGTTCCGTAAGTGGGAGGGTGGCGGTGTACGAAAAAGGGAAAGGACGCCGCAATTAGCATATCATAAAGACTACGTGCTTCAACTCCGTCAGCAGAAGGAAGTTCTAATGCAGGTGGTGAAACAGTTCCGGGAACTGGGAGCTAATGTCCCTCAACGTGGATGACTGTAGAGGTAGAATTATCATGTACACTTAGCACAGGTCAACAGGTCAGCAACTTCCGACCCGCAGGCCAGCCGCGCAGCTGCTCCGTAATTCGATTTAGGCTGCGCAGACGACAACCGGAAAACAAATCCAGTCGTAAACTCTTTACCTCCTTCCATGAAACGAAAGAGATGTAGTGCACCACTAAGGCACTCCGTCACTTCCGCTCATAGTTACTTTTCTGTTTGATAATATAAATGGAAATAATCTTATCTATCCTCTCTCTATTTGAAGCACACTACCAGTAGGCTAAAAATAGACAAAGAAGCGAGTTGTACAAAAGTAACGAAATAAGGAAGAGTTTAAAAGGTTTCGCAGAAGCGCGCCACACAGTGGCTAGAATATCTACTTATTCGGGAGCTTCCGCGTTCGAATCTTGGTCCTCAGGTTTGTGTATACCGATGAAGCCCGTGAAGGAGAAGCTCTGAACACTGCGTGTTAATTTAGTATTCGGATCTTAAGTGTAATTTGACTTCAGCGGGACAGAAATTGCCTACAAAGAGAGTAGCGTTCCTGCTTCTTTTTCGGAAGTTCTCAGTTTAAAATCGTGGCTTGCACACTGACTGAACTACGGGAGAATTTTCTTGGTTTATTCAGGCTCTACTCAAGAAAGCAAGATCGCAAGATCGCTCCTTCGACAGTCTTTCCAATTCCTCATTTACTAATCATCCGCTCTAATTTGTAACGGGAAATACTGGCAGAAGCTTGAACCCTTTAAGGTCCAGTGGTTATGTCGTGCATCACCAGGCTTGGGACTCAGAAATTCTATATCCTGCTATATACTGAATCTCTGTGATACTGGATCTCGGAATATATAGCAATTATTTGCCTATACGGCAATAACTAACTGGTCTTTACAACGAAGTTGCAACTTGTTTATTGCTTGGTACGAAATTAGTCTTAATTGGGCTGTATTTCATGTTAATGGTCGCTTTGAAGTGTTATATCAATAAACACGTTAGGTAATGTCTGCAACTTGTCTAACAAGTGTTGTGTCTGCAGAGGAAGACCTACTTGCCTTGTCCCGTGTCCTGTTACCGTGCGTTGTTCTATAATTACGCATGCTTTCAACATAAAAATAGAGGTTAAGTGCAGGTGTTATCCGCAGGATGTGGGGCTTTCACAATTGCAACATAACCAACAAACAACGTGAACAGTCAATATTAGCGTTTTTGTTGCATAGCCTGTGGAACTCTACCAAATATTTACATTCCATGCAGTAGCTTAAATTTTATTGAAAATTTGTAGTTTTATTAACATGGATAGTAGCTCCAGAGGCGTAACATTGAAATGCATTTTGAATAGTTGTTACATAAACCTCCACAGCTCTCCCCGAATGTTATTTATGAAATACTGAATCTGTATTTAATCTTCTATTATTTTTCAAGCTCCTGTACCTTTCTAACATTTTCTCCTCTCATTCTTGGTTACCTAATACAATTACGTCTTCTAATGGTTTAATATTCGCGGTGGCACAATGTTTAAGGTGCTGTGCTACAAATCGGAAGGTCGCTGGTTCGATTCCAGCTGGTGTTATTTTAATTTTTCGCTGATATAAAATCCTTCCGATCGGACTATGGCCCTAGGGTCGACTCAGCCTCTAACAGAAATGAGTACCAAGAGTATTTCCTGAGGGTAATTGCGGCCGGTGCGTAAGGTTGACAACCTTACCACCATCCTGTGTCGTTGTTATGAAATCTGGGAACCTTAACTTCCTAACCCTCTGGGCCACTCCAGGCCTGTAATGGGACTGCTTTACCTTTACCAGGTAACAGAAATGAGTACCAAGAGTATTTCCTGAGGATAAATGCGGCCGGTGCTTAAGGCTGACAACCTTACCACCATCCTGTGTCGTTGTCATGAAATCTGGGAACCTTAACTTCCTGGAACCCTCTGGGCCACTCCAGCCCTATAACGGGACTGCTTTACCTATTTAGTGGTTTCATATTTCAGTCTTTATACGAGATTTCCTATTTGTTTACAATCTATGACCCAAATGCTAAGGCGATGTAATATAACAAAACTTTATAAATAAAGCGAAATATTTGTGTTCTGTAACATATATATACATTCTTATTTCGGCTTAAAAGTAAACAATCGTCCGGCCGACTGCAAACGAATATGCAGAAGGAAATTAT